>Ga0209754_1000998_pt1 | contig 31881 bp, 36 predicted proteins | sample MesohylBB_FD_187295 | JGI IMG/M metagenome (GOLD analysis project Ga0209754, IMG submission 187295) | Host-associated microbial community of the marine sponge Aplysina aerophoba from Gulf of Piran - sponge mesohyl, lysed by bead beating... | ecosystem: Host-associated > Porifera > Sponge >... | reverse complement strand
GATCAAGCGAGTGTCGTTCGGGATCACCAACTTCGACCACTACCGCACCCGCGTGCTGCTGTACGCCGGCAAACCCGACTGGAGCCTGCTCGACACCCTCACCCCACGCTAAAGCGCGAAGAGCCCCTTTGAGTCGATGTGTTTGCGGTCGAAATGGTAGCCGAGCTTGTTTCTGAATTGCTCCCACGCACGAAGTCCGTCGGTGGGCGACTGCACCAAGACCCGATACGAATCCGGCAGTGAGAGCCGCAGAGCGATGACCAAGGCAACGAAGTCGATCGTCTGAGTCAACTTGAGCGACGATCCGTTCTCGACGAGGCGTTCGTGCTGTGCCCGAATGTCTACGAGCACTTGTTCCATGAGCCGTACCGCGATGTCGACATCGCGGATGCTGCGCGCCGGTGAGAGGATCGCGAGCGAGAGCAGTTTCGACGCCTGACAACTGCTGTCAAATAGCTCGGACGGAAGTCGCTCGGCCTCAGACAGGCGCTCGTCGATGTAGCCGGCCACGACGTTCGCGGGTGGGTCAAGCAGCTGGTAAGTCGTGTCTATGAAGCGCCTGAGGTATCGCTCCGCGTCGTAGCCCGGCCCATAGGTGTCTCGGATCGAGTGCTCAAGAGAGTTCTGATTGACTGCGATGACGAGTTTGACGTTTGGTACGTAGAAAACGTGACGCGCCGTCTCGATGACTTGCAGCGCGTGCGAGGGCTCGCAACGATCCACTTCGTCGATCAAGAGAACGATCCTGCGCCGTTTGGCCTCCTCTGAAAGCCGTCGCTGGAACTCTTGCAGCGTTTCCTCGGCGATTTCCCACCGGTTCTTGTTTGCGCGGCGAAAGTGCCTGATGTCCAAGAAGCCCAATGTCCTTCGGGCAATCTCGTCGTTGACGCTCATGCCCATGGTGCGAGCGGCCGTCTCTGCAACTTCGCGCAGCGAGCGTTTTGGGGTCTTGTCGAGACGCGCCGTCAAGCAATGCGTCAGATCTAGCTGTTCTGGACATAGAGGTTGGTAGCAGGGTGATGGGTTGAGCCTCCTGTGCGAGCGTGGTGTTTGCGAGAACAACCACGAACGCACAAGGAGGCTCAATGTCTCACGCTAATGCTCGCTTGACGCCCGCTGGGCGGCTGATCTTGGTCGAGCGGATCGAGGCGGGAACGACCCAGGCCGAGGTGGCCCGCCAGATGCATCTTTCGAGGGGCACGGTCGCGAAGTGGTGGCATCGCTGGTGCGCTGAGGGCGAGGCGGGGCTTCGGGATCGTTCCAGCCGGCCCCATCGCTCCCCGAGGCGCACATCGCCGAAGCTGGAGGAGCGGATCTGCCGGCTGCGTCGCAGCACCAAGCGAGGCCCGGCGTATCTGTCTGTGCGCACCGGGGTGCCCCAGGCGACCATCTGGCGGGTCCTCAAGCGTCACGGGCTGAACCGGCTGTCGTGGATGGACCGCCCCACGGGCCAGGTGATCCGACGCTACGAGCGGTCGGCGCCCGGCGAGCTGGTGCACCTCGACGTCAAGAAGGTCGGCAAGGTCCCGCCTGGTGGGGGCTGGCGGGTGCATGGCCGCGGCTCGCCCAAGACCAAGCGGCGGCGGCGCAAACGCCGCGGCTACACGTTCATCCACGTAGCGATCGACGACTACTCCCGCGTCGCGTACGTCGAAGCGCTCGACAATGAGAAGGCCGACACGTTGTTGGGGTTCTGGCGGCGAGCCCAGGACTGGTTCTGGTCCAACAACATGGCCGTCGACGAAGTCCTCACAGACAACGGCGCGAACTTCACCTCGACGAAGTTCGCCGATCTGCTCGCCGAGCGCCGCATCAAACACCGCCGCACCCAGCCCTACCGGCCCCAGACGAACACTCATACTGGTCGGGTTCTCAGCTAGCGGCGGGTCTGACTCGCAGACGAACTGGCTTGGTGCCTTGTTGCCGATCTGTCGGCTCGTCGCCGGCTGGGGCGCGCACCGACCGGTCGGGCGGACGTGACTTGATAGGAGCCTTGAAGCCAGCACCGTGAGTGTTCTGTCCGCCGTCGCGGCCGGTGGTGCCCGTATCGGAGCGATTGCCGAGGAGGCATCATCATGACATCACACCGAGCCGAGGTATTCGGCGGGGTCGACACGCACAAGCAGGCCCATGTGGTGGCCGCGGTGGACTCCGCGGGTCGCTTGTTGGGCACCGCGCAGTTCGCTGCTGATGGCTGCGGCTATGAGCAGCTCGTGTGCTGGCTGGGCCGTTGGGGCACTGTGTGCCGTGTCGGCGTCGAGGGCACCGGCTCCTATGGGGCGGGTCTGACCCGTCACCTCGCCGCGGCCGGCATCGAGACGGTCGAGGTGAACCGGCCGAACCGCCAGGCACGCCGCCGTCAGGGCAAGTCCGACATCGTCGATGCTGAGGCCGCTGCACGCGCCGCGCTCAACGGCGACGCCGTTGGGGTGCCCAAGTCTGGTGACGGATGCGTCGAGGCGATCCGCACCCTGAGTGTCGCCCGCCGCTCAGCGGTCAAGGCCCGCACCGTTGCCGCCAACCAGCTCAACGCTGTCGCGGTGACCGCCCCTGAGCGGTTCAGAGCCCGGCTGCGGGGGCTCAGCACTACTGAGATGGTCCAAGTCTGTGCCCGCTGGCGGCCCGCCGTCGCCGACGATCCCGCCGTCCGTGCTGCCAAGCAGGCCATGCGGGCGCTGGCGACCCGCTGCAGGTCCCTCACCGCAGAGATCGACGGCCTCGACGCCGAGCTGCTAGCGCTGTGTCACCAAGCCAACCCGGCGCTGTTGGGAGCAGTCGGCGTCGGCGCCGATGTCGCTTCAGCCTTGCTCGTCGCCGCCGGGGATAACCCCTCCCGGATGCGCAGCGAGGCGTCGTTCGCTGCGCTGTGCGGTGCCAGCCCCACGCAGGCCTCGTCGGGATCCACCATCCGCCACCGCCTCAACCGCGGCGGCAACCGTCAAGCCAACAACGCCCTGTGGCGCATCGCCACCACCCGGCTGCGCTCCGACCAGCGCACCATCGACTACGCCCAACGCCGCCAAGCCGAGGGCAAGACCCGCCGCGAGATCATCCGCTGCCTCAAGCGCCACATCGCACGCGAGATCTATCGGCTGCTCACCGACCCGCCCCAGGTCCCACACGGCGCCGACCTGCGACGCCAACGCATCCGACACGGCCTCACCATCGCCGACAGCGCCCAAGCCCTCAACACCTACACCAGCCGCATCTCAGAACTCGAACGCAGCCGCTACCACAACCGCGAACTCGCCGAGCGCTACCAACAACACCTCGACCAAATCTCCGATTGACAGACATAGGAGCATCGGCAAAGCAGAGCGCTTCAACCGCACCCTGGCCGACGAGTTCCTCTACGCCCGCAAGTTCAAATCAGAGACCGACCGAAGGGTCCGCCTCCAGCGTTGGATCCACGACTACAACTGCCACCGACACCACACCGCCGTCGGCGGCCCACCCGCATCACGCGCACACAACCTCACGCGAACCGACATCTAGCAACGGGTCCTTGAAGTGGCTCTGGCGCCAAGCGTTGAACTCGATTACACGCGGCTTCGGATGGCGCGCAGACCTGAGGATTTCGGCGCACCGTTCGAGGAAGAATGTTTTGCCAGCGCCCCATTCGCCATTTACGAGCACCAGGGATGGACCAGTGGCAGTGACGAGTGCCTCACAGAAGGCAAGTGCTCGCCGGTCCCGGTCTAACTGATCGATGCCTTCCCACTCCCGCTGAAGCACATCAAAGAGCTGTGAGCGAAGCGCCACGACATCAGACTATGGAAGTCTGTCCAGAAACAGCGCATGCTCAGCGACGACCAATGCGCCGGTCCGGAGTGTTGTCATGTCTCGATTTGTGGGGCTGTGGGCTGTCCGCCGTGGACGGAAGGCTCCTGGCACCACTCTCGTCGCAGGACATCGAGCGACTCTAAGAATTCGCTTCTACCGATGCCCGAGGCTTCGTGAAGGCTCAAGACATCGCACAGGATGGCCTCGTCAAGAGCTTGACGAGCCCCGTCACGCCACGCCTCGTTAGCGGGCAGCATCTCGCGCAGTCTGAAATCCGCAAAGAGAGCGTTGAGTCTCGCCAACTGCTGCTCCGTCAGCACGGGGCAATTGAGTGCTGGTAGCTCGGGAATAAGGCCGACACTCACACTGGCGCGGCCACCACCGCCTTGCTGGCGCGTTCCTACCCACCAATGGCCGATGAGTCCCGGCGTGGTGTTGGCCCAGAGTGCAAGCGCGAGCTCCCAGTCCGTCTTCACCGCGACGAAAGAGGGCCAAGCCCGCCCACCAATGCATGGCTTGGGTGTCACACACGCTGCGAGTGACTGGCTGTTCAGCTGAAAGTCGCGGTTGTAGTGCAGGCGCGTTGCAGTTCCCCAGTACTTGCGCATACGGCTGACGTGGGCAGGCCATGGGCGCAGGTCGCGGTCCGGCAGGACTTCGAGTGCGGACTCGCGTCCTGAAGCTGCATCGTGCGCCCAGAGTGATGGGTAGTCCACAGATTCCCCGGGTACGAGCTCTCGAGAAACGTCGCAGAGTCCGTTGTAGACGAGCCCGCCTGCCTCATCACGACGACGCTTGCCGTCCTTATCCGTGAGTACCTGCTTGTTTGCAAATATGCCGTGATGAGGCCCGGAGGCACCCAACTCTCCGAGTCTGGTAAGCGGGGCATGAATAGCGCCAATTCTTGGCAATGAGAGAATCCCGCTGCGGAGCAGACTTGCCGCCGCGACAACAGTGGGCTCCCGAGCGTGCGCGCAGCCGCCTTCGCTAAGGGGTGCGCGGATGTGACATCCAATCTCAGAATCACCAACTCGAAGAAACCCGGAAGGCATGGCGCGTCGATTGCACACGGCGCGAGCGATCGACACTGCTTCCGCGGGGTTCTCAGGGCACCTCGACAGACTGATCCAAGAAACTTCTTGATCAAGAATGCCGTCGGCTGGGAGTTCGCTCTCCCGCTTGGTAGCAATCACGAGCGCTTCGGCCATACCAGTATCGGCCGAGAATGAGCGGTTGGAGCTCCCACTCGTTGCCAGCGTGACGATGACGATGTCCTCGTAGGCGCGCGCCAGCAGGCGCCGCGTCATCTCCCAGGACTTGCCCGAGACAACCGTGGCGGGAAGTACCAGAGCGAGTACGCCTCCGGCGCGGAGTTTCATGTGGGCTAGGTCGACGAAGTTCGTCGCAAGACCGGCGTGACCACGACCTGCCGCGTCGGGCAGACGCGCATAGAGCTTCTTGAGCCGATCTGTCATGGCCTGCTGCTCGTCGTCGTCGGTATCGAACCCAGCGAAGGAGGGAATCGGAACGCCCAACTTCTCCGCTTCTGGGCCATTGGGCCGAGTAAAGGGCGGGTTTTGGATCGCGAGATCGATCGTGGAGTCGTCGATGACAAAATCCGCACTGCCCGATTGCGTGTCCTCGATGTCGCCTTTGCCCCCGGCGCGCACCCGACCCGTGCCAAAGAGGGACGGAGCGGTCTCATCGCCGAGCAACTCGAGAGACCCGATGAACGCGGGCTTCGACTTGTCACCATCCGGGTAGCCGTAGCGCATCAGGTGGATGTTCGTATCGCCAAAAGGCGTCGCGGGGTGCGCAGCTGACAGCATGCTCGCAGTCAGATGAACAGCTGCGGGCATGATGTCGCAGCCGATCAGGATGTCCTCCATGAATGCCGCATGAAGCCGCTTGGAGGTGTCGGTACGGTCGGTGAGATTGGCCCGCCGCACTCTCGACGCAATGCGACGGTAGGCCGCTGACAGGAGGGCGCCGGTGCCGCATGCGAAGTCGGCCACTCTGAGCTGGCCGACTGCGAGCAGATTGCCCCAGTCCACACGTGCGTCCAGCTGACTCACCGCCAGTTCTGCGAGCAGCGAAGCAGAAGCTGGCAGCGTGTAGAAGGTCGCGAGGAACTTACGGTCTGCGATAAGTCGCCCGAACATTTGGCCGGCGAGGTCTTGCACGGTTGTTGCGCCTGCACCCGATAGCTCAGCCACGACCGAGGCCAACTGGGCCAACATCTCCTGGGCAGGGCCTTCCGGCGTGGGCCGCAGAATCTGCGAGGCGATGGCGAAGACGGGCCAGTAGTTGATCTTGAGGATCTCTCGCCACGCATCGAGCACCGCGCCAACCGTGAAGATGCCGCTCTCCGATCTCATTTCCTCGATAGAGGGCGTGTCGTGCACTCCCGCCAGCGCTGATTGGAACACCAGAGCATTGGCGAGCACGGTGACGGCCATGAGCGTTGTTTGCTCGCTGTCGTCTTGGTGCAATGCGGTGGCGATCTTGTTGAGAGCAGACTGAGCACCGCGCGTCGTCAGACTTGAGCGCAGATTCACGGCCGCTTGTGAGACACCGGCCTGGAATGCGTCAGCCGCGGCAGCGATGCGACGTTCCGAAACGGCGACCGTTTCGACGAATCCAGCGAGTTCGTTGATATTGCCGCGAAACCAGCCAGACTCGGGAAAGCGCACGGCAGCGGTGCCTTCGATCCACACACACCATTCCAGGTCGTCACGCGCGGCCAACGCCGCTGGAACTTCAACCGCCCCGATCTCGCCCAATGCGATCGGCAACCGCGCAGCCACCGCTACCTCGATGACCCGTCCGGTCGACGACAGTGTCTTGCCGATCCGGGAGATCGCGTCATCTTCGACTTGAGGCCCCGGGTAATACTCGGTCTCGATCGCGATCGGCGCAGCACCGGTGTTGACCACAATGTCGGGTCGAAGCCCCGCCTTCGTCAGTGTCTGCGTCGCCTCGGCCGAGACGATCCAGCCGCCAAGGCGATCGCCGAGGGCGCTAGCGACGAAGGAGTTGAGGGCAGGTTCAGCCATTCGTGGACTCACATCACCCTCCTGCGTCTTGATCTAGGTGCGAACTCGGGACAACTCGCAAGGTACCGGGGAGGTGTGACAGAAAGCCGCACTCATGATTCGTTCGGTGCGCTCGCCATTGGTCCGGCTATCGCTTACATGGCTGCGTCAACCGACTCGACTGCTGAAGCGTCGTGTTCAGTTATGCGGGCCAATCCTGCAAGGTCACCAGGTCGAAGACGGCACCTGCGGGATCGGCCACGGTCGTCGCACGGCCTGGTCCGAAGTCGAACGGCGGCACGATCACGTTGCCGCCGTTGGCCGACGCTGCCGCGCAGGCGGCGTCAACGTCGGCCACGCCGAGCGAGACACGCCAGTGCGGTGGTACGCCGGGAGGCAGCGGTGCCATCGAGGTGCTGGCAACCGGCGCTCCATCCAGTGTGAACAACACAGGTCCGTCGGGTGCCTCGTCCATCGCGCCGGCCTGCCAGCCGAACAGCTCGCAGTAGAAGGCCGTCGCAGCCTCGTCGTCGTGTGTGGCGACTTCGGCCCACGTGAGCGCACCTGGCGCGTTGACGATTCCCGCACCGATCGCGCTGATCGGCGCCCACGTGCAGAAGACCGCTCCGGTCGGGTCAGCGGCGATGACCATGCGACCGGCGGCGTTCGGACCCGGCTCGGGCACGTCGATGGCGGGTCGCATGACCGCCCCTCCGGCTGCAGCAACCTGGCCGGCGAACTCGTCGGCATCGTCCACGGTGATGTAGACGTTCCAACAGGGTGGGACGCCTTCGCTGAGCATCTCGGGCGGCATGTCGAACACCCCGGCGGCCGGGCGCCCGTCCACGACAGCCATGACGTAGTTGATCTCACCGGTGGGGTCGCGCTCGTAGTCCCAGCCGAGCACCGCGGCGTAGAAGTCGAGCGCGCCCTCGACGTCGGTCGTCGACAGATCTATCCACGAGGGCGTCCCTGCCGGATGACTTTCTCGCAATGGCATTTCGGGATTACTCCTGTTCGGTCGGTGAGAGTGCCCGACGCAGAGCGACAGCGGTGACTTCCTGGGCTTCGTGTGCTTGATCCAAGAAACGGGTCATGCCGAAGAAGCCGTGGAACTGGCCCGGGTACTCGATGAGCGTCGTGGGCACCTTCGCGTCGGCGAGCTTCTGCGCGTACTCGACGCCTTCATCGCGCAGCGGGTCGTGGCCGGCCACGATAACGAACGCAGGCGCTGCTCCGGAGGGGTCGTCGACTGCGAGCGGTGCTGCGTAGGGATTCTTGCGTTCCGACGGCGGGCAGTAGTGATCGTCGAACCACGACATCGTGTCTCGGGTCAGCAGGTAGCCCTCGGCGTTGGCGATCATCGAATGGGTGTCCCGGTCGAAATCAGTGACCGGGTAGATGAGCACCTGCAAAGCCGGCTGGCCGCAGGCCTCGCCGTTCGCTGCGGCGTCGCGGCACATCAGGGCCACGGCAGCCGCCAGGTTGCCGCCTGCACTGTCGCCGCCGATCGCCACCCGTGCGGGGTCGATGCCCAGCTCCGCCGCGTTGTCGATCGCCCACTGGGTGGCAGCGCAGCAGTCATCGGATGCCGCCGGGAACGGGTGCTCGGGTGCGAGGCGGTAATCCACCGACAGGGTCACCACGCCGGCCAGCATCGTGAGGGCGCGGCAAATGCGGTCATGTGTCTCGATGCTGCCGACGACCCAGCCGCCGCCGTGGAAGTACACGAGGCAGCCGAGCGTCGCGTCGTCGGCAGCGGTCGCCGCACCATCACCGGGCCGGTAGATCCGTACGGCCATGTCGTTGCCGTCGGCGCCAGCGATCGTTCGGTCTTCGGTGCTGGCAACGTCGACGAGCTCCCCGGAGGGGGGCATCTCCTCGAATCCCTGGCGGGCACGTTCATGGCCGACCTGTTCGAAGGTGGGCCGGCCCAAGGCGTTGAGTTGGTCGATAACAGCTGATGCTTCGGCTTCGAGAGTCACGGCGGCGAGCATAAGAGGCTGCGTCGAAGGGTGCAGCAGACACCGGAATGCCAGGTCCGTCGGAAACGCCAGTGCCCGCTGCCGTACGCTGAGTCCGGCACGACGGCTCGACCTGACGGCTGAAACAATGGGGGCACGACATGGGTGATCTGCTGATCTCAGGCGGGACGTTGATCGACGGAACAGGCGCCGAGCCGCGCCGGGCCGACGTGCTCATCAGCGACGGTGTCGTTGCCGAGATCGGCGAGACGCCCGCAGCGCTGGCGGGCCGCCAGGCCGACCGCACGGTCGACGCCGAAGGCCACGTCGTGACGCCCGGATTCATCGACGTGCACACCCACATGGATGCCCAGATCGCCTGGGACCCCATGGGGGAGAGCTCGTGCTTCCACGGCGTGACCACCGCCGTGATGGGCAATTGCGGGTTCACGCTGGCGCCTGCCCGCTCAGACGCCCGCCACCTCGTGGTACGCAACCTCGAGCGGGCCGAGGACATCTCCGCTGAGGCGATGGCCGCGGGCATCGACTGGACCTGGGAGACCTTCCCCGAGTACCTCGACTTCGTGGATGCCACGCCCAAGGGCATCAACTACGCCGGCTACCTGGGCCACTCGGCGCTGCGGACCTGGGCCATGGGCGAGGCAGCTTTCGACCGCGGTGCCAACGACGACGAGCTCGCGCTGATGCTGGGTCAGCTGCGTGACTCGCTGCGCGCCGGCGCCATCGGCTTCACCACGTCCATCTCGTACAACCACGAGACCGCCGACGACCGCCCGGTTGCCTCGCGCCTGGCGGAATGGTCCGAGATCGATGCGCTGGTCAGCGAGATGGGCGTCATGGGCGCTGGCATCTTCGAGTTGGCCAACCACGGCGATCTGCGCTCGCGTGACGCCGAGCGAAACGACGCCTATGTCGCCAAGATCGTCGAGCTGGGCGCCCGCACCCGCGTGCCCATCACCTACGGCATGCTTGCCCCCTCCAGCCAAGACCACCACTGGAAGCCGGTGATCAAGCTGCTCGACGGCATCAATGCAGCCGGCGGCATCTCGTGGGGACAGGCGCACTCCCGCTGCCTCGGCACGCTGCTGTCGTTCAAGACAGCGCTGCCGTTCGATGCGTTGCCGCTGTGGCGCGAACTGCGGGCAGGCTCACGGGGCGAGCAGTGGTCCGCCCTTCGAGACCCCGAAATTCGCGCTCGTCTCGTCGACGAGGCGGAGAACGGCGACTACGGGCGGGCTCTCGGGCCGGAAGCCCGCAAGCCCGTCTGGTCGCACATCTATCCGCTGACGCAGCCGCTGCCGCCATTCCGCACGATGGACGTGATCGCAGCTGAGCGTGGCGTCTCGCCGATGGAAGCGTTCGTCGATATTGCGCTCGACAGCGATTTGGAGATGTTCTTCGTCCAGGCTCTCGCCAATCAAGACCAGGACTTGGTGCTGCACCTGCTCAAGCACCCCCGGGCGATTCCCACGTTCTCTGACAGCGGTGCGCACGTCACCCAGATCATGGACTCGTCGCTGCAGACCCACCTGCTCGGCCACTGGGTGCGTGACCGCCAGGAATTCACGCTGGAAGACGCCGTGCACCGCATTACCCAGCTGCCCGCGACGGCCTGGGGCTTCAGCGACCGTGGCGTGCTGGAAGTGGGCAAGGCGGCCGACGTGAACGTGTTCGATCCGGACACGATCTCGCCGGACATGCCCGAACTCGTGCACGACCTGCCGGCGGGCGCCTCCCGTCTGCGTCAGACGGCCACGGGCTTCGCCGCCACCATCGTCAACGGCGAGATCATCACCGAGCACGGCAAGGTGACCGGTGCGGTGCCAGGCCGCCTGCTGCGGGGCCCGCTGGCCCGCTGACCAGTTCCCCGCAAAGCGCCGGTCAGCGTCCGACGCGGCCCGGGCGCTGACTCAGTTGAGGCTGTCCCGCTTCTGGGCGACGCCGGGATTGGGGCGGTTGCCGACGTACGCGCTGCCGTAGTTGGGCTCGCTGAGCCAGTCGATGCCGGCGAGAGCGCTCGCAAGATCATTCCGGGCGTCATTCCATGCAGCGACGAGCCGGTCTTCGGCTTCGTAGTCGAACGGGTCGCCCAGGCGCCGCTCGAGCGGTCCGCCGCGTTCAGGTGGGTTCTCGGCGAGCCACCGAGTCGCTGATCGCCAAGCGTCCACTGGTGCCAGCACGTCCCGGTAGCCGAGATCGCGCATGGTCGGCCCGATGTCGAGCACCCGGTGCGTCGTGGACCAGCTGCCTACCAGGGGCCGTGCCGGCGCTGCGAGGTCGTAGGGCAGCGACACCAGCTCCCAGCTGTGGCCGAGTTCGTCCGCGACAGTCTCGGCGATCTGTGCAATTGACAACGCAGAGGAATCCGCCACGTTGTAGATGCCGCCCAGTGCGGCTGCGGGTGCCTCGCAGGCGAGCAGCGTGGCGTGGGCGGCGTTGCCGATCCAACCCTGGCTCTTCACCGTCAGGCCCCCGTCGGCCACGACCAGGTACGGCCGCCGGTCAAGTGCGCGGCGCACCAGCGGCCATTCGCGTGGCAGCGGCTGGCGCGGCCCATACAGCTGGGGGTAGCGCAGGTGGACGGCCTGGGGGTGGTGCTCGAAGACGGCCTCTTCGGTCACCCGGATCATCCTCAGCTTGCGGAACTCATCCCCGTCTCCGACCAGGGGCGCATCGTGCGCGAGCGGCACGGTCATGCCAAAGGGGAACAAGTCGTCTGGACTGCCGAAACCCCGGTACACACCCACGCCCCCTATCGAGACGAAGTGCCCGCAGCGTCCTGCGAGCAGCGGTGCCAGCATCCGCAGCCGCCCGTACATGGCCACGACGAGATCGAATGACTCGTCGCCGAGCGCCTCAGCGGTCGCCTCGCCGTCGAAGGGATCGGTGTGGATGTGGCGGACTTCGGGGCCGATCAAGTCGGTCTCGTGCCGCCCCGTGTGCAGGATGGTCACGTCATAGCCGCGCTCGATCAGCCCGTTGACGACGAGCGGCCCTGTCGGGCCCGTCCCGCCTACGACGAGCGCCGTCTTCTGTGAAGTCACCGGCTCATTGTGCCGTCTGGTCTCGACCGGATCTGAGTTCGCTGCGGGCGAGGTAATGCAGCAGCGCGACGTGTAGCTTCATACGGACCACATTTCGCATTGACACGATGAGACCAGGGGGATGCTGTGGCGACCAAGGCTGGAGAGCGTCTGGACTTCGATGGCGGCGTACAGGTCATCGTCACCAAGGGCGGCGAAGCTGACATTTCAGCGTCTGCCGGTGGCGAGGGACTGAAGGTCGGCAAGCGCTACCAGGACGAAGATTCAGGCATTGAGGTGCTCGTCACAAAGCCGGGCGCGGTGACCTTGCAGTGCGACGGCAAGGACATGGCGCTGCAGGAGCCGAAGAAGACCAAATCGGCCGACTGAGTCCGACTCAAGCGACCTGCGCCGCCCACCCGAGGGGGTGGTGGCACCCTGAACCGCATCGAGCACATCCTGAGCGGCGGCGAGTTGGATCAAGCCGCTGCCCGTGCGCTGGTTGACCTCTGCGCGTCTGTGCGCGAGGCGCGAGAGCCCGCAGTGCTCGTCGTTCGCAACGAACCCGGCACCGATTTCTGTTCGGGCATCAGCTTCGACCCCCTCGAGCTGCAACCCGATCCGGCGTCCGCGCTGGCTGCGGTGCGGAGTCCGGTGGTCTGCGCGATCAGCGGCGAATGTTCCGGCGCAGGACTTGAGATAGCCCTTGCTTGCGATGTCCGCTTGTGCGATGTCACCGCACGCTTCGCGATACGCGATGTGCTCGACGGCCGGTTGCCGGCCTGGGGCGGCACGCAGCGTTTGCCTCGCGCCGTAGGGGCCTCGCGTGCCAATGCGATGCTGCTGCTCGGGGTGACCGCTGACGCTCCCACAGCGTTGGTGTGGGGGCTGACTCACGCTGTCGAGGAAGACCTCGACGGAGGCGTCGAGCAGTGGCTCGACGACCTGGCAGGTGCAGGGCCATTGGCGCTCGAATTCGCCAAGGAAGCCGTCCATCGAGGCTCAGAGCTTCCGCTCGCCGACGGGCTGCGCCTCGAGGGCGATCTGAATCACCAGCTCGCCGCCACCGAGGACCGCGCCGAAGGCCTCGCCGCCTTCTTCGACAAACGCCCGCCCGACTTCGCAGGGCGTTAGCCATGCGCGACTGGCTGCCGTCGGGTCTGTTCGCCTATGGGGCCGAGCTGGCTGCAGAGATTGACAGCCGCGTAGGTCGTGCGTTGGCAGGAGACGGCCTGCACTGGATCGACGCGCCCCGCCGGCTCGGGAGCGTCGACGTGCCCAGTGAGCCTCTGCGGTGGGGTGCGGGAGCGCTGTGCGTTGACCTCGGGCCAGACGACGGAGAGACGTGGGAACGTTTCGCCGAGGTACACCGCAACGAGGACGATCCCGAGGCGGTCGCCAACGCAGCTCAGCAATGGCGGCTGCCGGTCACGCCATACCGGCGGTCACCTGCGGTGGGTGCCCAGACGGGAGCGGAACCAACGGGCGGCTCAGTCGGCGCAGCGGTCAGTTTTGAGGCGGCGACGGTGGTGGATCTGACTTCGATGTGGGCAGGCCCGTTGTGCACGGAGCTGCTCGGGCGTGCTGGTGCCGAGGTCGTCAAGGTCGAGAGTGCGGCACGACCCGATGGGCTGGCGGGTTCGGCGATGTACGACGAGTTGAACGCCCACAAGACCGTGGTGGACCTCGATCTGCGCAACCCCTCCGAGCGTGGCCGCCTCGACGCGATGCTGGAGTCTGCCGATCTGCTCGTCACATCGCTCTCACCGCGGGCCCTCGCGAACCTCGAACTGCTGCCGCAGCAGCTCTGTGCCCGCCACCCGCGGCTGCGCACCTTGGCAATCACTGCGTTCGAGCCGGATGCGCCCGAACGCGACTGGATCGCGTATGGCACCGGTGTCCATGCGGCGTCGGGCTTGGGCTCGCTGGCCGACGAGCCGCAGGCGCCCGCATACTCCTATCCCGATCCGCTGGCGGGGCTCCGAGCCGCGGCTGTGGCTCTGGACCAGTTCGCAGGATCCGCACCGCCTCACACACGTGTGTCACTGGCGGGCGCAGTGGCGCCGCTCGCAGGCCGAGCCGCCTGCAGCCGCGCCGGAAGCGTCCCGACTCCCGCCGCGGGGTCCGGTGGTGATCGGCATGGCTGAACGGGTTCGACTGGTGTTCGGCCATGACGGCGTGGCCACCATCACGTTGTGCCACCCACCGCTCAACATCTACGACCTCGAGATGCGCGACGGGCTCATCGAGGCAATCACGGCGATACGCGACATGCCCGATGTGCGTTGTGTGGTGCTCGCGGCGGAAGGCAAGCACTTCAGCGCCGGTGCAGACCTGTCGGAGTTCGGCACGGCCGATTCGATCTTCGACGCGCGGCGCATTCGCTGGGATCGGGATCCGTGGCTGCCGCTCGTCAACCTAGGTGTGCCGACGCTGTGTGCTCTGCACGGCTACGCCCTCGGCTCGGGCCTGGAAATGTCGCTGCTGTGCGACCTCCGCATCGCCAGCACCGATGCGGTCTTGGGACTGCCCGAGACCAAGCTGGGCATGCTCCCCGCGGCGGGCGGCACCCAGAGCCTCACCGCGGCCATCGGACCGGTCGCCGCGCTGTCGATGGTGCTCAGCGGACGCAACGTCGATGCAGCGGAGGCGCAACGGCTGGGCATCGTGTGCGAGGTCGTCCACACAGACGAGCTGGACAGCCGCACTGCCGAACTAGCCGGCCAGCTCGCCCGCCTCGACCCGGCGGTCGCCCGGGCGCTGCGCCGCTGCCTGCGTGCCGCAAACGATCTGCCGCTCACCGAAGGCCTGGCTGTAGAGCAACGCTGCGCCCAACTCATTGCCACCGCCTCCGAGGCTCAGCCACAGACGCCATAGCTGCGGAGGCGGCCGGAGACTCTGCGACGTTGCGACCGGTTCCCGAGCGGATGCACCGTGATGCGTCGATGACGTCGGCGAGAAATGCGGTGCGGTGCGCATCTCTCGCCTGCTGGATCGCTGGAGCAGAGGGTCCTGCCGCCTCCGCAGCGGGCGCGCCTTCCGGTGCAGACTCTCAGCGGGAGACGATGCAGAATTCGGAGCCTTCGGGGTCGGCCATGACCGTGGCACGAAAGCCGAGATGACCGTCGGGATCAGTCTCGGGGCTGGCCGGCACCAGCACGCTCGCGCCCAGTGCCACAAGGCGCGCAACCTCGCCGTCCATGTCACCGGTGAACAGGTCCAGATGTGCCCGCAGCTTTGCTGTCTTGGCCTCGGGCACTCGCTGGATGGTCAGGTGGTTGAGCATGCGACTGCTCCCGCCGCCGTCGGACAGCGTGATGTACGGGCGGCCGTCGCCGACTCGTCGCGCGAAACCGAGCGCTGCTTGCCAGAAGTCGGCGATGCGCTCGGGGTCGGCGCAGTCGATCGTCACGCCCACCGCCCGCAGCTGCGGGCCGGCCTCCGCAGCGCCGCCAGCTGCGCTTGCCGTTACCTCAGGGGCCGATTCGCTCATGTCAGCGGAACCTACTGCACTCGCTCGGTGCCCTCAGCGGCGGGCAACCCAGGATCGCAGACGAAGCGGATGGCCGGAATCTCGATGTCCTCAAGGGACACCGAGCAGCTCACGACCCAATAGGGATCGAGCAGCGACTGCCCCCAAGCGCCGGCGTCGAACGCGTCGATTCGCGCGGCGAGCCGCTCGACCCGCGACGGATCGTGATGGGTCTCGACCTGTACGAGTCGGAGCCCCAAGGGCGTGTGTGCCAGGTTCATCGAGCCGACGTGTTGGAGGTCGCCGACCGACAGCGGATCAGGGTCGAGTGCACTCAGCACGAGCATCGGCCCCGCGCCGTTGCGAGCCGCTGTGACGCTGTCGGCTTCGCCGGTCTGGGCGACGGCCAGATCGACACCGTTGTAGTGGCGGCGCATCGCGACCTCGGCTCGCCGCGCGGGAAAGCCCAGCTGTGACCGCAGGCCGGCGACAGCGTCGTCGGTGGAAGCAGCTGCGCCCACGCAGAACGTCCGGGCACGTGCACCGCTGCGACACACGATGCGGACGAACGCTGCGCTGAACGCTCCCCACGGGCTCTCGGACACGTCCCATGCCTCCAGCGACATGGCTGGCGGCACGATGGGATGCAGCCCCGGCGGCAGCACGGCTTCACGCGCCGGGCGCCGCAACTCGGCGACCAACGACAGGCTGGTCACCCCGGCGAGCCGGACCGGCTCGGAGCTGAATGCTGAGATCTGCGGTGCATCCGCGGCCAGCTCGTCGACTGAAGCGGTCCCTGAGATCATCGGCTCGACCCCGCTGTCGCCGTCGACGGCTCGGCCGCGCCGGTTGGGCCGACATCGGGCACGGTGGTCGGCGCCTCCACTCGGGCTGCCCGCTCGGCCGGAGTCTGGAACTGCGGGATCACCTCGGTGGCGAACAGTCGCAGGCTGTCGAGGACCTGCTCCTGGGGGATCATCTCCATGGCGTTGAGCAAGAAATTGATGCCGCTGACCCCGACGTCCTCCCACTTGCGGATCGTCCGCACGAGATGGTCGGGATCGCCGATGCCGACGCCTTCGGGCAGACCTTTGGCCACGCTCGGGTCGTCGGCCGCCGCGTTGCCATTCGGGGCGCCGCGGCTGCGCAACGCTGCGCCTGCGTTGCCGAGCGTCTGGTACGCCCGCGTCGGGTACGCCTCGCGGGTGAAGTACAGGTGCGCGTTCGACATGGAGAATGCGCCCACCATCGGCAGGCCCAGCGCCGCTGCCTGGCGGTAGTCCTCGTGGCAGTACAAGAAGTTGAGCGTGTGGACCTGGTCGTTCACGAAGCTGCCGACCGGATCGCAATCGGCAATCCGGCGGTGGTACTCGGCGGTGCGCCGTTCCTGCTCGGCGAACGGCGCGGCGCTCACGCCCAGGCAGCCCAGTCCTCGCTCGGCAGCGTCCAGCTCGGTGCCGGGCGTGGTGACCGTCACCCACATCGGCGGGTGCGGCTCCTGGAAGGGCTTGGGGATGACGTTGCGTGCCGGCATCTCGAAGCGGGCACCCTCCCAGCCGAAGTCGTCTTGGGTCCACATCTGGGGGATCACCCGCACGAACTCGTCCCACGTCTTCTTGGTGTCGTCGGGGTCGGCGCAGAACCCGCCGAGCTCGGTCCACGTGCTCGACCGAGCCGTGCCCAGTTCCAGGCGACCGCCCGAGATGATGTCGAGTGCGGCGGCCCGCTCGGCCACCCGGATCGGGTTGTTCATCTCGGGCACGCACACCACCGCGCCGTGACCCACCCGGATGCGCTGGGTCTGCGCAGCAACCGCCGTCAGGAATACCTCGGGAGCGGGACAGTGCGAATATTCCTCCAAGAAGTGGTGCTCCACCGCCCAGACGTGGTCGAACCCCAGCTCATCGGCCACCCGGCACTGTTCGAGCGCGTTGTGGTACGTCAGCCACTCATTGGCCCGGCTGAACGGCCGCGGCACCGACAACTCGTAGAAGATCCCGAACTTCATTGCGCTGTTCTAGCCCAGCAGCGTCAACCGTCGTCGGGCAGGCGCTGCTTCAGTCCATTCCTCGGTTTGCTGATCCTGCGACTCTGTGTCCGCGAAATGGCACATCTCGATGTGATCAAGAGGCTTGAAGGACAGATAACCATCTGATTGTGAGGGTTGACCTACTCATAGCAATCAGATTGAGACCAACGCGGTGGTTGAGGTTGCGATGTCGATGCGAGACGAGGCAGCCAACAGGGTCTGCCCCAAGTTGCGGGGCTATCGGTAGGCCTTGTCTCGCTTGGCCACCGTCACTACCAGCACGCGCAGAGATTCGTCCTGGAGATCGCATATCACCCGGTAGTCGCCCACGCGGTAGCGCCACAGCTTGCCCAGGTGCCCGGTGAGCATGCGGCCGGTACGTCGCGGGTCTCCTGATCCGACACGTCCGTCCATGTAGTCCATGATCCGACGCGCCGCAGTCCTGTCGAGCTTGCGCAGCTGACCTTTGGCCGTGTCGGTGTACTCAACCGTCCAGGCCAAGTGACGTCCTTACGGCATCGGCCGTATGAGTCCGCTCGTGGCCCTTGCGAAGACGTTCGAGAACGTCTGCCGCCAAGTAGTAGTCCTCGATGTCTTCGAGGCCGTGATCAATGATCTCGCGAAGGTAGAAAGCCTTCGTTCGTCCGGTGAGCGACGCCAAGCGATTGAGCCGTTGCTCGACCTGAGGTTCAAGCCGGATGGACGTCGGCATGTCGGGCACCTCCGATCACTACAGCGAGTGACTACCTGTATTCAACATATCGTACTTGCGTCAGGTCAGGGGGCGAGAGCGGTGATGGGGGCCACGGCGATGCCGTCGGGGCGTTCGTAGGCGTAGCCGGTGGCGGTGATCACGGCGAGCCGGGCGAGGGGTCCGGTGCGGGACTGGTCGATCCTGTCTCGGAGTCGCAACAGGTTCTTGGCGGCGTGGTCGATGGCCTGCGCGCCGCCGAGCTTGATCTCGAGTGCAGCCCAGCGTCCGTCGGAGTGCTCGACGATGGCGTCGGCTTCGAGGTGGTGGCTGTCGCGGTAGTGCGACAGGCTGCAGCGGTTGGCTTGCGCGTACACCAGCAGGTCGCGCAGCACCAGCGATTCGAAGAACCGCCCGGCGAAGGCGAGATCGGCCAGCAGATGGTCAGTGCCGATGCCGAGCGCTACGGCGGTGAGCGAGGGATCGCACAGCATGAGCTTGGGCGAGCGGCGCGCTTGTGCCCGCGAGGCGATGTGGGGCCGCCATGCAGGTATCTCCTCGGTCACGAACAGGCGGGCGAGCGCGGCTAGGTAACCGGCCACGGTGCGACGCTCGACCGGCGGCTCGCCAGGCGCCGCGGTGTCGGCAGCGAGCACTGTGTGGCGGACCTCGGTGGCCACGTTGCGGGCGACCGAATTCAGCAGCCGGCCGACGCGCAGCGGGTCGCGCTGAACCCCGTCCACACGCGACACGTCGGTGCGGCTGATCTCGCCCAGATAGGCGCTGTGCGCCCGAACAGCGAGGTCGAGGTTTGCGTCGAGCATCTGCGGCCAGCCGCCCCGACACCCCAGCGCGAGCACGTCGGCGAGTTCATGCCCGGCGTCGGCGGCGCTGCACGGCTCGCCTTGCAGCAGCCCGTGCAGCGACACTGCGCCGCTTGAGTCGCCGCTTTCGTGCAGGCTCATCGGGCGCATCCGTACCCGCATCACCCGACCCGCCCCCGAATGGCGGGTGACGTCATCTGGCGGGTCGGCCGAACCGGTCAGGATGAACTGGCCGGGCCGGCCCCGCGCATCGCATGCTCTCCGCATCGCATTCCAGATCCCCGGGGCGAGCTGCCACTCATCCACCAGACGCGGCGTCGGCCCGTCGAGCAGCGCCGCTGCGCTCATCCCTGCCGCGAGCGACGAGTCGACGCTCTCATCGACGAACACGGCGCTGCCGGCGAACCGCCGGCCTGTCCACGTCTTGCCGCACGCACGCGGCCCCTCCACCACTGCAGCAGGCATCACCCGCAGCGCCGTGCGCAGTTCCTCGTCCACCACACGAGGCCGGTAACCGTCCGGTGCCAAGTCGACGGCATCCCCGACAACGCTCATACGCGCCTCCGAACTGCCATACCTCGATGATATGCCAACAAAGTGGCAGTTCATAAGCCAATAAAGTGGCAGGTAGCACGCCGATGAAGCCCAAAGACTCGCAGTGCAGCGTAAGTATTCCTCAAGCAAGTGGCGTTACACGGCCCAGACGTGGTCGAACCCCACCTCGTCGGCCACCCGGCACTGTTCGAGCGCGTTGTGGTACGTCAGCCACTCGTTGGCCCGGCTGAACGGCCGCGGCACCGACAACTCGTAGAAGATGCCGAACTTCATTGCGCTGCTTTAGCCCAGCACCGCCGGTCCCGGAAAATGGTTCGGGCTGGCAAGGTCCGTCTCCGTACTCTCGCCCGATGCCCCGTGGAACGGAACGTCATCCCGACAAGGACGTCAACGCGGCGCTTGAGGCGATGAGCGAGGCGGGTTGGCGGATCGAGCGCTCCCGAAGCCGCTCGGCGCACGCTTGGGGAAAGGCGTTCTGCCCGTACTTCGAGCAGCGTGCGCACTTGGATTGCGCCGTGTCGGTGTCTGGCACGCCTCGAAGCAGTGGCAACGAGGCGCGTAGACTTCAAGGGCGCATCCGGCGGTGCCAGAGAATCGGCGAGGAGCCATGACTCAGCAACCTTCGACGGAACGCAACCCCGTCCATCACTTCGTGCTGGTCACCGACGGGCTTGACCTGCTCGACGACGACAATCTCGAAACGCTCTACGAGGCGGGTTGCACCGATGCCAGCATCGGCCACCGCACTGTCGAATTCGACCGCGAAGCCCCGACTCGCTGGGATGCCATCCAGCAGGCAATTCGAGACGTGAGCGCGGTCTCAGGATTGCGGGTTGTCGATGTCCGCGACGGCATGGACGCCATACCCGCTGCGCCGACAGATCACGCGCTTGCGTAACACTCACGGCCGGTTGCGCTCCCGACGGAGGGCATGACATGGCACAGGTCGTAGTCGCCAGGGAGGACTGCGGCAGCGGGAACTGGCTGGCCGAAGGCGGCATTGACGTCCTACGGTCCCGGCGGCGGGCACGCTTTCCGTGCGGCTGGTTCCACATCGAATGGGGCGACTACGTGGATGTGGCCGTCTCTAGGCCGACGCGCAAGATCTCGAAGCGATCCTGAGCGACCTGAACCCAGACCAGTGAGACGCGAGTTGTCGCCGCCGGACAGCACCGTGAGCGTGCTCACGTCAGCGATGCCACGAAAATCAAGCCACTGGCCCCGATCAGTGGCGGTATCGTCGTCGTCAGCGTGGCCGGATGATGGCCGTACACTGTCGAGCACGGTGGAGCGGAACGGGAGCAGGCGTTATGGCAGACACGGTGAACCGGGTGCGCAGCGCACGCCTTGAGGTGCGCATGACGCCCGACGAGCGTCGGCTCATCGACGACGCAGTGGCCGCCACGGGTGTGCTGCTGAGCGATTTCGTGTTGAGCAGCCTGCGCATCGCGGCACATGACGCGCTGGCGGACCGGACTGAGTTCGCGCTCGATGACGACGGTCGTCGTGCGTGGGACGAGCTGAACCGGCGGCCCGCCCGCGAGCTTGTCGGCCTGCGGTCGCTCATGTCCCGCCCGTCGCCGTTCGTCGAAGAGTGACGACCGGGTACCGGTCGCCTCGCCTGCTGGAATCTGCGGACGACGTCTCGGGCTTCGTCTGCCGATCCGCTGCGCAGACGCGCTGGCTTCGGCGTTTCGCCCGTCAGGCCCATGCGACCGGCACGACACGGGTGTTCGTGGTCACGCCCGCCGACAGCGCCGAAGTGGTCGCCTACTACGCCTGGTGCATGGCGAGCATTTCCCCCAGCGACGCGCCCGACCGGCTGCGCGTTGGCGCCGGCAAGTATCCGCAGCCGGTCGCCTTGCTCGCGCGGCTCGGCGTGTCGACCAGCCACGAGGGGCAAGGACTGGGGGCAGGACTCTTGGCAGACGTCATGCGGCGAGCGTCAGCTGCGGGACGAACTATCGGTTGCTGGGGCCTGCTGATTCACGCCGAATCCGACGACGCCCGAGCCTTCTACCTGCATCTGATCCCGGAGTTCGAGCACTCCCCGACTGACCCCCTGCATCTGCTCCTGATGATGAAAGACATCCGCCGCACGGGCTCTGCGTCGGGGTAGATGGCGATCAGGTGGAGGTCGCCACCTGTGGCACGCACGAACGACCGCAACGCCGACCGCAGCGCTCTTGACTGCTCTCACCGCCACGCCGCCGAGCTCGCGAGACAGCCTGCGTGGATGCCCGCTTCCAGGCGCGTGCGGGTGCTCATGAGTGGTATCGCAATATTATGATCTCATGACAAGACAGACGACGGTCCGGCTGCCGGACGATCTGGCGCAGGAGGCTGAGGTTGTCGCCCGGGTCCAGGGTTCGAGCATGAATCAGCTCATTGTCGACTCGTTGCGCGCCGAGATCGGGCGGGTACGCGCAGACGACGACTTCACGTCCACGGCGAAACGTCTGCTTGAGAGAGATCGCGAGCTGCTTGAGCGGCTCGCACGGTGACCCGGTATCTGAGCATCGCTGAGTACTTCTGGCTCGCCGAGCAGGTCACATTCGCCTGAGCAAAGGGGCTGCGCGGGGTCATGGAGCGCGAGATGGGCGCTGAGCCCGAGGACGAGGACCTGAGCCGTTTGATCACCTCGGGTGTGCTTCGGGCGGGACACCGAGATGCCGCGGACGTGCTCGACGAGCCTCCCTGGCAGATCCCGACCAGCCTCGCCGATGCGTTGGCCGCCGAAAGAGAGGATCGTGTGTGAGGTACTGGGAACACCTCGGCGCTGGTGCCGCTCTTGGTTGCTGTAGCGACCTCTGAGGTGGTGCGGTCGTGGCTGGGCGAGGACAGTGTCATCGCAACATGGGCATAGACGCGTGTCGAGATCGCAAGCGCCACCGAGCGGCGAACGCGTGAGGGCGATCTCTCGCGGGACCAGCGCCGCGCCGTCATGAGCCGCTTGGACGCATTCAGCGCTACATGGCACGAAGTGGTCGAGGTGCTGGCCGTGCGGTCGCGTGCGACCTCGGTGCTGGCACGGCATCCGCTTCGCGCTGGCGACGCCGCCCAGATCGGCGCCGCATTGCACGTTCAAGACCAACTCGGCGCTCCGCTGCAGTTCGTGAGCCTCGATCAACGCCTCACCGAAGCAGCCGAACGCGAAGGACTCACCCTCGTCTCCGCGTGACCGGCCAACGGGGGAAATGCCACAGGGGGGAGGCACCTGATTTGGGTCCGTGTGGCGTAGATCCGATAGCTAGTCCAGTCGCGACCGCGCACACTTCCTGCTCGTTGGAGCGTCAGTCGTGCGCAAGGTGGTGTCTCATGGCTCGGCGGACTCCGGCACGGCGCTGCGGATCGGTGAGTTGTTCCTGCGGTGATGTGCCTGACTCATCCGGGGACCGGACCCAATCGTGGAACGCCGCTGTGGATGCGTCTCGCTCGGCACCGCGCTGGATCGCCCGAGTCACCCACTCTTCTTCCAGCTCGGCTTCTTCGAAGACTGGCGCGGTGGCTTCGGCGAGTCGATGAGTAGGCACGAGAAACCGTGTGAGGTACCAGATAAAGCGCTGCTGCAGCAGGTGGATGCCGTATGGCGACAGACAGGCGATGCGCTTTGCGGGCAGCAAGGACGCCGATTCCACAAGTCCCATTTGCTCGAAACGGCCTAGCTGTCCGAACCGATGAGTCGCAGGCCCGGCAGACCGTCTGGAGCGGTGAACACCTCCACATCGGAGCGGTACCGAGCGCGCCAGTCGGGTTCGAACTCGTCCAGGACCCGCTCAGGGTCGCCAGGCTGCTCGCGGGCCAGTGCGAGAACGAGATCGAACCGCTCAGACGCCATCAAGTCGAGTCCGTTGAGCGGCGCATCGGGGTGCAATGGCGTTTCGAGCCATCCTGCGACATCAGCGATGATGTAGCGCTCCGCTGCTATCTCACAGAGCGCGGCGATCCGGGCGACGCGCTGACGGTTGTCGCCGGTGGCTGACTCGCCTTGCCGCCACTTGCGCACGGCAGGGACCGACACTCCGGCGATCTTGGCGATATCCCGCCACGAGAAGCCCAGCGTGCTCAGCCGGTCCAACAGCGTCGGCAGGTGTTCCCGAGCGTGACGCACCGTCAGCGAGCGCAGTTCCTCGTCGAGGCTGTCCGAATGCAGCTGCCCGATGGACTCGTGAATGTCCCGAGAATCGTGGACCAACGACTCGCTGCGGTTGCGCAAATGGCCGATGTCGTCCACGACATCCTGAATTGTTCTGGTCCGTTCCAAGCGGGGCGGGGCATGGCCGACCGACGCGCCCGTGGGTGCGTAATCGATGCGGCGGATTGTGCTCATGTCGGGTCCTTCGTGTGCTGATCGAACACTTCTGCGCGGAGTCTGTCGGTGACGGCAATCTTGAAGAAGTGGCTCGCCGCCTGATGTACTTGATCGCAAAGCTCGAGGATGCGGTCCACCGCAAACTCAGGGATCTCATCGTCGCCACTCCAGAACGCATCGGAGTCGAGCAGGAAATACGGCCCGGCGGGTGCCACCGACTTGCGACGGGTCGGTCCCTGCGGGTCCACGGCGTAGCCCTCCTGAGGCCCGTAGCGGACAGTCAACGCGCAAGAAGCTTCTGTCTGATACTGGATGAGGCCCTGCCAGGTCGTCGGATTCATCCCATCTGGCCTCAGGTCCGCGGCGGCCGCTGCCAGCAGGCGCGGGTTGATGTAACCGTCCCAGTCGTCGGGCCCACCGCCGGCACCGGGCACCCGAATCTCGTCGATGTACCGCAGGCCGATCCGCAGCAGGCCGTCAGGCGCACAGATGCGCTCCAGTGCCTCGGTGACCTGCTTCGCCAGCGGTCGAAAGTGCTCGACCCACCCCCCGTAGACGGTGGTCTCCAAGACCAGTGCGTCGCGCCTCACCACCAACGCGGTCGCCTGGTCACGGGCACAGAACCTCGGCGACGAGCGCTGCTCCACCTGCGGCGGCATCGCAGCATCGGTGGGCACACCGATCTGGCGTTCAACCTGCGGCGCCATGACCGGCAGGCTGTCGCGCACAGCCTCCTTCATCGCCGCCACGGCAGCATCGGTCAGGCCACCCGCAATTTCGGGGTACCGAATCTCCAGCACGGTCAAGACGAGCGGCGGGTTCCGGAACGGCGGCGTGCTACCGGCGCGACGGTCTGCGATAACCAAAAGTGTAACCAAGTGTGTTACACATCCGCGCCGCGAGCACCTGCAAGGAAGGCTGGCCTGATCCCACCGAGCCCAGCAGCCACAAGCTCGCGGATGCGGGAAGGCCCAGATGGCGACGACGCCAAGGGCGAGCACGGCGCTTGCTGGCCCGCCGTACTTGGGATGAGCTGATCTGGCGGCCGGCGTGACGGGTGATGCCCTCCCGGCCGATCAGCTGGTGGCTGATGTCGGAGCGGCCGGCTCGGCCGGCTCGTTGCCGACGAGGAGATGGACGGGTTCTGCGTCGGGATAGGTGGCGATCAGGTGGAGGTCGCCGCCTGTGGCTCGGACGAACGAACGCAGTGTCGACAGGAGCATGTTGCTGCGGTGTTCGAGTCGGGAGACCTCCGATTGGTCCATGTGCAGCTGCTCAGCAATGTGCTGCTGTGTCAGAGTGCGGGCCTTGCGCACCTGCGCCAGCGTGGCCTGGTGCTGGTCGATCTGGTCTCGTAGCGCCTCGTAGCGCGCTCGGGCTTTGGGGTTGCTCCGGATTCGTTCGAGCACCGGCCCCAGCGAGAGGTCCCGTTCCCATGCGTCCGGCTGCACATCATCCAGGCCCGCCGTGTCCACGGGAAGCTGTTGCAGTTGTTCGCTGTCGTTCATTGTGCCCTTCCTGAACCACCTCATGGCACTCAGGATCGCCGAGGTTCCTGCCATGGCGCTCCAGCGCTGCCAGCAACGCGGTGATCTCCGCGGCGACCTCCCACCAGTCTGTGCCTCCTGCGAGGGAGCCGTCGGTCAGGCTGGTGAGCCATGCCTCGAAAAGCGGATGGAGCGCAATCTCCACACAATGCACTTTAGCACATATGCAGTACAACCCATATCCGCTGCGAACGGCGCTTCCCCTGTCGGCAGTCTGACGCGGTGCGGGTGTTGACGGCATCGCGCGACACGAGGCGCGACCTGTCGGCTGAGTCGGCGCATTACCGCATCCTGTCGCAGACGGTCTTCGGCATGAAGAGCTGCCACAGTTGACCGTTGTCGCCGTAGCGAAGTGCGCTGCAGGTGCAGATTGGTGCGTCGAGCGCGTCGAGTTCGTGCTGGGTTTCGCGGGCGTCGTCTCGCATTCTGTCGTAGATACCGCGCTGCACGGATTCGCGTCGCGCCAGAGTCTCACGCGCCTTTTGGTTCAGTTTGCGACGTTCGCGGCGCCGCTCCCATTCGGCTTGCTGATCGTGGGTGGCGTCGTCGCACCTTGCGATGCGTTCGCCTAGCGCGAACCAGTGCGTGCCATTGCCTTCGCTGTCGCTCAGCACGTGTTGTTCGGTGGCTTCTAGCGCTGAGGGTTGGCAGATCATCCACAGGGTGGGGAACAGGCCGGGTTCGCCCGCCAGCGGCATTAGCTGCATGCGGCCGGGTTCGATGTCTTCGGCCACAACCTTGACCTGTCTCGGAGGCAGCCCCGCAACGCCGCTGATCATCACACGAGGCGTCAGAGGCATCATGAACCGAAGATCGACGGACTCGAGGCGACCCCAGGTCGTGGTGTCGAACACAGGCACGGCACCCAAGGGTTGGGGCGATCCTGCTGGAAACACCGTGATAATCACGCCGTGGTCGTGGTAATCCTGCGCACTGTCCCAGCGCTGTCGGATCACGGCTTCCGTTTCGGCACCGTCAGGCAGCCTCCGCGAGTTGACGAACTGTTGAATTGGCGCCGCCAACGAGCGTGCATAGTGGAGTCGAGCGAGGTCTATGAGCGGCCCAAGGTTCTCCGGTTCGGACAGGAACCTGTGTGCTGCCTCAAGTTCCGTCAGTTGGGCGCCGAGCGAGCGCACCAGCCCATCGACGGCGCACGCCGCTGGGCTCTCGATGTCAGCAGCCCATGCGCGTTCCAATTCTGGCGACGACAGATCGCATGCACGATGGAGCCTTCTGTAGTGCATAGTGGCGCTGCGACGGTGGTACGTGCAAACCACGCCGACCTGATGGTTCTCGTCGGCCCATCGTTTGATCAGCGACTTGCTGATGTAGTGCTGCTGTTGCGGTCCTTTGCCCATTGTGGACACGGTAGATGTCGCTTCGCGTGAGGTTGTGTGCGTGTGATGCGGGCGGGCCTGCGATGGCGAATGGGTGGGTGAGTGCGCCTACGCCGCTTGTGTCTCTTGGTTATCGCTGTAGCCATCCCTGCCAATTGCTCACGTACCGCCGCACGCTCTCCTTGGTTCGGTCAGCCATCAACCCGTCTGCTTCGAGTTTCGGGGTGCCATCGAGGTACATGCCCATGAGGGTCTCGTTGGCAACGGAAGGGTCACGGTCGTTGCAGAGACACCACAGCACGTAGCGGCCTACACGCCTCTTGCACTCAGTCGGATTGTCGCACTCGGCGGCGAAAGCTTCAATCTTCGAATCCCACTCACCGTCGAACCGCCTGCGGTGACGCTCCCACCAAGACACGAGCGCAGCCTATTGCCAGGGCTCCGATGCGGTAGGGCTCAGCCGCGTTGAGCGACATGATGCGCTCGATGTCGGGATTGCTTTGGCGACGGCATGCTGACAACTGTTGCCATCACAGGCAGACTGGCTGGGTGAGCCGGAACACCATGAGCTTTGCGCTTCCCCCCTCGATGCGGAGCTACATCGATGAGCGTGTGCGGGGCGGCGAGTACGGCAACACCAGCGAGTACTTGCGTGACCTCATCCGGCGCGATCAGCAGGCTGAGGAAGCACGCCGCTTCCGCATGCTGATCGCTGAGGGGCTCGAGTCGGGCGAGGGCCGCCCGTTGACGTCCGAGGTCGTCGACGAATTGCGTGCATGGGCGCTCGGCCGAGCCGTGTGACAGATGTCCGGCTACGCCCGCTGGCCGAGGCCGACTTGGTCGAGCGAAGCGAGTACTACCGGTCCGCTTCGAGGCGCGTGCGGGTGCTCATGAGTGGTATCGCGATATCATGATCTCATGACAAGACAGACGACGGTCCGGCTGCCGGACGATCTGGCGCAGGAAGCTGAGGTTGTCGCCCGGGTCCAGGGTTCGAGCATGAATCAGCTCATTGTCGACTCGTTGCGCGCCGAGATCGGGCGGGTACGCGCAGACGACGGCTTCACGTCTACGGCGAAACGCCTGCTTGAGAGAGATCGCGAGCTGCTTGAGCGGCTCGCGCGGTGACCCGGTATCTGAGCATCGCTGAGTATCTCTGGCTCGCCGAGCAGGTCACCGGAATCCGGGCTGAAGAGCTGTCGACGTCTGCTCGTGTCGAATTGGCGGATTCGGCGTTGCACGCCCCGCAAGCGAGCTTTGGCGGGACGGACTTCTACTCGGACTTGATGGACAAGGCAGCGGTGCTCTGCTGGCGCTTGGCGCGCAACCATCCGCTGCCAGATGGCAACAAGCGAGCAGCTTGAGCAGCACTCGTCATGTTCATCGATCTCAATGGCGGACGCTGGGATCCCGATCCACCAGATGTAGACGACGCAGAACACACAATGCTCGCCGTGGCAGCCGGGGACATCGACGAAGGCTCCCTCGCAGGGTGGCTCCGTGAGCGGGTCACATTCGCCTGAGCAAAGGGGCTGCGCGGGGTCATGGAGCGCGAGATGGGCGCTGAGCCCGAGGACGGGCATCTGAGCCGTTTGATCACCTCGGGAGTGCTTCGGGCGGGACACGGAGATGCCGCGGACGTGCTCGACGAGCCTCCCTTGCAGGTTCCGGCCGGCCTCACCGAAGCGTTGGCCGCCGAGAGAGAGGATCGTGTGTGAGGTACTGGGACACCTCGGCGCTGGTGCCGCTGTTGGTTGCCGAGGCGACGTCTGAGGTGGTGCGGTCGTGGCTGGGCGAGGACAGTGTCATCGCAACGTGGGCATGGTCGCGTGTCGAGATCGCAAGCGCCGTGGAGCGGCGAACGCGTGAGGGCGATCTGTCGCGGGAGCAGCGCCGCGCCGTCATGAGCCGCTTGGACGCATTCAGCGCTGCATGGCACGAAGTGGTCGAGGTGTTGGCCGTGCGGTCGCGTGCGACGTCGGTGCTGGCACGGCATCGGCTTCGCGCTGCCGACGCCGCCCAGCTCTGCGCAGCGTTGCATGTTCAAGACCAACTCGGTGCTCCGTTGCAGTTTGTGAGCCTGGATCAACGCCTCACCGAAGCAGCCGAACGCGAAGGACTCACCATGGTCCCCGCGTGAGCCGACAGTGTCGGCGTCTCATGTGACCGGGCGCGATCGTGTTCATCGGTCAGCCATCGGCTGAGCCTTCGTCTTTTTGTGGGATTCGGGTTGCGGGGCTGGCACTGTCAGATGCTCGCTTGTCAAGCGGCGAGCGCGTCGGGCTAACCTCTGCGCGCCCTCACGTAAGGAGAGAGCGATGGCAGAGCTGACGCGGTCAAGACTTGAAGGCCGAGTCCGAGTGCTGACTGTTGCGCTGTTGAGCGCATTGGAACTCATGAACTCAGATCTCGGCCCCAATGTCAACAGTCAACTCGGGACGGACATTAGGCGTCGATTCGCTGAGCGCTATACCGACGATGACGATATGGATGACATCGAGTGGGGTGACATAAGGCAAGAATGCGTTGACATCTCCGACTGGGTCGAAATCCCTCGCAATTTCGCGGAAATTGATGAGTTCCCTTGGGAGCTGTAGCGCCGACCATCGGCGCTTCGTATTCTGTGGGACTGTCAGCGCCTCCACCAAGACCGGTGTGATTCAGAGTGGTTCAAAGCCGACGGTGGAGTTGGCTGCTGGCCCGAGTTCAGCTTCCCCCATCCCACAAGAGGATGAAGGCCCAAGAACCGGACGGTCTCTCGCCTGCTTATATCAAGAGACAACGAAACACCTGTAATGTATGGTGAACTCCACTGGTGGTCGGACCTTTGGGAGCCGATCAACATGACCGGATTGTTGCAACCACCCGTGGAATTCACCCGGTTAGTCCATCGATACGATGATGAGGAACGAACTGACGGACTCAAGCGCCTGATTGCCGGTCGTGATATCCCCAGGTGGAATGTTCCGAAAGGTAAGAGAGGTGGTTTAGTATCTGACTCTTCGGTCATCAGGGGCGATGCTTGGGTGGACGCTGAATCCACGGTACGTGATTCCGTTATCTCGGGGGCGGTGGTCAGGAATTCTAAAATAACTGCTTCCCAAGTCAGCGGCAGTAACGCAATACAGTCGTCGACTGTGCATGCATCGTTCTTGACTGAAACTGGATGCGACAGAGCACATATCCGTCACTCGATTCTGTTCTGGTGCACAGTCACTCGAGATACTTCCTTCGCCCCCGAACCGTTGACCCGTGCCGGCTATGGAGAACTGCCGGAGGTCGAAAACTCGGTATTGATGAGTGCAAGGATCAGTGGCAATTCTAGCTTGCGGCATTCGAACGTTAACGGCGCGGGAATTCACGCTTCCGAGATATCCAAATCGACTCTCGACGGCAGCAAGACACACGCCTCCAAGATATCCAAATCGACCCTAGATGGCAGCGATCTTCACCACGCCAGCGTATCGAACTCAGTCGTCCGGTACTCATACCTTCATGACCGCGTAGTGCGCGGGGCGAAAGTTTCCAGATTGTCGAAGGATGCCCAAATTGGGCAAATTCGCTTTCCTAGTAAGCAATCAATTGACCGCAGTGCTGCGCTTTCAGGAGGATACTTCGACGATTTTCCTGCACAGATTGACATATGGCCTAAGCTACCTGGACGAGTTCGTCAAATCGCTATTCTCGGCTGGATCGTCGGCGTTCCGTGGGCGTTTTGGACAACTCCACTGCTCAGCGGCATCGTCGCTGTGCCATTGCTAGCCCTCGTCGGGTTGCGCCTTGCTAGTGGATTTGCGAGCAGAATAATAGGGAAGTTGGAAGCGCGGCCAATAGCTAAGGAGGCTCCAAGATGGGGTCGGTTGCGTGGTTCGGCAGCGTTGAGATCATGCAGTGTAGGCTTCAGTAGTCTGAAGAAACTCTTGAATGGACTGCTGCTAGCCGGCACGGTATTGGTGCCCACAGCTGTTGTCAGCGCCGCGGTCGTCGAGCGAATGCTCAATTCTGATGCCGAGCCGTCGCAGACTGCCGAGGTAGTGGATTCCGTATCGGCTGACGTCGACTCCGACACCGTGGTCAGTGATGACTTCGACAGAGATGCCAGTTCTTCGACTATATCAAGTGAGCCTGCGGTGCCTACCCCGGTCGCTGTCACATCATCCAACCTGCGCGCTGTCGCATACGATCCTGAGCATTCATATCTGTATGTGTGGTTCCATAGCGGCGGACTGTACCGCTACGGCAACGTCCCTGAGACGGTCTATCGCGATCTGCTCGCAGCTTCGTCAAAGGGTCGTTTTCACGCCTCGTACATTCGCGATCAGTACACATCGGTCCGACTAAGCTGATCTATATAGAAATAGTTGAGCGCTCCGAATTTCGTTGCTGAGGTGCATGCTCTCAGGTACTCAGCACTACACCGACCTCGCAGTCCTTGAGACTCTTCGCTACTCCCGTGTCGCCATTTCGTATTCGATCCAACACAAACAACTCGTTTCCTTTACACTTTGGGCAGAATTTCACGAGGGCGAAGGGGTGAAGGCTCAGTAGTGATGAAGTCGTCGGTGTATCAAGGTAGAGGTGATTCGGTTCCACCGGTTCGGACACGGGTACAACGATGGGTTCCCAATCTGGGTGCGAACCGTTGATTCGCCTGGCTTTGACCTCGTGGCGCGCACGGACATAGTTGCATGATTCGACTGAGAGGAATTCGTATTGACTAAGCCACGTCGATCGGTCGAGTATCTCATTGAGAACAGGCTTCAACTCCTCTAGCATCTCATCTTCTTCTGCAGGTGTTTTGACTCCCGAGGCATGGGCCCTACGATTCCGTATTTCGACGCACTGATTCAGCAATGCACCAACACCGTGCTTCGTGAAGTGGACGCCGTCGAGTTCGGGATATGCCAGAAGGGCTGACGCGCCCTGGGCACCTCGGAGAATTGACAGCCAGCGACCCATTGAGATCCCCCCGCGAGGGAAGTGCTTCAGCGTTGAAGCGAGTTGCTCGGACTTCGCCGAGGTCATGGCCGCAGCAGCGATGGTGCCCAGCGAGCGCACAATGGCTTCTGCGAGCAGCAGACCGGCGTCGAGCGGGCGTCCGATAATTGCACTGAGCCTGAAGTCACGCGCGAGTTGGGCAATCTGATACGGGTACTGAAGCTGGCGCTTCGCGTTTGCGCGTGGAGTAGCTCGGTGAGGGTCCCGGCTCGATAGGGAGGGATCCCCCAGAATCGGAGGTGTCTTGTTGCCCCGATTCGGGAGGATCCCTGTGGCTGTTGACCTTACGC
>Ga0209754_1000997_pt1 | contig 31884 bp, 30 predicted proteins | sample MesohylBB_FD_187295 | JGI IMG/M metagenome (GOLD analysis project Ga0209754, IMG submission 187295) | Host-associated microbial community of the marine sponge Aplysina aerophoba from Gulf of Piran - sponge mesohyl, lysed by bead beating... | ecosystem: Host-associated > Porifera > Sponge >... | reverse complement strand
CCACCCGCGCCCCGCGGACGACCAACGAGGAGCCGTCCATGGCCTATGTCGCCGCCATCGACATCGGCGGAACCCACACGGATTGCGTCGCTTCAGACGGCAGCGCCGTCCAGTCGGCCAAGGTGCCGACCACCGCGGACCCGACCGACGGCGTGATCCACGGCCTCGAGATGCTGGCTGGCAAGTTCGACACCGATCTCGCAGCGCTGCTCGGCGACTGCGACCGCTTCGTCTACGGCTCGACGACCGCCACCAACATCTTCGTCCAGCGCCGCCTGCCGAAGACGGGCCTGCTCTGCACCCACGGGCATCGCGACATTCTTTGGTTTCGCGAGGGCAACAAGCCCGACCGCTGGAACCTTCGCACGCCGCCGCCATGGTCGCTGCTGGACCGCCACCTGCGCCGGCCCGTACGCGAGCGGATCGATCAGACCGGCGACGTGATTGTTCCGTTGGAGGAGCAGGACGTCCGGGACGCGGTCGGGCAGCTGCGCGACGAGGGAGTCGAGGCGGTCGCCATCGCCTTCCTCTGGTCCTTCCTCAATCCGGCGCACGAGCGGCGGGCCCAGCAGATTGCGCGCGAGGAGCTGGGCGACGGTGTTCCGGTGCTCACCAGCGTCGACGTCCTGCCCGTGATCCGCGAGTGGGAGCGCACCTTTTGCACGGTGCTCAGCGCGGGGATCATGGTGGAGACCCGCGCGCACCTGGAGAGCTTCCGTGCGCGCATGAGCCAGCTCGGCCTCAAGGGCGAGCCGCTGGTGATGCAGTGCAATGGCGGCCACGCGACGATCGACGCCATCCTCAAGAATCCACTCCCGCTGGTGGCAAGCGGGCCGGCCGGCGGTGCTCTCGCCGGCGTCTATTACGGCGAGCTGACCGACAGCGCGGACGTCATGACCATCGACACCGGCGGCACCAGCTTCGACGTGTGCGTGCTGCCAGGCCGCTCGATCCCGATTACCCGGGCGAAGCGTCTGGACACGGAACCGATCTCCATTCCCTCGGTCGATGTCCACACCATCGGCGCGGGCGGCGGATCGATCGCCTGGCTTGACGGGGGCGGCGCGCTCCGCGTCGGCCCCCAGAGCGCGGGCGCCAATCCAGGCCCCGCCTGCTACGGGCGGGGCGGCACGGAGCCCACGCTCACCGACGCGTTCCTGCATCTCGGCTATATCAACCCAGACTACTTCCTGGGCGGGCGCACCGCGCTCCAGCCGGCGCTGGCCGACAGGGCCATCCGGGAGAAGATCGCCGAGCCTCTCGGGCTCGACCTCACCGGCGCCGCCGCGCGCATCGTCGAGATCATGAACAGCCGGCTCGCAGGCGCCATGCGGCTCCTCTCGGTCGAGCGCGGCATCGATCCGCGCTCCTACACCCTGCTGGTGGGCGGCGGCGCCGGGCCGCTGCAGGCCGGCACGCTGGCCAGCAGGCTCGGCATTTCCCGTGTGATCGTGCCGCGCTGGCCGGGCGTGCTTTGCGCCTCGGGATTGATGCGGGCGGACGTGACGCACAATCTCGTGCGCTCCTTCAACACCACCGCCGAGGCGGCGGACCTCGACAGGCTCTCCGCCGTTTATGGCGAGATGGAGCGCGCGCTCATCCGCACGCTGGAGGAGGAGGGAATCGCGCTGGAGGACATGGCGCTGAGCCGCTTCATCGACGCCCGCTACTCTGGCCAAGTCTACGAAATTGAGACGCCCGTGTCCTCGGCCAAGACCCTGACAGCGGATGATCTAAAGGCCATCGTCGCGGCCTTCGAGGATGCCCACGAAGTGCTCTACCACTACCGAATGGAGGGATATCCAGCGGAGTTCGTGTCCTGCCGAGTGGAGGCGGTCGGGCGGGTCGATGCGGTGACACCGGAAGAGCTGCCGGCGGGGGGGGCTGATCCCTCGGCGGCGGCAAAAGGGTCTCGACTCGCTTACCTGCCCGAAGAAGGGCGCTTCGAGCCGGTCGAGACCTTCGACGGCGAGAGGCTTGAACCCGGCAACCGCATCGTCGGCACCGCGATCATCGAAACCGAGGGCTCGACCCTGGTGGTCTGGAGGGATCAGCGGCTGACGGTCAACCGCTATGGCGACTTCGAGATCGATATCGGCGCGTAGCGGAGCCGCGCTCCGGCCGGACAGAACTGCGCCGCGCAAACCATGACATCGGTGGGAGTTCCGGGCTAGGCTCCCGCATAGCCATGACCGCCGCGGCGGCTGCGGATTGCATCTCGGTAGCCGTCACGCGACGGAATGCGCGATGGCAAGCGTGAAGCACGGCGCGAGGACATCCCATGCCGGCCAACTCCTTCTCGGAAATTCCTTTAATCGACATTGGTCCCTATTTCGGAGGCAGCCGCGCTGACAAGAAGCGCGTCGCCGATGAAATGAGCCGCGCCTGCGAGCGGATCGGCTTCTTCCTGGTCTCCGGCCACGGCGTGGACCCCGCGTTGATCGAGGGCGTGCAACGCGAATCGCGCGCGTTCTTCCACCTGCCGCTCGAGGAGAAGCTCGAAATCAAGCAGCGGAAGGAGGAAAAGGGTAGCCGGGGCTACGAGCCGGTCGGCACGGAACAGCTCTCGGCGACGATCGGCGTGGAGACGCCGCCTGATCTCAAGGAATCGCTCTCGATCGGGCCGCTCGCGGTGCCCGACCATCCCTCCTGCCGCACCGAGGAAGCTCTGCCCCTCTTCAGGCCCAACATGTGGCCTGAGAACCCGGCGCCGCTCCGTCCCACCTACGAGGCCTACATCAAGGCCCTGGACCTTCTGTCACTACATCTTCACCGGCTCGCGGCGATCGCGTTCGACCTGCCCGAGGACCATTTCGAGGACAAGATCGACCGGGGTTTCAGCATCCTGCGCGTGCTCAACTATCCGGATCAACGGGAGCAACCCGAGGTGGGGCAGCTTCGCGCCGGTGAGCATTCGGACTACGACAATCTCACCATCTGCCTGATCGAGGACAAGCCGGGTGGCTTGCAGGCCCGCAGCCCGAACGGCCACTGGGTGGACGTGCCGTTCGTCGCCGGTTCGTTCGTGATCAACATCGGCGACTTCCTGATGCGCTGGACCAACGACCGCTGGAAGTCCACGCGGCATCGTGTGGTCAACCCGCCGCTGGCGGCAGGAGAGCGCCTCTCCGCCTGCCACTTCATCATGCCCAACCACGACGCGCTGATCGAGTGCCTGCCGACCTGCCACGGCCCGGGACAGCCCGTGAAATACCCGCCGATCATTGCCGGCGACTACATGATCGAGAAATTCGAGAGCCAGGCGTCCGGCGAGGAGTGGAGCGACGAAGACAGCAAAAAGTTCGGCACCGCAGATACGGAGTCGCGCTTCGCCCACTGACCGCCCGCGCCGGTCGAGGCCTGCGGACGGCCACCGCAGTGCTGGGAGCCGGGAGCGCCCGCCGCATGCCACGCGGCGAAGTGCTCTACGATGCCCGCCGACGGCAGGGTATCCAGGGTCGGCAGCAAGCAAAGAATGGGGGGCCATGCCAAGTATCTCGCGACGTCGTGCCGAATGGCTCAATCGACCCAGCTCGATCATCTGCTTCCGGAACCCGGGTGAATAGGGTGGACGGGTCATCGGCATCACGGCCTCCCTTCTCCCAACTGATCAGGCGTCCACGAAAGCGGGTCAAGACCACGCCGCTGGGCGCTGTGCTCGGCTTCGCGCTTGCGACCCAAATGGCGGTCGAGGCGCCGCCAGGATGGAGGCCGCTCATCAAATCCGGAACGAAACACCGTGTGAGGCACCACACAGCCCGCGATTCTGCCCCCTACCGGAATCGACCCCTCAAACGGACCACTAGAGTGAGCGGGTGAACGACAATGCGGGGAGACCGGGTGTCTCCCGCTGCCGCGCGCGGATGGCGGAACTGCTGGCGGAGGTGATCGCCACCACGCGCAAGCTGGAAGAAAGTCTGGACGGCGGCCGCAGTTGGAGCGAGGCGGCGGCGGAGATCGACCTTGATGCGGACCCGCACGCGACGTTTCGGATCCAGGGTACGCTCCTGCTTCGCAAGGCGAGGCTACACACCCTCGCCGTGCTCCGAGCGAACGAGAGCAGCAACCTGCATTCGCTCGCAGTACAGACGCGGCCGGTTCTCGAGTGCGCCGGACAGGTCGTGTTCATGTTTCGGAACGCGTACATCGCGCCGGATCTGCTCATGCCGCGGGAAAAGGTGCTCGAAACCCTTATGAAACGTCTGGACGCGGACTTCTACCAGACGCTCCGCAGCAGGACGAAAGGCGCAGTCAGCGCCGAAGAACTGCGGGGAATGGCCGCGGAGGCGGAAGCGGAAGCGGCCGCGTCGTTCGGAGAAACGCCGCTGCCGGAGCAGAAGGCGTGGAGCTTCCGCCAATCGGACAAAGTGGCAAGCCTCGAGGGGGGCCAGAAGTGGTACGCCTACCTGAGCGAGCGCTTCGGCCACGGGAAGGGCGTCGACTGGAAGGGACTGTCGCTGCGGGGTGGCGTGGTCTCGAACAACCGGGTCGAGGACGAATTCGCATTTCTGGGTTTGATGTCCTACCTGGCAAGACAGGTGGCTGCCATGAATGCCCATGCGGCGTTGTGCCCGTTCGCGGGGGATGCGGGCGATCAATGGGAGCGTTGGGTGGAACCGGCGCTGGCGCAACACCGCCACGTTCGAGAATCGTCGAACGCGCTGGTGGCGGCTGCCAGGGCCGCAGTGACGGAAGATTCCGATGGGAACGCTCGAGCCGGTTGAAGTGCAGCGCGCCCGGTGCGAATCGATCCGAGCCGCGCTTCGCGACGTGGCGGTAATCCATTTCGACATCGACACCCCGAAGCGAAGGATCGGGGCGGACGAGCCGGATTGGGTATTCCGCCTGCGCAAGGTGTGCCTGCATGTGCTGGCGATCACCAAGTGCGACGTCGACGCGGATGGCCTGCACGCGATGACCACGGAGCTTCGGGCGGCGTACGAGCAGATGGACGCCGTGCGGCGGTGCCTGCCGGACGCGTTCCGATTGGAAGAGAATGATGGCTGGTGGAGTGCCGAGGCAGGCGACGGGTTGGCCGCATACAGCCATCCGACGCCGGTCAGCCTGGCCCTGCCATTGTCGGCCGGCGGTTTCGACGATGCGGAGGCTCCGGAAAGCTATCTCCGGCTCGCTATCTGGCTGGCCCGCTTGGTGTGCGGTTACGGCCTGGCGCTCGGCCATCTGGCACGGGTGCTGGGCACCCCGGACGGCATCGACGACCGGTTGGTGCCGGTGTTCGAGAGATGCGCTGGCCTGGCGCAGGCGGACCCACAATGTTGAGCCTGGACTGCGCGCCGTGAGACCAACTGATGGATCTCACTGTTGATCGGCGCACAGGTTTGGTGCCGATTGGCGCGGTAACCCATTGATCTGGCGGGATTGTGGGGGGGCAACATAGCGTGCTTAACGACGTCAGCCGATGAGCGAACGAACACCCATCAGACGGCTTTGAAGTTCAGCGTTTGGTTGTTCTACGGGTGACATACTGGTGACATGCCCACAGTTCCTTGTATCGCAGTCGCCCAGATAACTCGCTAACTTATTGATTTCGTTGGCGCGCCCGGCAGGACTCGAACCTGCGACCCCTTGATTAGGAATCAAGTGCTCTATCCGGCTGAGCTACGGGCGCTCCTGCACCATCGATAGCGGCGGCGTGGGGTTTGTCAATCGGGGCGGTTCGGCGCGGGCGTACGCGTCTCAGGCGTCGGCTAGGGCGGCGGGGCTTTCCGGCAGGATCTGGCCGCCGTCTAGCACCAGCGCCTGGCCGGTGATGTAGCGCGCCTGGTCGCTCGCGAGGTAGACGGCGGCGTAGGCGATGTCCTCGGTCTCGCCGATGTAGCCGGCCGGAATGATCGACCTGATCTCCTCGACCTGCTCGCCGCCGAGCTCCACCAGGCCGGGCGTCATGATCGAGCCGGGGGAGATCGCGTTGGCCGTGATGTTGTGCCTGGCGAGCTCCAGCGCGGCGCCCCTGACGAGCGCGTTCACGCCGCCCTTGGACGCCATGTAGTGCGAGAGCCCGGGCCAGCCCACGTTGGGGCCGGTGATCGACGAGATCACCACGATGCGGCCCTGGCCTTGCGCCTTCATCTGCGGGATGCAGGCGCGCATCCCGTAGAAGACGCCCTTGAGGTTGGTGTCGAGCACGTCGTCCCAGGTCTCGTCGCTCATGTCCACGATATGGGAGGTGGGGAAGATGCCGGCGTTGGCGCAGAAGACGTCGATGGCGCCGTAGCGCTCGATACAGGCCGCCGCCATCCGCTCCATGTCGCCGCGCTGCTTGACGTCGGCCTGGAGGAACGACGCCTCGCCGCCGGCGGCCGCGATCTCGTCGGCCGTGGCCTGGCCTGCTGCGGCGCTGCGGTTCACCACCAGCAACCTCGCGCCCTCGTTCGCGAACACCGTCGCGATGCCCTTGCCGATGCCGCGGCCCGCGCCGGTCACGATCGCGGCCTTGCCCTCTAGCGTGATCGCCATGCTCCCCTCCCGCCGATTGCGGCCGGACGATAGCATGAAGCGCCGCGTGCGATTCGCGTGACGCGCGAGCCATGACCGTGGCCGGATTTCCGGGCTAGAGTGGCGGCGCGGCAAGGCGAGGGCGCGGATGCGGGGCGAGGAGCTGGTCTTTTTCGGATGGCCCGATCTGGCCGGCCTCATGCGCGGGCGGGGCTTCCCCGCGGCCGATCTCGAGGGGCGTCTCGAGACCGGCATCGGCTGGGTGCCGGTGGCGCAGGCGATCGGCCCGCTCTCTACCCTCGCGCCAAGCCCCTGGGGTGCGCTCGGCGATGTCTGGCTGGAGGCCGACCGCGAGGCCGGTGCCAGGGTCGATCTGTGGCCGGAGCAGCCTCCCTTCCACGCCTACATCTGCGACGGCATCGCGCCGGACGGCACGCCCTGGGAGGCGTGCCTCAGGGCCTTGCTGCGGCGCGCGCTGGACGCCCTCGAAGAGGAGTTCGGGCTGCGGCTCATGGCCGCCTTCGAGCAGGAATTCTATCTGGTGGAAGGGCTGGCGCGGCCCGGGCCCAACTACAGCATCATCGCCCACGAGCAGGCGCTCGGCTTCGGCGCCGTGCTGGTGGCGGCGCTGCGGGCGGCGGGACTGGAGCCGGAGACCTTCGAGCCGGAGGGCGGCCCCGGCCAGTACGAGGTGAACTGCCGCCCTGCGCTTGGTCTTGCCGCCGCCGACCGGGCGCTCATGGTGCGCGAGCTCGTGCGCGCGGTGGCCACCCGCGAGGGATATCGCGCGAGCTTCACGCCGATGATCGCGGCGCAGGGGTTCGGCAACGGCGTTCACGTGCACCTGAGCCTGCAGGACCTCGACGGTACGCCGGTCTCGCACGATCCGGCGCAGCCGGCGGGTGTGGCCGCGCAGGCCGGCAGCTTCGTCGCCGGGATCATGCGCCGCCTGCCGCCGCTCACGGCGTTCACGGCGCCCGCGCCGGTCTCCTACCTGCGCCTCGCGCCGGGCCACTGGGCGGGCGGGGCCGCGGCCTTCGGCGCCGACAACCGCGAGGCGGCGATCCGCATCTGCGCCGGCCGGCACGGACCGGATGGGGTCGATGCCGCGCAGTACAACTTCGAGTTCAGGCCCGCCGATGCTGCCGCCTCGCCCCACGTGACGCTGGCGGTCCTGGTCCAGGCGGGACTCGAAGGCCTGCGCGAGGGCCTGCCGACGCCGACGCTGGTCGAGCGCGACCCCTCCGATCTCAGCGACGCGGAGCGCGAGGCGCTCGGTGTGCGCTGGCTGCCGCATTCGCTCGAGGAGGCGCTCGCGGCAGCGGAGGCGGAGGACTCGGTGCGCGGCTGGTTTCCCGATCCGCTCTGGCAGGCTTATGTTTCGCTCAAGCGCCATGAGCTCGCGGCGGCGGGCGAGCTTGCTCCCGACGCAGTAATCCGGAGTTATCTCGATGCCTATTAGCGACTTCATCGACGGGCTGCCGCTGGTCGACCATCACTGCCACGGCCTCTTTCCCGTGGACCTGGATGACGAGCGGCTTGCCGATTCGCTGAGCGAGGCCTTTGCGCCGGCGCCACCCGGCACCAGCCACTGGGATAAGCCTGTGGCGCTCAGCCTGCGGCGCTGGTGCGCGCCTCTGCTGGACCTGGAGCCCTTCTGTGCACCTGCCGACTATGCCGAGCGCCGGCGTGCGATCGGCGCGGCGGAGGTGAACCGGCGCTTCCTCGCCGCGTCGGGGATCGGCACCTACGTCGTGGATAGCGGCAACCGGCCGGAGGAGCTTTGCGGCGTGGCCGAGGTGGGCGCGATCGGCGGTGCGCCGGCGCGGGAGATCGTGCGCATGGAATCGGTGGCCGAGAGGGTCGCGGAGGGCGGCGTCTCGGCGGCGGGCTTCGCGCAGGCCTTCGAGGCGGCGTTGCGCGAGTCTCTCGGGGACGAGGTCGTCGGCCTCAAGTCGATCCTGGCCTACCGCGCGACGCTCCGCATCGACTACGCGAAGCCCGGCGACGCCGAGGTCGAGGCGGCGGCCGGGCGCTGGCTCGCCGAGATCGAGCAGACCGGCCAGGTGCGGCTCACCGACCCGGTGCTCGAGCGGCACCTGATCTGGACCGGCGCCAATATTGCGCGCGAGCACGGGTTCCCGATCCAGTTCCATATCGGCATCGGCGATCCCGACATCGAGCTGCACCGCGTGGACCCGAGCCATCTCACGCCCTGGATCAAGGCGGTGGAGCCCTGGGGCTTCCCGATCACGCTGCTGCACTGCTACCCCTTCCACCGCGAAGCGGGGCTGATGTCGGAGAACTTCCCCTGCGTCTACTTCGATGTGGGCTTCGCGCTGAACTGGGTGGGGCCGAGCTACCAGCGGATCATGGACGAGGCGCTGGAGCTCGTGCCCTTCACCAAGCAGCTCTTCAGCACCGACGCCTTCGGCCTTGGGGAGCTCTACTACCTGGGCGCGCTGCGCTTCCGGACCGCGCTCGCCCGCGCGCTCGGCCGCTGGGTGGAGGAGGGCGAGTGCTCGGGCGCGGACGCCGAGCGCATCGCATCCCTGATCGGCGTCGAGAACGCGCGCCGCATCTACAAGGTCTAGGCGCGGCGATGCCTGCGACGCTGCTCGGGCCGGGCGACCCGCCGCCCTACGAAACCCTCAACGAGGAGAGCACGTCGCGCGTGCTGCTGGTCTGCGACCACGCGAGCTGCCGGGTTCCGGCGGCGCTCGGCGACCTCGGCTTGAGCGAGACCGAGCGCACCGAGCACATCGGCTGGGACATCGGGGCCGGCGCCGTGGCCCGGCGGCTCTCGGCGCTGCTCGATGCGCCGGCGATCCTCGCCGGCTACTCCCGCCTGGTGATCGACTGCAACCGGCCCCTGGGCGCGCCGGACCGGATTCCGCCGGTGAGCGACACGGTGCCGGTGCCCGGCAACATGGACCTCGACCAGGCGGCCGTGGACGCGCGGATCGCGGAGATCTTCGAGCCCTATCACGACGCGATCGCCGCTGCGCTGGACCGCATGTCCGCTGGCGGCCGGGTGCCCTTTCTGGTGGCGGTCCACAGCTTCACGCCGCAGCTTGCCGACGGCGATCCGCGGCCCTGGGAGATCGGCATCTGCTGGGACAAGGACCAGCGCATGTCGATACCCCTGATCGAGCGCCTGCGGACGGAGGGGCTCAAGGTCGGCGCCAACGAGCCCTACGACTTCGGCGTGCTCACCGACCACACGCTGCCGGTTCACGCCGAGCACCGCGGGCTGCCCTCGCTGCTCATCGAGATCCGCAACAACGAAATCCGTACGCCGGAGGCGGTCGAGACCTGGGCGGTGCGCCTCGCCGGCCACATCCGCGCGCTGCTCGCGCTGCCGGACTCGCAGCGTCTGGAGTACGTCCTGGACTGATTCCCTGCGGCCTGCCGGTCACTCGTAGGAACGGCGGTCGGGGTCGCCCCCGGGCTCGGCGGGACTGATGCGCCGCAACAGGTAACGGCGCAGGAACTCCTTCTCCCAGGCGCGGGTGCGCTTGAGCGCCCGGGTCAGCTCCGGCTCTTCCATCGTCATCATCACGATGTAGGCGTAGTTCTCGGCGGCGGCGCCGATCTCCTGCAGCTTGGCCTCGGGATCGCCGGCGATGATGGTCGCGGTGCTGAGCAGGAAGATCGCTTCCTCGTCGTCCTTGGGCACGCCGAGGCCGCGCGCATGGAGCACGCCGAGGTTGAAACGGCTGGCCGCATCGTCCTGCTCGCCCGCGCGCCTGAACCAGTCCGCCGCCGCCGCATAGTCGCGCTCGACGCCGAGGCCGCCGGCATAGATCGTGCCCATGTTGAACTGCCCGGTGACGTCGCCCTGCTCCGCGGCGCGGCGGGTCCAGCGCAACGCCTCCGCATGGTCGACCGCGACCCCCTGGCCGTGAATGTAGAGGCTGCCGAGGGCCGCCTGCGCCCGCGCGTCGCCCGCTTCGGCGAGCGGCCGCCATGCCTCCAACGCGGCGGCGATGTCGCCCCGCTCGTAGGCGGCCTGGCCCTTGTCCCAGTCCGCGGCGGCGGGCGGGATGCCGAGCGCGAGCAGCGCGGCGACAAGCGCAGCGAGCGCCCAGCCTGTGCGCCGGCGGGTCAATGCGCTCACTCCCATTCGATCGTTCCCGGCGGTTTGGAGGTCACGTCGTAGACCACGCGGTTGATGCCCTTCACCTCGTTGACGATGCGGTTCGCGACGCCGCCGAGGAAGCCCATGTCGAAGTGGTAGAAGTCGGCGGTCATGCCGTCCGCCGAGGTGACGGCGCGGAGCGCGCAGACGTGCTCGTAGGTGCGCGCGTCGCCCATCACGCCCACCGTCTGGACCGGAAGCAGGACCGCGAAGGCCTGCCAGATGGCGTCGTAGAGGCCCGCGCTGCGGATTTCCTCGATGAAGATGGCGTCGGCCTGCTGCAGGACCGCGACCTTCTCGGCCGTCACCTCGCCCGGAATGCGGATCGCGAGGCCGGGGCCGGGGAAGGGATGGCGCCCGGTCAGCGCCTCAGGCATCCCGAGGGCGCGGCCGAGCGCGCGCACCTCGTCCTTGAAGAGCATGCGCAGCGGCTCGACCAGACTGAGGTTCATTCGCTCAGGCAGACCGCCGACGTTGTGGTGGGACTTGATGACGACGCTCGGCCCGCTGACGGAGACCGATTCGATCACGTCAGGGTAGAGCGTGCCCTGGGCCAGGAAGTCGGCGTCGCCGGCACTTCGCGCGGCCTCCTCGAATACGTCGATGAAGGTGGCGCCGATGATCTTGCGCTTCTCCTCGGGCTCGGTGACGCCGGCGAGCCGGTCAAGGAACACGGCCTGCGCGTCCTCGTGCACGAGCGGGATGTTGTAGCTGCCGCGAAAGAGCTTCGTGACTTCCTCGGCCTCGCGGTGACGCATGAGGCCGGTGTCGACGAACACGCAGGTGAGCTGGTCGCCGATCGCCTCGTGCAGGAGGACTGCCACCACCGAGGAATCGACGCCGCCGGAGAGCCCGCAAATCACCCGTCCGTCGCCCACCTGCGCCCGGACTGCCGCGATGGCGCTGGCGCGGAACGAGGCCATGGTCCAGGTGCCTTGGCAGCCCGCGACCCGGCGCGCAAAGCTCTGCAGGAGCGCCGCGCCGTGGGGCGTGTGCACCACTTCGGGGTGGAACTGAATGCCGTAGAAGTGGCGCTCGTCGTCGGCGATGGCGGCGAAGGGGGCGGACTCGGTGCGGGCCACCACCCGAAAGCCCTGCGGCAGCGCCGCCACCGCGTCGCCGTGGCTCATCCAGACCTGCTCGCGCGCGCCCACCTGCCAGACCCCGTCGAAGAGAGCGCAGGGCTCGACGATATCGAGGTGCGCCCGGCCGAATTCGCGCTGCGACGTGGATTCCACGGCGCCGCCCAGCGCCGCGCACATCGTCTGCTGGCCGTAGCAGATGCCGAGAAGGGGGATGCCGAGCGCGTAGATCGCCTCGTCGGGGCGCGGCGCCTCGGCCTCGGTGACCGATGCCGGGCCGCCGGAGAGGATGACGCCCTGGGGCGCCAGGCGCTCGATCTCGGCCGCGGGAGTCGTGAAGGGCCTGATCTCGCAGTAGACCCCGGCCTCGCGCACCCGACGGGCGATGAGCTGGGTCACCTGGGAGCCGAAGTCGAGAATCAGGATCTGCTCGGTCATGAGTGGCTCATCGGCACGAGCGGCGGCGATGCGATGGACGGCGGTGCGGTTGCCACCTATGGTGAACCGTCACGGAAATCAACAGGGTCGCGGTCGTGGATAGCACGGCACATGCCCGGCCAAAAGTGCCAGCCATGACATGGCTCAGGCGGGCGGCGATCGCATGCGGCGTGCTGGGGCCGATGGTGTGTACCGCCGCGCTCGCCGAGGGTCCCATCGACGACGCCCTTTCCCTGGTTGCGCAGCAACGCCACGCGGAAGCGCGCAAGGCGATCGAGGAGATGCTCGAGCGCAATCCCGAGGCGCCCGGCGTGCGCCTGCTGCAGGGCGTGCTGCACGCCCGCGAAGGCAATCTCGTCGAGGCGGTCGCCATCTTCGAGGGCCTTCGCAACGACCATCCCACCATGTTCGAGGCGCACAACAACCTCGCCGTGCTCTACGCCAAGCTCGGCCGGCTCGACGACGCGCGCAAGGCGCTGGTCGGCGCGCTGGAGATGAGGCCCGATGCGGTCATCTACGCCAATCTCGGCGATGTCTACATGAAGCTCGCTGAACGGGCCTACGAGCGCGCCCATGAGCTTCGAATCGAACAGGAGGTGGCGGCGGTCGAGGGCGGAGAGGCCGGCGCAGCGTCGCAGGCCGAGGCGGCGCCTGCCGAGCCTGCTGCGGCCGAGCCGGCGGAGGAGGAAAAAGAAGTCGCGGCGCTGGCCGCCTTACCCGTGGAGCCGGAGGTCGTGGAGGAACCCGACATCCCCGAGGAGCCTGAGGTTCTCGAGGAGGCTGAGATCGTCGAGGAGCCCGGAAGTCCCGAGGAACCAGAGGTTCTCGAGGAAGCTGAAATCCCCGAGGAACCTGAGGTCGTTGAGGAACCCGAGAGCCTCGAGGAACCTGAGGTCGTGGAGGAACCCGTTATCCCCGAGGAGCCTGAGGTCGTCGAGGAGCCGGAGAGCCCCGGAGAACCCAAGGAGGCGGTCGTCCTGGCGGCTCGCGAGAGCTGCATTCAGACCGGCTGGTTCGACGACCGCAAGGTCGCCGACGAGGCGGCGGCATGGCTACGCGAGCACGGTGCGGAGGCGGTGTCTGTGCGCTCCGAGGAGCAACAAATCATCAAGAACTATCAGGTGTACCTGCCGCCGGCGGAGAGCCGCGAGGCGGCAGTCGCGACGGTGCGCGCGCTGCGCGGCAAGGGCGTGGAAGACCTCTGGATCATCGACAGGGGCGAGCGGATCTACGGGGTTTCTCTCGGCGTGTTCCGCAACAAGCGTTACATGAGCCGCCGGGTCGCCGAGGTGGAGAAGCTGGGCTACGTCGTCATGACCACGGCGAACATGAGGACCGCCACCGAGTACACCGTCGACGCGCAGGCGGGCGGCGAGCGTGCCGCCTTCGACGAAGCCTGGAAGAGGGCGTTTCCGGAACACGAGATTCGGGACATCGATTGCGCCGATCGGATCTGAGGGTCCATCCGTAACATTGCCCGTGACCGCGACCTCCTGCGGAGCGTTCGCCGCGGGCGGCGAAGGGCGTATGCTGCGAGCGGCCTGACGAGGCGGCGAGGGCAGTCCGATGGAGCGATGCAGTCCGCACGCGTGGCGCACACCGGCGGTGGGCGACGAGGCCCTGGTTTGCGATGTCTGCGAGAGCCGTCAGGACCTCGTGCGCGACATCACGGCCGAGGCAAAGGCGGAGATCGTGCGCGAATACCGCCGGCACAACGGGCCCATCGTGGGCGGCCACTTCGAGGAGGCGCTGGAGGCAGCGCTCGCGGCGGCGCGGGAGCGCGCCTCGGGGGTCAGTCCGGGGTCACCGGGGGAGGGGAGCGCGTAGCGTGAAGCGCTTCCTGAGGGACGCTGCCGTCGCGCTCTTCGTCGGCGCCGTCCTGATTGCGCTCGCCATGTTCCTCAGGCCGACCGACGACAACGACGGCCCCGCGGGCACCGGCCCCGTGCCGACCCGGGAATCGTCGACGCAATAGGGCGCTCAAAGCTTACGCCTTCAGGCGGCTGCCGAGGGCCGGGGCGTCACGCGTTCTTCGATCTCGTGACCCGACTCGATCTCGGCTCGACGAAGCTCCCAGGACTTTTGCAGGTTCATCCAGAGCTGCGGCGTCGTTCCGAAATAGCGCGCGAGCCTGAGCGCCGAATCCGCGCTCACGCCTCGCTGACCATTCAGGATCATCGTGATCCGGTTTACCGGCACACCCAGCGCCTTCGCCAGCGCGTTCGCCGACAGCCCGAGTTCATCGAGTTCGTCGCGGAGGATTTCTCCCGGGTGCACCGGCGCCATCCCCTTTCGTACGGTCATCTTTTCAGCCCTCAGTGGTAGTCGACGATTTCCACGTCGACCGGCCCATCGTCCGTCCATCGAAAACAGATACGCCATTGCCGGTTGATTCGAATGCTGTGCTGACCAGCCCTGTCCCCCCGCAACGCTTCCAACCGGTTGCTCCTAAAGGCGGCGAGGTCTTCGAGTGTCTCAGCAGCGTCCAATAACGTGAGGCGCCGTGCTGCTTGATCGGCAAATCCCTGAAATGCAGCAACCCGATAACCCTGGAAGAAACGCTGCGTATATCGCCCCCTGAAACTTTGGATCATCTCGGGGTACGGTACCTGGTTTTACGCTATCCGTAAACCCCTAGCTACGCCTTCAGGCGGCTGCCGAGGTAGTCGACGGCGGCTGAGACGCCGGCTTTGCCGTGGGGGATATCGAGAGCGGCGAGGCCGGTCTCGATGGCGCCGAGGGTGCCGAGCGTCATGGGTGCGTTCACGTGGCCCATGTGGGCGATGCGGAAGGCGTGGCCCCCGAGCGGCCCGAGCCCGATGCCGAGGCTCACGTTGCAGACCTCGTAGCACCAGTCGAGCAGGCGGCTGAGCGCGGGGTCGTCCATGAGGATCGTGGTCACGGTGGGAGAGCGTTCGGCAGGCTCCGGGACGTTGAACGCGAGCGCCCCACCTTGCGACCAGCGCTCGACCGCCGCCTGGGTCGCGCCGGCCAGGAGCGCGTGGCGGCGGAAGGCGTTCTCCAGCCCTTCATCGAAGAGCATGTCGAGGGACTTGCGCAGCCCGAAGAGCAGGTGCACCGGCGGCGTGCCGCAGTACTTCATGTAGTGGAGATCGCCCTCGCGCACGGTCCAGTCCCAATAGCGGGTGCGGAGCCCGGCATTGGCGTGGGCGGCCAGCGCCCGCTCGCGCGCCGCGATGAAGCTCAGCCCGGGCGTCATCATCAGCCCCTTCTGCGCGCCGGCGACCGCGACATCGACGCCCCAGCCGTCCATCTCGAAGGGCATCGAGCCGAGCGAGGCGATGGCATCGACCATGAAGAGCGCGCCGTGGCCGCTCGCCTCGATGGCTGCGCCGAGCGCGGGGATGTCGTTCACGATGCCGGAGGCGGTGTCGACCTGCACCACCAGGATGGCCTTGATCTCGCCCGCGCTGTCGGCGCGAAGGCGCTGCTCCAGCGCCTCGGGCGACACCGCCCGCTGCGGCTCCGCCTCGAGCACCTCCATCTCGACGCCGAGCGGCTCGGCCATCTCGCCCCAGCCGACGGCGAAGCGTCCGCTCTCCAGCGCCAGTATCTTGTCGCCGCGCGTGAGGACGTTGGAGAGCGCGGCCTCCCAGGCGCCGTGGCCGTTGGCGATGTAGATGTAGGTGCGGCCCTGCTCCGTGCGAAAGACGCGCCGCAGATCGTCGAGGCAGCTGTCGGTGACGGCGGTCAGCTCCTCGCCGTAGATGTCGACGGCCGGCCGCTGCATGGCCTGGAGCACTTCGTGGGGCACGGTGGTGGGGCCGGGAAGGGCCAGGGAATCGCGGCCGCGGCTTACGGTCATGGTGCACCTCGTGAAATTCGGCGGCCGAAGGGGCCGCCGGGCCTTGCCCTACCGCTCCCGCATCGCTTCGGCAAGCCCGTCTTGCAGTTCCTGGGAGGCATAGGGCGGTTCGCGGACGAAGTCCCTTCCCCTACAGCCCCATCTGGGCAAGCGCCGCCTGGGTGAGGGCGCTGCCGGGGCGGCCCATCTCGCTCACCACGTTGTAGTGGTGGAGGCCCTCGATCTCCATGACCGCGGCCTCGAAGCCGCGCGCCTGCCAGGCCTCGGCGAAGGCCCTGTTCTGAGCGACGAACGCGGGCGTTTCCGCCGCGCCGACTGCTGCAATGAGCGGCGCGCCCGCCTGCGGCAGATGATGGATCGGGCTGTTGCGCGCGGCCGAGTCGGCATCCAGCCGGACGTCGTCGTTGATGCTGGTCTCCATGATCGGCGCCAGGTCGAAGATCCCTGAGATCGGCGTGCCGCCCTTCACCAGGCCGGCGGGGCGTCCGCGCGCCGCCCAGTCGGTACACAGCATCATGGCGGTGAGGTGCCCGCCGGCGGAGTGGCCGGAGACGAAGATGCGGTCCGGGTCGCCGTTCAGCCGGCCGGCACTGTCGGCGATCCATTCGATTGCGGTGCGGCATTGCTCGACGATGGTGTCGAGGGTCACCGCCGGAGCCAGCGCGTAGTTGAGCGAGACCGCCGCGCCGCCTGCGGCGACGAAGCCCTCGGCAGGAAAGGAGTGCACGTCCTTGTCCATGGCGCGCCAGTAGCCGCCGTGGATGAAGACCTGGATCGGCGCGCCGGCCGCCGGCGCCGGGAAGAGGTCGGCGGTCATGTTGAGGCCCGCGCCGTAGCGGACATCGAGGGTGCAGAGGAAGGCCTCGCGCACCCGCACGCTCTCGGCCTCCCACACCACGAAGTAGTCTTCGAAGTTGGGGTGACGCAGGCGCAAATTATAGCCAGCCTCCTGCGGGAGGTGCCGTTGCTCGTTCATGGTGTTGCTCCCGTGGCTCGTCGCTGCCCTCACTCTCCCCTGAGCACGTCGAAGGCGATGCTGATGCGCTCGCCCGAGCCTGCGAAGGGGAGAGTGCGGTGAAACATGTAGGAGGGGAAGAGCAGCATCAGCCCCTCTTCGGGCTCGATCAGGCGGGTCTCGGGCTCCACCCGGATCTGGAAGTCCCAGTAGGGCCGGCCGAACTCGATCCACCCGGCGGTGCCCTCGTCGTCGGCGCCGAGGGCAGGGGGGAGGGCCACGTAGTAGACCCCGCTGAGCCAGGCCGAGGGGTGGATGTGGGGCACCTGATAGGCGCCCTCGTCGAGGATCACGCCCCAGGCCGTGACCCTGACGCTTTCCGGGATGTCGGCGAGGAAGGGATGGCCGGGATCCTGCGGCAGGGCATCGCGATAGCGGTCCACAGCTTCCGAAACCAGCGCGCCGAAGTCGGCTGCGGCGCCGCGGCCCGGCAGCAGCTCGCCGGTGCTCTGGCCCCGCTCCATGGAGTAGCTCTCCGGCGCGGCCCGCAAGGTCGGATGATCCCGGACTATCCCGGATAATGCCGTATTGAAAGCTGCCGTGTCGGCGTAGCCGGCGGGCGGGGCGCAGCGCTCGGGGCGGAGCAGGCGGTCGAAGTCGAGCAGCGTCCGCGCCGCGCCTTTCTCGCCCGCCTCCCAAAGCGCGGCCGCCTTCATCGCGAGCGCGCCGCTCTGGCCGGGATGCCGCGCCAGCAGATCGTCGCACGCGGCGACGGCGGCTCCGGGGTCTCCGCGATCGAGATGGGCGTGGACGTGGCGGGGCTTCCCCACCTCGAACGATGCATCGAGGATGTCCGCCCTGAGCGCTGCGGCCTGGGCATAGGAATCGAGAGCCTCGTCGAGCCGGCCCTGGGCATGGAGGACGTTGGCGAGTGCGAAACAGGCCTCGGCAAGCTCGGGCTCGATGGCGAGCGCCTTGCGGAAGGCGTGCGCGGCCTCGTCGAGATCGCCCTTGGCGTGACGGACGAGCCCGATGCGGAGCCAGGTGCCGGCGTGGTCGGGGCGGAGCGCGGCAGCCCGGCCCAGGGCCCCGGCGGCGCCCTCGAGATCGCCCTTGACGCGCAACGCCTGGCCGAGATTGGCGTGGGTCTCGGCCCGCTCCGGGGCGAGCGCGACCGCGCGGCGGTAGGCAGCGAGCGCGGCGTCGAGCCGGCCGGCGGCCTGGAGCACGTTGCCGAGGTCGTTGTGGGCGCCGGCGTCACCGTCATCGAGCGCGACCGCCCGATGCAGGAGCGCCGCCGCCTCGTCCACGGCATCGAGCCGGAAAGCGACGAGCGCGCAGGCCTTCAGCGCCTCCGCGTGGTCGGGCCGGGCGGCGAGCACCGTGCGGTAGAGCTCGTGCGCCTCCGCGAGCCGTCCCGTCCGGGCGTGGCGCGCGGCGCGGCGCATCGCCTCGCGGATGCGAGTTGGCGAGAGCCGCGCTCCCTTGTCTCTTTCCGCTCTGCGTCCGCTTGCCGCCACCCGCGCCGCTCCTTCGCCGGCCCTGTGAAATGGGCGGCGATGCTACCACGGACGCGAATGCTCTCAGCCGGATCCGCCCTGCGGATTTTTCGCGGGGCCCGGCCGGTGCTGCGCCGCGTAGCGGACGAGCTTTCGCGTGAGGGTCGGGAGCGCGTGTTCCGAGAAGCGCGCGGGCGGGCACCAGATGGCGCCGTCGTCTGCGTTGGCGGCCCCTTCCCCAGTCTCGGCGGCGGCCACCATCAGCTCGATCTCGAAATGGGTGAAGCCGTGGTGGACCGGCTCCGGCAGCGCATGCCACGGCAGCGGCTGCGGCGCATGGGCCGAGGCTTCCGTCAGGTCCCAGGGCTCGTCCCGCCAAGGCGTGGTCGGCAGCTCGATCATCCCGCCGAGCAGGCCCTCATCCGGCCGGCGGCGGAGCAGCACGGCGCCGTCCGCGCGCATGAGCCAGAAGGAGACGCCGTGGCGCAACGGGCGCTGTCGCTTCGGCGTCCGGCGCGGCAGGCTCTCCGCCATGCCTTGCGCGCGGCCCTCGCAGGCGCCCTGCCAGGGGCAGGCGAGGCAGCCTGGATTGCGCGGCGTGCAGACGCCCGCGCCGAGGTCCATCAGCGCTTGCGCGTAGTCGCCGGGCCTCGCGGGGGGCGCGAGCTCGGCGGCGAGCGCGTAAAGCCTGGGCTTGGCTGCCGGCAGCGGGGTCTCGACCGCGCGCAGGCGGGCGATCACGCGCTCGACATTGCCGTCGACCACGGTCGCCGGCCGGTCGAAGGCGATGGCCGCGATCGCCGCCGCGGTGTAGCGCCCGATCCCCGGCAGGGCCCGCAGCGCCTTCTCCTCGGCCGGGAAGCGCCCGCCGTGGTCGGCCAGCAGGAGCCGGGCACAGGCGTGCAGGTTGCGCGCGCGGGCGTAGTAGCCGAGCCCCTGCCAGGCATGGAGCACGTCGTCGAGCTCGGCGTGCGCGAGCGATTCGAGGGTGGGCCAGCGCTCCAGGAAGCGCTGGAAGTAGCCTGCGACCACCGGAACGGTGGTCTGCTGCAACATGATCTCGCTGAGCCAGACCCGGTAGGGGTCCGGCCCCACGCCGGGAGCGGCGCGCCAGGGCAGACGGCGGCGGTGGCGGTCGTACCAGTCGAGCAGCGACCGGGCCAAGGAGGCGGGCGAGGCGGGCCGGGCGGCGCTCATGGCCGGCGGCGCTTCACAGCCGGCGCCGGAGGGCGTACACCCCTGGTTCGGACCCTTCGACTCATCGCATCAGCCATGCGCAACCCCCGCCAGGCGAAGCCGCTCTCGTCGCTGATCGGCAAGATCACCGCCAAGTCCTTCGAGGCGCGCGGGCTGGTGGCGGCGGGGATCGCCACCGAATGGCCGGCGATCGTGGGCGAGGCGGTCGCCGCCTCTTCGTGGCCCGAGCGCCTGGGGCGGGACGGCACGCTCAGGGTCTGCGTCTCCGGGCCGGTCGCGGTCGAGCTTCAGCATCTCGAACCCCAGATTCTGGAGCGAATCGCCGCCTTCTACGGCTACCGCGCGGTGACGCGGATCGCCTATGTAAACCGCGCGCCATCGTCGCAGCCAGCAAGGGATTCGGAGCGCCGGACGCCGCCGAAAATCGACTCGGAGTCGGCCGCGCGTGTCGAAAGCGCCGTCGATTCCACCCGGGACCATCGTCTGAAGTCGGCCCTCGCGGCTCTGGGTCGGGCGGTGCTCGCCCGCCCGCGCGGAAGGTAATCTATTGATAAGACACGCATAAATCGGACGACATCGCAGCGCCCTGCCGAGCAATTGCGCGTCGGGCCGGGGCTGCGGCTTGCAGAACTATACTTTTCGTTGCGGGCGGGCGTACAGTCCGGCCCGAATGGTGGAGGAAGTCGCTACACCGCTGGACGAGCCGCCGAGCACGGAGAGCGTCTCGGTGTTCTCTTCCGTGCGGCAGGTTGACCAGCCGCCGCTGGCGCTGCCGCCGGGCCTCGCCTTCGATTGCCGGCTGGAGATGGAGGGGCTGCGCTTCCTGGGCTTGCTGCCCTCAAGCGCCGTTCCCGTGGCGTTCCTGGACCCGCAGTATCGCGGCGTGCTCGATCATCTCGCCTACGGCAACGAGGGCGTGCTCCGGGGCGCCGGCCGGGCCTCCCTGCCGCAGATGACCGACGAAATCCCGGCGTTCATCCGCGAGATCGACCGCTGCCTGATGCGGAGCGGCCATGTCTTCCTCTGGACCGACAAGTATCACCTCTGCACCGGGATCGGCGGCTGGCTCGAAGGCACCTCCCTCGAGATCGTGGACATGGTGACGTGGCACAAGAAGCGGATCGGCATGGGCTACCGCACCAGGCGCGCGAGCGAGCACCTGATCGTGCTCCAGAAGGCGCCGCGCAAGGCCAAGGGCGTGTGGAAGGTCCACACCATCCCGGACGTGTGGAGCGAAGCCATCGGCAAGCGCGACCGGGTCCATCCGAAGCCGGTGGGGCTCCAGAGCGCCCTGATCGAGGCTGTCAGCAATCCGGGCGACGTGGTCATCGACCCTGCGGCCGGCTCGTTCTCGGTCATGGAAGCGTGCCGGCAGAAGGGGCGGACCTTCCTCGGATGCGACATCAACGGATGAGGATAAAAGCATGATCTCGCGACGTTTCCTGATTGGAGCGATGGCGGCTGTTCCGGCTGCCGCGGCGCTGGCGCCGCTCGTGCCCGCCCGTGCCGCCGGCATCGGCGAGAAGCCGGGCGACATGGCGGTCGGCGCCCCCGATGCGCCGGTCACCGTGATCGAGTTCTTCTCGCTGACCTGCCCAAGCTGCGAGAGGTTCCACAAGCAGGTCTACAACCGGCTAAAGCCGGAGTACGTGGATGCCGGCAGGGTGCGCTTCGTGGTCCGCGACTTCCCGCTCAACGCGCCCGCATTCGAGGCGGCGGTGCTCGCCCACTGCGCCGGCCGGGAGCGCTACTTCACCTTCATCGACGTACTCTTCCAGACCTTCGACGACTGGGCGAGTTCGCGGGACTTCAACGACAAGCTCGGGCAGATCGGCGAGCTGGGCGGCGTGAGCCGGGACCAGTTCGCGGACTGCCTCGCGGATCAGGGCCTGGAAAACTCGATCTTCCAGTCGATCGCCGACGGGCAGGCCGAGTACGACGTGAGCGGGACTCCCACGCTTGTCGTCAACGGCGAGAAGTACGACGGCCAAATGTCCTTCGATGCGCTCAGCAAGCACATCGACCGTCTCCTCGCGGGGTCGTAGACGGAGCGCAGGGCCGTGCATGTAACGAAGCTCAGGGTCGCGGGCTTCAAGTCCTTCGTCGAGCCGACGGAGCTGCACATCGAGCCCGGCTTGACCGGAATCGTCGGCCCCAACGGCTGCGGCAAGTCGAACCTCGTCGAGGCGATGCGCTGGGTCATGGGCGAGACGGCGCCCCGCCAGATGCGCAGCGGCGGCATGGAGGACGTAATCTTCGGCGGCACCGCCCGCCGCCCGGCCTACGACCTCGCCGCGGTCACGCTCAGCCTCGACAACGCGGACCGGAGAGCGCTGCCGGGCCTTGGAGACGCGGCCGAGATCGAGGTGACGCGCTGCATCGAGCGCGGCGAGGGCTCGGTCTACACGGTCAACGGCAGGGACGTGCGCGCGCGCGACGTGCAGCTTCTCTTCGCCGACGCCGCCACCGGCGCGCACAGCGCCGCGCTGGTGGGGCAGGGGCGCATCGGCGACATCATCGGCGCGAAGCCGACCCAGCGGCGGGCTCTGCTCGAAGAGGCGGCCGGCATCACCGGGCTGCACGCGAGACGGCACGAAGCCGAGCTCAAGCTCAGGGCGGCGGAGACCAACCTGGAGCGCCTCCAGGACGTGATCGGCACGCTGGAGACCCAGCTGCGCGATCTCGAGCGCCAGGCGCGCCACGCCAAGCGCTACAAGCGGCTCTCCGAGCGGATTCGCGAGACCGAGGCGGCGCTGCTGCTGGTGCGCTGGCTGGCGGCCCGGGCCCGTGTCGAGGCGGTCACGCAAGAGGCGGATGACGCCGCCCGCCGGGTCGCGGAGGCGACCGAAACCGCCGCCGGGGCTGCGAGCCGCCAGGCGGACGCTGCGGCGCTTCTGCCGGAAGGGCGCCGGCAGGAGGCCGAGCGCGCCGCCGCCCTGCACCGGCTGCGCATCGAGCATGAGCGGCTGGCGGAGGAGGAGGAGCGCGTCGCCCGTGCGCGCGAGGAGAATGCGGGCCGGCGCGCGCAGATCGCCGCCGACGTCGAACGCGAGCAGGCGCTCGCCCATGATGCCGAAGCGGCGCAGCAGCGGGTGGAAGAGGCCCACGAAAGGCTCGCCCGGGCGGCCGAAGGCGATGCCGCGGCCGAGGCTGCGGCGCGTGCCGCGCGGGAGGAAGCGCGCGCCGAGGTCGACGCGGTGGAGCAACGCTTAGCGGCGTTGGCCGGGGCGCGGGCGCGAGCGGAGGCCGAGCGCGAATCGCTCGGCAAGCGGATCGACGAGACCCGGCAACGCCGGGAGCGGCTCGAACGCGACCTCTCCGGCGCAGGGGACGAGCGCGCCGCGCTGGAGCAGGGTGCGCCCGCCGAGGGCCGCATGGCGGAGGCGGAAGCGGCGGAGCAGGCCGAGGTCGCACGCTTCGAGGCCGCGCGCGCCGCGCTGCAGCAGGCGGAGGCGGCGCGGGCCGAGGCCGTGGACCGCGAACGCGCGTTGCGCGAGACGCTGCGCGAGGCCGATGCCGCGCTTGCAGGGAACGAGGCCGAGCGCGCGGCCCTCGCCGCGCTGCTCGACGACCCTGCCGCCGGCCCCGGCCGGGCGCTCTGGGATCGGGTCACGGTCAAGCCCGGTTACGAGGCGGCCGTGGGCGCTGCGTTCGGCGACGACCTTCAGGCCAGCACGGACAGCGGCGCGCCGGTGCACTGGCGCACGCTCGAGCGGGCAGGCGAAGCGGGGCCGCTGCCCGAAGGCGCCGCGCCGCTGGCGGATATGGTGCGCGCGCCGGAAGCGCTGGCCGCGCGGCTCGCCCAGATCGGGGTGGTGGCGGAGGCGGACGGGGCCCGGCTGCAGGCGAAGCTTCGCACCGGCCAACGCCTGGTGAGCCGGGAAGGCTCGCTCTGGCGCTGGGACGGCTTCTCGGTGGCCGCCGAGGCGCCGACGCCTGCGGCCCGCCGGCTGGAGGCGCGCAACCGGCTCGCGACCCTGGCCGAGACCTGCGCGAGGGCCGAGAGCGAGAAGCGCAGGGCCGAGCACGCCGCCGCTGCGGCGGCCACGGCCCGGACGGACACGGAAGGCGCGTGCGATCGCGCCCGGAGGGCGGCCGACGACGCGGCCGAGGCCTTGCGGGTCGCACGGGAGGCGCGGGCCACGGCCTCGGCCGAGGTTGCGGCGGCGCGGTCGCGGCTCGCCGCGCTCGACGAGACCGCGGCGCGGCTCGAACACGAGATCGCCGAGACCGGGGAGGCGGAGAGCGCGGCGCGTACCGCGCTGGACGCGCTGCCCGCAGGGGGCGCAGACGGCGCGGACGAGAGCGAGCGGCTGCGGACCGCCCTCGTGGAGCTGCGCGCGCAGCACGAGGAGACGGCGCGGCGCCACCACCAGGTGGCGCAGGCGGCGGACGGGCGCGGCGTCCGGATCGCCGAGCTGGCGCGGGAAAGCGAGGGCTGGGCCTCGCGCGCGGCCAGTGCGCGGCGGCGCCTGCAGGAACTCGCGGAACGGCGGGACGAGGCCGAGGCGGCGGCTGCCGACCTCGACGCGCGGCCGGCCGAGCTCGAGGCGCGTCGCGCCGGGCTTCTGGGCACCATCGAGCAGGCGCAGGGCGAGCACCGCAACGCCGTCGATGCCCTGGCGAGCGCCGAGCGGGAGGCGAAGGAGACGGCAAACGCGCTCAAGCAGGCCGAGGCGACGCTGGGCGAGGCGCGCGAGGCTGCGGCCCGGCTGGACGGCCTGCTGACCGAGGCCGGGCAGGCGGAGACGGTCGCCGGCGCCCAGATCACGGAGCGCCTCGGCGTCGCGCCGGAGCGGGCGCAGGAGATCGCCGGGGTCGACCCCGAAGCCGAGCTGCCCGATGCCGAGGCGGTGGAGATCAAGCTGCAGCGGCTGATCCGCGAGCGCGAGAACATCGGCGCCGTGAACCTGCGGGCGGAGGAGGAGGCGAGAGAGCTCGACGAGCGCATCCGGGAGATGCAGGAGTCCCGCACCGACCTGCTGGAGGCGATCGGGCGCCTGCGCCGGGGCATCGCCAGCCTCAACCGCGAGGGGCGGGAGCGGATGTTGGCGGCCTTCGGCACGATCGACGGGCACTTCCGGAAGCTCTTCACGGAGCTCTTCGCCGGCGGCAAGGCGCATCTCGCGCTGGTCGATTCGGACGATCCCCTGGAGGCCGGGCTGGAGGTGGTGGCGAGCCCGCCCGGCAAGCGGCCGCAATCGCTCTCGCTGCTTTCCGGCGGCGAGAAGGCGCTGACCGCCATCGCGCTGCTCTTTGCCGCCTTCCTCACCAACCCGGCGCCGATCTGCGTGCTCGACGAGGTGGACGCGCCGCTCGACGACAGCAACGTGGAGCGCTTCTGCGCGCTTATCGCGAAGCTGGCCGCCGAGACCGACACCCGCTTCATCGTCGTCACCCACCATCGCATCACCATGGCCCGAGTCGACCGGCTCTTCGGCGTGACGATGGTGGAGCAGGGGGTCTCCGAACTCGTCTCGGTCGATCTGGAGCGCGCCGTGCAGTTGCGCGAGAGCGCCTGAGCCTGCGCACCCAGATTCCGGCCACTCGATTTTTCGTTCTAAATCAATGATCTAGCGCGCCATGCGGCGGCGCTTCCCCGGCTTGACAGGGGGCAGGGCAGCCCCTATGGTGCGGGCGCTTTTCGACTGCGGGGCACGCGCGCGCCCTGGCCGAGCGGGTTTGCATGGACGACAAACCACGGCCATCCCTGGAGGATCTGGGTTCACGGCTGCGCAAGGCCCGAGGCGGGAACGAGTCGGGCAGCCGTGGCCGGTTGCCCGGCACGCGTCTTGGGCAAGCGCTGCACCTCGCGATCGAAATGGCGGCCGCGCTGGCCGTCGGCGGCGGCATCGGCTGGCTGCTCGACGAATGGCTCGGAACAAGGCCGTGGCTGTTCGTGGTCTTCATTTTTGTGGGGATCGCGGCCGGCATCCTGAACGCGTTTCGGGCGGCAGAGAGATTGGGGGCCACGCCCTTGTCCCGCGAAAGCGCGGACGAGCGGAGTGAAGAGCAGGACGAGCGAAGCCAGAGGTAGGACGGCCAGTGGCAACGACGGACAACGGCGCCGCCGGGCATAACGGCGACGCGCATCACGGCCCGCTCGATCAATTCGCGATCAACCGCTACGTCGAGATCGACCTCGGCGGTTTCGACGCGTCGTTCACCAACTCGGCGCTGATGATGTGCGTGACCGTGATCGTCATCACGCTGCTCACCACGGTGGGCATGGGCCGCGGGCGGCTGGTGCCGGGGCGCATGCAGTCCATCGTGGAGATGAGCTACGAGATGATCGCCCGAATGCTGGGCGACATCGTGGGCGGCCGCGGCGCGCAGAAATTCTTCCCCTTCGTGTTCAGCCTCTTCATGTTCCTGCTGCTCGGCAACGTGCTCGGGCTGATCCCCTATTCCTTCACCTTCACGAGCCACATCATCGTGACGCTCGCGTTCGCGCTGGTGGTATTCGTCGGGGTGACGATCCTCGCCATCGTCATCCACAAGCACCGCTTCCTGACCTTCTTCCTGCCGCCCGGCGTGCCGATGTGGATGGCGCCGCTGCTGGTGCCGATCGAGGTCGTCTCCTACATGGCGCGGCCGATCAGCCTCTCCGTGCGGCTCTTCGCCAACATGATGGCGGGACACTCGATCCTGCACGTGTTCGGCGCCTTCGTCTTCGTCCTGAGCTTCGCCGGCGTTCTGCCCTTCGCGTTCATCGTGGCGCTCTACGGGCTGGAACTGCTGGTCGCCGTGCTCCAGGCCTACGTCTTCACCATTCTGACCTGCCTCTACATCCGCGACGCGATCGAGTTGCATCACTAAGCGGCAAGACGCGGGTCGCAAGCCACAAACTCCGAACAAACCGAGGGAACCAGGATCATGGAAGCAGATGCAGCAAAACTGCTCGGTCAGCTCATCGGCGGCGGTCTCGCCACGATCGGCGTGGCGGGCTCCGGTGTCGGGATCGGCATCATCTTCGGCAACTACGTCTCGGCGGCGGGACGCAACCCGGCGGCGGCGCCGAAGCTCTTCGGTAACGTGCTGCTGGGCTTCGCGCTGACCGAGGCGATCGCGCTCTTCGCGCTCGTCATGGCCTTCATCATCCTCTTCGGCTCCTGATCGACGGCAGCCCGGCTGCCTGAGACCGAGGCAGGAGACGCCCGATGCCACAACTCGAGATGGGGGACTACGCGCCCCAGATCTTCTGGCTGGTCGTCACCTTCGTCGCGCTGATGGTGATCATGTGGTCCGTGGGCCTGCCGCGGATCCGCCGCGTGATCGAGGCGCGCGAAAACAAGATCAGCGACGACCTGGCCGAGGCCGAAAGCGCGAAGGGCAGGGCGGAAGCCGCGCTCAAGGCCTATGAGGAGGCGCTGGCAGACGCGCGCTCCAAGGCCCACGGCGTGCTCGCCGAGACCCAGGCGAAGCTTTCGGCGGAGGCGGACGCGCTGCGCGCGGAGCTCGACGCCGATCTCGCAGCCAGGGCGGCGGAGGCCGAGGCGCGCATCCAGGAGACGCGCGCCCAGGCGCTCGCCAGCTTGCGCGAGGTCGCGGGCGACGTGGCCCGCGCCGCGACCGAGCGGCTGGTCGGCACCGCGCCCTCCGAGGCTGCGGCCCGTGCGGCGGTGGAAGCCAGCATGGGCGAGGGGCGCTGAGCCATGAAGAAGATGATCCGCAAGCCCGAGTTCTGGGTCATCGTCGCGGCCTGCGTCTTCGTCGTCGTCGGCAGCCAGATCACCGAGTCGGCCAACTTCTGGATCCTCATCGCCTTCATCACCTTCTTCGGCGCCTTCGGCCGCGCGGCCTACAAGAAGGCGACCGAAGTGCTCGACAAGCGGGCGGAGCGGATCAAGAACGAGCTCGACGAGGCGGCGGCGCTCCGTGCCGAGGCCCAGGCGCTGCTGGCGGAGCACGAACGCAAGCGCCAGGAGGCCGAGGAAGAGGCGCGCCAGATGGTCGAGCACGCCAAGGCGGAGGCCGAGCGCCACGCGGCGGAAGCGCGCGCCGCGCTCGAGGAGACCATGAAGCGCCGCGCCGCGCTCGCCGAGCAGCGCATCGCCCGCGCCGAGGAAGAGGCGCTGCGAGAGGTGCGCCAGACCGCAGCGGTGCTGGCGATCGAGGCCGCGCGCCGGCTCATGAGCGAGACGATCGACGAGGACCGCGCCAACCGCATGATCGAAGATTCGATCCAAGAGGTTCGCGACCGGCTCAACTGACCCACGCGCCGGGCAGCGTTAGAGCGTATCCGTTTCACTCGGAAACGCTCTGATTTTTTTGTCGCTCACGGCAGCCGGCCTGCGGCCGGGGCCTGCGCGGGCGTGCCGCATTCGCGGCGGGCCGGCGGCGCGGCGCGGGAGGCGCGACTGTGTACAAGGGCATGTACACGTACCCCTGGGACCTGGTGGACGAGGGGATCGGCTCCGCAACGGGCCGGATGCGCGACTGCGGCATCAACACGCTCACCCTCGCCGCGAGCTACCACGCCGGCAAGTTCCTGCGGCCTCACTCCCCGGCGGGGAAGGTCTACTTTCCCGAGGACGGCACGGTCTACGTGCGCCCGCGCACCGGGCGCTACGGCGCGATCAAGCCGATCCGGAGCAAGCTCGCGGGTGAGCGCGACGTCTTCGCCGAGCTCAAGGCGGAAGCGCCCGACATGGCGCGGGTCGCCTGGACGGTGTGCCTGCACAACACGCCCCTCGGCATGCGCCATCCCGAGTTCACGGTGCGCAACTGCTACGGCGATTCCTACGTCTACAGCATGTGCCCGGCCTACGAGGAGGTGCGCCGCTACGTGGTGACGCTCTGCGCCGACATGGCCGAGCGCTACGAGCTGGACGGGCTGGCCCTGGAAACCCCCGGGTTCCTGCCCTTCGACCACGGCTTCCACCACGAATTCTCCATGGTGCCGATGAACCGCTGGGCCGGCTGGCTGCTCGGGCTCTGCTTCTCCGAAGGCACCATCGCCGCGGCGGAGGCGCGCGGCATCGACGCCGAGCGGCTGCGCTGGCAGGCCTGCGCGGCGCTGGACTCGTTCTTCGCCCGGCCCGAGCCGGTGCCGGACCATGTCGCCGCCGAGTGGTGGATCGCGGACCTGATCGCGGACCCCGAATGGGCGGTGTTCCTGAGCTGGCGCTGCCAGCTCGTGGCCGATCTTGTGGCCGAGGTCCGCGCGGCGCTGCCCAGGGAAAGCTCGCTCGCGGTGATCCCGACCGTCCAGCGGCCGACGGCTGCGGCCTGGTCCGAGGGCACCGACCTTCGCCTGCTGGCCGAGGCGGCGGATACGCTGGAGGTCCCGGCCTACGAGACGAGTGCTGCGGCCGTGGCGCTGGACGCCGGCGACGTGCGCCGCCGGGCGGGCGCGGACGCGCGGATCAGCTACGTCCTGCGCCCGGCCCATCCCGACCTTGCGAACGGGGCGGAGACCGTCGCCGCAGTGCGCGCGCTCAAGGCGGGCGGGCTTCAGGGCCTCGCGTTCTACAACTACGGCCACGTCGCGCTCAGTGCGCTCGAGCGGGTGCGCGAGGCGCTTGCCGTGCTGGAGGAGACGCCATGATGCGCTTTGAGGGGAAGGCCGCGCTGGTCACCGGCGGGGGCGGGGGCATCGGCAGCGCCATCGCGCTCAGGCTGGCGGAGGAGGGCGGCGCCATCGGCGTACTCGACCGGAAGCCGGACGCGGCCGCGGAGGTGGCGGCGCGTGTCGAAGCGGCGGGAGGGCGCGCGCTGGCGCTCGTGGCCGAGATCACCGACCCGGACTCCGTCGCGGCGGCTCTGGCGCAGATGCGCGACGCCATCGGTGCGCCGGACGTGCTGGTCAACAACGCGGCCTGGGCCACCAAGGGCGATCTGGAGAGCACCGGGCTTGCCGACTGGCAGGCGGAGCTGGAGGTCGACCTGAACGGCCAGTTCGTCTGCGCCAAGGCCGTGCTGCCGGGGATGGTCGCGCGCGGGGCCGGCGCCATCGTCAACATCGGCTCGGTGAACGGCCTGATGGCGCTCGGCAATCCGGCCTACAGCGCGGCCAAGGCGGGGCTGCTGAGCCTCACCCAATCCTTTGCGATCGAGTACGGGCCCAGGGGCATCCGCACCAACATGGTCTCGCCCGGCACGGTGGAGACCGATATCGAGAACTGGCGAATCCGGCGGCGGAAGAACCCGAAAATCTTCGATCAGCTCGCCCGCTGGTATCCCGTCGGGCGCGTCGGCCAGCCGGAGGATATCGCCGCCGCCGTCGCCTTCGTCGCGGCCGACGAAGCGGGCTTCGTCAACGGCGCCAACCTGGTGGTCGACGGCGGGCTGACGGCAGGGCTGCCGGTGATGATCGAGGAGCTGATCCTCGAATAGGCGCGCGCTCGGGCGCCCATTCCTTCACGGCATGAACAGGCTCCCTTGCGCGCACTTCCGACGTTGCCTACTAGGGGACGAAGGAACGCCATGACCGAGGTTTGAATTGATGTCCGAGACTCTCTCCGGCGGCTGCCTCTGCGGCGACGTGCGCTACGAGATCCGCGGGGAGCCGGTGTACGTCTTCCACTGCCATTGCTCGATGTGCCGCCGGGCGGGCGGCACCGCGTTCCAGACCTGGGCAGGCTTCGAGGACGACGTCCTCACGGTGACGCAGGGAAGGGCGGAGAGCTACGAGTCCTCGTCGTTTGCGATCCGGAAGTTCTGCGGACGCTGCGGCGGGCAGCTCTTCTACAATTACACCGAGGGGCAGACCCCGGCGGTGTGGATCACGGTGGGAACGCTCGACCACCCGGAGGCATTGACGCCGCAGCGCCACATATTCATGGCCGACAGCGTCCCCTGGCTGCATTTCGCAGACGGGCTGCCAAGGACCGAAGGCGAGCCGGAAATTTAGAACGTTTCCGTGTGAAAGGGACGCGGGCTAGGGGTCCGACACTTCGTCCCCGTACTCGTCGAGCGCGGCTCGACCCTTCGGCGTCAGCCCGTAGGTTCCTCGGGGTGTTCCGACTCGTCGTTCGAACCACCCGTAGTGGTCGGCGTACATCATTGCCCGAGCCCGCGCGACGCCGGTGTCGTGGGCGACCGCCGATGCCTTCGTCGGTCCGTGGAGGTTGAGGTAGAGGGCGCAGCGGAGAGCATCCTGGCGGTAGGCGGTCATCACCTTGCGCCGGTTCGTCCCGCCTTCGTTCGGATCGCCGACCCGGCGCTGAAATTCCCTGAGCAGCCTGCCGAGGCGCTCCCTCCGTCGACGCGGTCGGAATTCCGCCGGGTCCAGCAATGCCTCGACGAGCGGCTCGGGCTTGAGCCGAACTGCCAGGAGGCCAAGTCCCAGGCGGCGGCAAAGCGCGAGCGCATCCCTTCGCCGGGTGGTGCGCGTGGAGAAGGGCGGTACCGCAAGGTACACGTTTTCGGTGACGCGCTGCCGTGCGATCCCCTGGAAGACGAGCCGCAGGGTGAAGCTCGTCTTGAGCTCGACGATGACGGGCGCCTCGTCGCCCCGGACTGCGACCAGGTCACAGCCTTCGACCTCGCCCTTGACGGCATACCCCTGGGCTTCGAGGAACGCCTTTACGGGGGAATAGAGACAGGCTTCACGCACGGGAGGGGACTCTGCCACGAGGGTCACGATCCGGGGAAGCGCAAGAGCGTATCCGTTTCACACGAAAACGCTCTGGCTCTTTGTCGCTCACGGCAGCCGGCCTTCCTGCGATCTCGCGCGCCTACCGGCGCGACCGGCCGGCGCCTCCGCGAGGGCGCCGCAGTAGCGGCGGGCCGCGGTCGCGGCCTGTCGCGCGTCCGTCAAAGTCGGACGCGCTCCAGCCTTGGGCGCGAAAGCACACGGGGCTCGATGGGGCCGAGCCGGAGCCGCGGCGCCCTTGTCCCTCGCGGAGCGCGCCGGAAGGGGCCCGCCCCGCGCGGTCAGACCCGGGGATGCCCGATTGTGTCGGCTTCGCCTGGGAGGCCTATTCGGCGGCCTGGTCGAGTTCGGCGATGGCGTCGTTCCAGTGGGCGGCGGAGCGCTTTTTCATCATGGTGCGGAACTCGGCGGTGGTCTTGGGGAAGTATTCGCCGGTGCCCCAGTCGACGATGACGCCGTAGCGGCGCACCATGTCGAACTCGTCGAGCTCGCCATTGCGGTAGCGCTCGGCGACGGCGGCGCCGTCCTCCTCAAGCCAGCCGCGCCGGGCCCTGGCGATGGCGGCACGCGCGGCACGGGTCGCTTCGACGTCGACCTCGTAGCTCGCGAGATCCTGGTCGATGACCTTGAGGACCACGCCGTAATCCTTGCTCGCGCGCTCGATCGAGACGTAGTCGTCCTCCACGTCCCG
>Ga0209754_1000995_pt1 | contig 31967 bp, 34 predicted proteins | sample MesohylBB_FD_187295 | JGI IMG/M metagenome (GOLD analysis project Ga0209754, IMG submission 187295) | Host-associated microbial community of the marine sponge Aplysina aerophoba from Gulf of Piran - sponge mesohyl, lysed by bead beating... | ecosystem: Host-associated > Porifera > Sponge >... | reverse complement strand
TTGTCAAGTTGAATTCTCTCCGAATTGCCAAACTTTTGCAATTTTCGGTTCAAAATAATGTCAATGGCTTTCTAAATGGCAGAACTGCTACTTAAGGGTTCAGTTATTGAAAGCCCTCTTTTTTCTCTATCATTCCTAATTATGATGATGATACAATAAAATTCAGAAAACAATATAATACCATTTTTGTTAAAATTATGTTAATAATAATATTTCACGATCACCTTTCTGCCATTATAGTTAGGTTTTATTATCTTTCTTGTTATTAAAACATATTATTCAAAGTTTGGGTATCTAATGCTTTACAGAATTGAAGTGGAAAATTTTTTCTCCATAAGCGACCGCCAAGTTATTGATCTGAGAGTTAGAAAGTCGGTTAAAGATGAACTCGGCCGTTTGAAACCGATTTATAAGGAGTCGCCTGAACGTTGCCCTAGTGTACTGGCTCTCTTTGGCGCCAATGGAGCTGGAAAATCTAATTTGTTGAAAGCCATCTCATTTATCCGGTGGTTCATTGCTTTCTTTTATAGTTTCGATGAAGATAGTATTCTTCCTTACGATAAATTCTCCAATCATGAGATGCAAAATAAGCCGACTCGATTTGCGTTGTACTTTACTGGACCAGTTGATTTTAATGACCTCAAAAATTTCAACCTTCAATGCCCCTATAAATATGAGTTAGTGATAGATTCCAACACAGTTGTGCTTGAAAAACTGTCTTACCAACCCAAAAAAACTGGAAAACAGACAACCCTTTTTACAAGAAATCCAGAACGTACTCAGTTCGTCAAAGGATTTATTACCAAGGTTCAATACCAATCTTTCAATGCAATGCTAAGGCCATGGTTAAGTGGAATTTCTACACTAGGAATACTAAACACTAAATTTGAACATCAATTCGCAAAATATATCATTGAATACTTTCGTAATATTCAGATGAATACAACTTTTTCTAACAGATTTGAAACCAAAGACTCAGATGCAGTAGGATTGTATTCAAGCGATTCATATGTCAGGAATAAAATCAGGCCAATATTAAAACGAATTGACTTAGGGATTACAGATATTCAAGATGGTCCTCCTAACCGTCCAACTTCAATTCAATTCCGGCACAAAGGATTAGACCAACCAATTGACTATTACATGGAGAGCCACGGAACAAGAGAATTTGTTAAAATCTTTCCTCTAATCCAATCGCCTCTTGACATCGGAGGTATTGTTATAATCGATGATATCGATTCATGTATTCACCCAAATCTTCTTTTGGAAGTCATCCGTATGTTCAGAAATGAGAAAACGAACCCGAATGGAGCGCAGTTGATTATGTCAACGCACGCTGTGAGTATTCTAACCGATTTAACCAAAGAAGAAGTTCTACTGTGTGATAAAAATTCAATGGGACAAACACGTTATGTAAGGCTAGCTGACATAAAAGGTGTACGACGAGACGAGAATTTCTTTGCGAATTACATTAACGGAATTTATGGTTCAGTTCCTAGTATTGGCTAAAAATCTCTGGGCTGAATGACTAGGCAAAAACGCAAGAGAATCTTTCTAGGATGCGAAGGAGAAAATGAACGGAGTTAACTCATCTTCAACATTTTTCTCTCCAAAAAGTGTAAATTACGGCTCAATTCAACTGTTTTAACATACCCTTAATTTAAACTATTACCCTAGACCCGATAGTGACGTGTCCGAGGGTCCTCTAAAATCTCTCAAGTAGTGCCACCCCTTCTATTTTAGGGGGTTGAACCCGCCACACACCAACACTCAATCTCCAACATGTTGATCAGAGCAACCAAAACAGGAACCACCACAGACGGTTCATCACTCATAACCAAGCGACTGGTTGAGAACTCACGGCATGGTCAATCGGTCAAGCCAATGACCTTGCCGCGGACAACGACACGTTGTGCCTGTTCGGATAACGCGACCCTCCATGTTCGAACGACCGCGACACCTAATGCTTTCCAAACCAAGATCGATCAGGACATGGGACTATCACCACCGCCTAGGAATGTACGCAAAGTCAGTGGTTTGACCGGGAATTGATGTGGTACAAGGCGGGATGAAACCCGCACGACACTCAGAACATTATTGAGGTGCTCAAGTGCCGAAAGTGCAACTTGGTAGTGCCCCTTGAATTTTAACACCCCCCCCCTATTCCTATTGGTTTTGAGCACTTAATGTTAAAGATGGGCTGGTTCTACAGGTGTTACGGCGATATTAGAAATTTAGGGGATTTCTTGGAGTTGCAATTTGTCAAGAGATGGCCAATACAGCCAATTATAGAATTAAAAAATGCCCTGATGAAAATGAAGATGCCTTCTAAAACAAAATTGCAGAATACGTGGGATGAACTTAAAGAATTTCAGAGTAAAAACTTTGAAAAATATGGAGTAAGACTTCCCTGAAGTTGATTATTTTGATAAATCCCATAAAAGTATTTGGTTATCTGTGCTTTGTCTAAACAGGCACAAAATGGATTAGAAGCTTACTCTGTCACCTCCCTTTAGAGCAAGTATTTCCCGGGCTTCATCCGGTGTAGCTACTCTAGACCCGAGATCTTGAACGATCTTACTTATTTTGGCAACTTGCTGTGCATTGGATATTGCTAATTTTCCTCGACGAATATACAGACTGTCCTCTAAGCCAACCCGCACGTTACCCCCCATCTGACTAGCAGTTGTAGCTAGGGGCATTTGGGCGGCACCTGCACCAAGTACTGACCATTGATAATTATTACCAAACAATCGATCAGCTGTTCGCTTCATAAAGACCAGATTATCCACTTCGGGTCCAATTCCTCCCAAGATACCAAAAATAAACTGAATAAATATAGGTGCCTGAAATAGCCCAATATCCATACAGAATTTCAGGTTATAAAGGTGTCCGACATCATAACATTCATGTTCGAATTTTATGTTGTGAGGGGCAAGTGTCTCAGCTGCTTCCTTGATGTCCCGAAAGGTATTACGAAAAATATTGCCATCCGACCCGGCCACATAGTCTTTTTCCCAATCGAATTTCCACTCAGTATATCGATTTGCCAGTGGATGAAACGAAAAATTCATTGATCCCATGTTCAGGGAACACATTTCTGGACTGAAAGTATTTGCTGGTTTTACTCGGTCTTGAATTGAGAGTGTCAATGAACCACCTGTTGAAATATTCACCACCGCATTCGTCGCCTGTTTGATCCGAGGTAAAAAAATGGCAAAATCCTCTGTGGCCACCGAGGGTGATCCATCTTTCGGGTTGCGGGCATGCAAATGCAATATGGATGCTCCCGCTTCTGAAGCTTCTATCGCTTGCTTTGCTATTTCGTCGCTAGTATAGGGTAACGCATCCGACATTGTAGGTGTATGGATCGCACCTGTAATTGCACATGTGATGATGATTGGTTTTTTCTTTGACATGATTTTACTCCTTGCTGTTTTTGACTTGTTTTACTCGATAACTAAGTGGAAATAGTTCCAGATCAAATCGCTCTCTGATTAGCCCCCAGACTCCCTTGGGAGCTTTAAGCATTATAACAATCGCTACAGCCCCCAAGATTATCAGATAAGTGGTTCCAAAATCTGCTAGAGTTTCCCTAAGTATAAAGAATATCAGAGTGCCGATTATAGGTCCTTCAAGGGTACCAATTCCCCCAATCACTACAATAAAAATTACAAACGCTGTCCAGTCGTTTACAGAAAATGCCGCATCTGGAGAAATTCTGAGCTTCTGGAGAAAGATCAACCCACCAATAATCGCTGTGAATGCAGAAGTAACGACATACACAATCAGCTTTGTTTTCCAAATTTCGATACCAAGTCCAGAAGCCGCAACCTCACTATCTCTAATAGCAGTGAGTGCAAGTCCATGGCGTGACCTGAGAAACAGATAGACAGAGCCAATAACTATTATAGTTGCACCAAGTGCAATCCAATAACTCAATGTTTCACGACCTGATCTTGTAGCGGATAGTGACTTGACAATATTAACTGGTAGAGAAGAACCTGAGCCGCCCCCTAGAGCGCCTACTTGGGCAAAACTAAGGCGAAATACCTCTGCAACCACCCAAGTACCAATGGCAAAATAGGCCCCTCGCAATCGAAAAATCAAAGTGGCAACTGGAACTGCCAATAACGCTGCAAGAACACCAGCCAGAACTATTGCAAAAATTGGGTGCAATCCGCCAAAAATAGTCAATGCGAAAAGCATATATCCGCCAAAACCCACATAAGCTTGTTGCCCAACAGAAACTAACCCAGCATATCCAGCCATCAAATTCCAAAGGCAAGCCAAGGAAAGGTATAGATAAATCTCGCCCATCAATCTCATATCAGCCCTGCCCGCCCACCAGGGAGCAGCTGCCAGTATAATAAGAGCTATAACAGCAATTATCATTGCCAATCTTGATGCCGGAGTGATACGACTGACAACGATTCTGTTCAATGTTCCACTCGTGGAAAAAGTCCTTGGGGGCGTATCGCCAAAACAACTAAAAACGCAAGATGACCGGACAATAACTGCCAACCAGGATCAATCTTTGCACCCAGAGTTTGGGCAACACCTAGGATAATTCCACCAGCCAAAGTTCCCCAGAGATTGCCAAGCCCACCAATGATGACAGCTTCAAAACCAAATATCAGCCTCGCCCCACCGGTAGAAGGGTCGAAACTTGTCCTTATCCCTAAAAAAATACCCGCTATAGCTGTTACCCCAAGTGCCAAAGCCATTGCCAAGCCGAATACATGAGCCTTATTTAATCCCATCAACTGGGCAATATCTTGATTATCTGAAACAGCCCGAAATCCACGACCTATACTGGTGCTGAAAAATATCCATTGCAGAAAAGCTATTGTAATCACAGCTATCCCGAATGTCAGAAGAGGTAAAACTCCTACAGCCAAACCACCAACATTTAGACTGGCGGTTTCTATTTCTCCGCCAGACAGTTTCTGGGGATCAGCAGAGTATCCTTCTAACAGAACATTTTGAAGAATGACAGAAAGCCCAAATGTAACCAGGAGGGGAGGTAAAATATCGCCATCAAGGGTTTGGTTCAGTAAACCACGTTGCAGTGCATATCCAATACCCGCCATGAGAGGAATGACAATTAATAATGCAACAAGGGGATGAATTCCCAAAAGTATTGTCGTGCTCAGACCAAGATAAGCAGCCAATACGATCAAATCACCATGGGCGATATTTACAAGTCTCATCACCCCAAAAATCAAGGACAGACCTGCAGCAAACAAGGCATAAAGCCCACCAAGCAGGATGCCCTGAACGAGTGAGTTGATCCACTCAATCATGTAGCTATTCCAAAATAGGCTGCCGTAATTTCTTCTCGACTTATTTGATCTGAGCTACCCTCCAAGGATACTCTTCCCTCTTGGAGACAATAAACGCGTGATGAAACTGCAAGGGCTTTTGTAATGTCCTGTTCAACGATGATAGCGGTCATCTCATCAGCAATGATACTTGGAAGGGTTTCGTAAATTGATTTAATGATCACCGGAGCAAGTCCCAAACTTATTTCATCAAACAATATCAGATCAGGGTTGGCCATCAATGCCCTTCCAATTGCAACCATCTGTTGTTGACCACCGGACAGGGATGTTGAAGGCATGCTCCGCCGCTCCCCTAGTATTGGAAACAGCTCATAGACTTTGTTAAGAGACCAAGTTCCCTTTCTTCCTACTTTCTCTCCTAACTTAAGGTTTTCTTCAACGGAAAGCGATGGAAACAATTGCCTACCTTCTGGGACCAGGGCTACTCCCAAGTAAGCGACCCGGTCTGCTCTTAATCTCCCAATAGGAATGCCTTTGAACGAAATTTGTGTCGGTTCATTAAAGATTAATCCCGAAATTGACCGCATGAGTGTGGTCTTTCCTGCACCATTAGCACCAATTATTGCAATGATTTCACCACTATTGACCTCCAAGGAAACACCGAAAAGTGCCTGAAAATCACCATAATATGCATCTAACCCATTCAAGGACAGGAGCGGCTCACCCATCTGGATCCACCCCGAGATAGATTTCCTTAACTTCTGCCCTATCCATAGTGAATTTGGGATCTCCTTCAGCGATTTTTCTACCAAAATCGATCACAATCAATTGTTTAACAACTGCAAGCAAAGCATGAACGACATGCTCAATCCAGATAATGGTTGTGCCGCCCTTATTTATACGTTTGATCGTTTCAATAAGAGCACCACATTCCGCCTCTGTCAATCCACCGGCAATTTCATCTAGGAGCAAAAGGGTTGGTTTTGCGGCAAGGGCTCGGGCCATTTCAAGCCGTTTTCGTTCAAGCAAAGTCAACTGCCCCGCCTGAACATTTGCTTTTGGTAAAAGGCCAGTATTTGCCAAAACGGACAACACATGGTCCTCTGCTTCTCGACCACGTATCCCAGCTCCTTGGGTAGCTCCAACCAGAGCATTTTCAAAAACTGTTAGACCACCGAAAGGTTGCGGGATCTGAAAAGATCGTGCTATACCCTGCTTACACCTGGCGGCGGCACTTAAAGACGTTATGTCCCGGTTCTTGAACTCAATGCGACCTCTATCGGGACGAAGGGTACCGGTAATCAAATTGAAAAGGGATGTTTTCCCTGCTCCGTTCGGGCCTAGAATTCCAACTGCGTCCCCCTGTTCTATATCAAAACTTATCTGATCGGCCACCACAACGGCGCCAAATGATTTACTCAGTTCTGATACTGTCAGAAAAGCCAATATTTCGTCTAATTCAGGAGTTGCAATTCACCACCCAATGAGATTTGCGGTGCTTGGGAGTTGGTGGTAACAACAAGTTCAAATCCATTGTCCTGTTTCTGCCATTGTCCTGCCACTAGCGGTGTTTTGGTAACATTTGCTATTGGTCCATTAGCCCAGTTAACATCTCCAACGATAGTTGAAAGATCTGTTGTCCTTATCGCATCAAGTATTGCCATAGGATCTTCGAGATCTGCTGACCGAGCGATTACATCACGAACAACTTCAAACAAAGCATGCTTAAATCCAATGGGTTGGGTCCAGGGGCGGCCATTTTCAGCAGTATAGCCATTGGCCAAATCCATGGCACTTTCGCCTGTGAGTGAAGAACTGAAAGGGTGTGATGGTGTCCACCAGATTTCAGATGTAAGCCCGTCACCCCGATCTCCAAGTGATTCTATTACTGAAGGAAAGAGCAACGCCTTACCGATAGTTACAATTTTTGGATGAAAATCTTGTTGGGCAGCTTGGGCCCAAAATGTAGCAAAATCGGGCGGTATCATGTTACCTGTAACAATTTCACACTCAGCCTCCTTGAAGGCCGCAATATAGTTCGAGAAATCATCATTCAGTGGTTGATAGCGTCCGGGATCAGTTAATGTAAAACCGGCTTCAGCCAAGGGCTTGGGAAAGCCCAACTCGGGGTGTCCCCATGCGTTCCCATCAGCATCATTTGGAAACAGTCCACCAATGGACTTGGATACATCTGGATGATCCCACAAACTTAAAAAATTTGCAATTACGTCCTCTAATCCCCAAAAGAAATGATATGTATACTGGAATCCAGTAGCTGGGTCACCGTTTCGGCCAAAAAAGTATGGCTGCCAAGGACAATCGGTAGTAATACAGGGAACTTCATTGATTTCTGCCTGATCAGCCACCGGATTGGTCGTATCGGGTGTAGAAGCTGCAACAATGATATCCACTTCTTCACCGAGCATTAGATCTACGGCAACTTCAGCAGCACGATTCGGGTTGGATTGGCTGTCTTTTGAGATTATTTCAACTGCATAGGTCTTGCCATTGTTGTCAATTCCAGCGGCGAGAGCATCCTGGATGCCTTTAAGCACGAAATCATCAGCCTCGGCAAAACCAGCGAGCGGCCCTGTTCGTGGGCTTACATGTCCTACTTTTATTGTCGGATTGGCGGAATAGGCACGTGTAGTTATAACCGCTGGAACAGCTAATGTGGCTGCCAATCCTCCAACAACCTGTCTTCTTGTTGATTTGAATTTCATAATCATCTCCCTAGTTAAATTTATTCTGGTAATATAGTATCCAATTTTATTAGATGCTCTGCAATACGGTATTTGCATTTGGCAAGGTCATCCAAATTCCAGTTTCTGAATCCGGCACCAGCCGCCATACCGGTTCGCCCCTTATCCAAAAGTTCCTGGAGTAGGGCCGAAGGGGTTTGAGTAGTTTCCAAATCAAAAAGAACCTGGTTATGAATATCCTGGGTTAACTCAATCCCGACAAGATCAGCATTTTCCATGGGGCCTAGTACAGCCAATCGCCTGCCAAAGCTTGATTTTACAACATCATCTATCGCCTCAGGAGTACATATACCTTTTTCTACAAGTGAAATAGCTTCTCGCCATAATGCATGCTGAAGCCGGTTCCCTATAAACCCAGGAATATCCTTTTCGACTATCACAGGAGTTTTGCCAGCATTTTTCAACAGATCAAACATGACCTCTACTTTAGTGTCATCTGTCCATTGCGTTTTAACTATTTCGACAAGGGGGATCATATGTGGAGGGTTCCACCAATGTGTCCCAAGAGCCCGACCTCGATTATTGAGGTTAGTCATTATTTTTGTAATTTGAATTACCGAAGTATTCGAAGCCAATATTGACTGCTGAGGGGCATGTTTTTCAATTTCTTTAAAAAGTGCTTGTTTAAGTTTCAGTTTTTCAGGTGCAGCTTCAAAGATAAACATCGTATCCTCAACTGCTTCAGAAATAGTGCGACAAAGTTCAATTTGGTTTAGTGTCCTTGATATCTCATCCTTTGTGGTTACAAATGAGCTGAGACTTGTGGCTATTCGTTCCGGGACTGATTTGAGCATATCTTCTAAGGGATCGTAAATCCTGACTTGATGCCCTGCCCTTGCAAGAATCAAGGCGATCCCATGCCCCATTAAACCAGCTCCAATAACTGCTATTTTGTAGGATTTTTTCATATTTTATCCCGCTGTGTAACCACCATCGGCATAAAGGATATGACCGGTATAAAAATCTGACGCCTTAGACGTTAAAAATAGCAATGGTCCTACCAAATCTTCTGGTTCACCCAAACGCCCTTTTGGCACACGGGTTAAAAAACCTTTACGAACCGCCTCGGCTTCCTCGGTATCGGCAAACATCCATTCCGTAAGCGGTGATCGAAATACCGTAGGAGCAATTGCATTGACCGTGATGCCAGTTGGACCAAGTTCACAACCCAAGGCTTTGGTAATCCCATCCACAGCTGCCTTTGATGAACAGTAAGCCGTGTAGCCAGCAGGGTGACCCAATAATCCTCGAGCAGAAGACATTAGGACTATTTTCCCACCATTACCCTGAGCTATCATTTGATTGCTAACGGCTCGGGCTAACATCCAACTCTGGGTTACATTAGCATTCATTACAGATTCAAAGGTATTGACGGTCATCTCATCAATTTTGGCCACCTTGTTCATGCCTGATGCCACAACAAGTATGTCTATTCGCCCAAAGACCTTGATTGTTTCGTCTACAATTTCTTGGCACCTTTTTTCATTATCTGGTCGCGCATTGATTTGATGGGCCTTGCCGGGACACTCCATGGTAACCTGACCCAATTTTTTGGCATTTCCTGCAACTAAAACAACCTTGCAACCGGCACTGGAAAGACATTTTGCTGCAATTCTGCCAAATGCACCTGAAGCTCCTGTAATTAACGCAACCTTGCCCGAAACATCAAAGAGAGACAGTGGATCTTCTAGAGACATGAATCTACTCCGATTTATTGCCACTAGGGTATGGAATCACGACAAGCATTTTGCAGACATGATTTGTCCGATTCTCAATTTTCCGTACCTCGCCAGGTGCAATCGTACAACTATCAAGGGGATAGAGAATTATTTCTTGATCATCAATCAAAACCGTCATTTCACCTTCCAAGACTATATACACCTTTTCAAAGGGTGTTGAATCCGGTCCTGCACCACCCCCAGGAAGGAATTGCGAATATCCAACCCATTGGTTTTCGGGTCCACCTTCCTCAAACCCTTGGAGCCTTAGTCCTGTGACACCCCAATGATTTGGTGCTTCATATGTTTCCGCTTCCGAGAAGCGCTTCAATTTCATCAGAAACTCTCGCCTGCTTCAATGCGATATTGCTGACCCTTGTCCATTATGGCGACCAAACGGATGATACAACCATCACCTCGATTCCAATTCCATGGGAAAAATGCAAATGTACACCTTTTACCTGTCACCCTGTCCAAGTCTCCACCAACATTTTCAATTCCCAGAATACCCTTGGAAAAAAGTTTGTTATGGACTGGTTCCCACTCAGGAAAATCTACGTCCCATGGTGTTCCTCCGGACCATTCAAGATATTCTTTTTCCAAGTGTGGTAGTATGGGACCATTCCGCTGAGGACCAATGGCAGTTGCCAATGGATGATCATTGGCTTGGGTGTCATGACCAACAACTTTGATTTCCTTTTCAATCATCCAATCTGCCGCCGAAGAAACCAGTCCGGGGCAATAGGGAAAATAGTCTCCATCTTCGTATTGCTTATGCCAACCGGTATTGATTATCAAAACATCGTTTGGACGAATAGCATGTCCACACGCCTTCTCAAGGTCGTCTGCAGTAATCTTTTCCCATTTCTTTTTGGGAATGTCCACAACTATCCCGGAACCAAAAAAATGTGGTAGAGGCACCTCATTGATAAATGGAGTTCCTTGCACGACATGAGCTGGGGCATCAATGTGTGTTGTGACATGCATTGTAGTGGTAATTGTCTGCGATAATACTCCTGATTTGGCCATGTAGTGTTTTCGTTCAATTAGAACATCACGAAAATAAGGCCAGTTAGGGCATTGGAAACCGTAGGGATGGCTGAGGTTTACAAATTCCAACCCCATATCGTTATTATCGTTTTCCTGAAAATCTATCCCTCGAATGGAAGCGACCATCCTTTTCTCCTTGTATTCTAAAATTAAATTGAGAATATTAAACTTAAGTGAACCTTGTCAAGATTTACTTTGGCTTTTGACGGACTTTCTTTCATACAATTAAGCAGTTGCTTTTGGCTTTGATTGAAGAACAGCCATCATCACATTTTCAGGAGTATCATTCATTGATTTTGCCAATTCATTCTTAATTGGACGACCACGCGTTTTTGTTTTTACTTTGGGCATTGGGTAATTCTATTTAGATTATTTTTTAGACCTTAAACTTTGTGAATACCGTAGACATTCCGTATGATTGACTATGAAATCGCAATCCACCCACTCCATGAAGGGTGGTTTATTTGGTACCTGTTATTCTGTTTTGATTAATTTTTCTTCCATCATAAGATCTATAGTGCACTAAATTTATTAGAGTTGATAAAAAACAGTCTCCTATAGACATTTATTTCGAATTTGGGAATGAGTTTCTCAACATGGTCACTTGCCGAACAATTGAATGGTTGGTAAGTACCTAAACCATAATACAAGATTCTGCACTTTTCCACTATCTTCAATTATCATCAGAATATGTTTCGGCTTCGGGTTCAACATTCACTTTGATGTAGCACTGTAAGGTTGGTTTCCTTGAATTCATGCTTTAACTTTGTTGGTAACACGGTCCTTAACTCCTACGACGGCCGATTGACCAACACCGCCACGAACAGCTTTAAGTTTCGTGGTTTCATGTGTGTTGGTTTGCTTGTCACCAAATTAGGTTTCATCAACTTCTACCGGACCGGAAAACATTCCAACTCTTTCTTCCCATGCTTTTCGCATCCGGTGCAACAAGAGCCAAGCAGTTTTTGGAGTGATACCCAACTCCCGATGCACCTGCATACGGGCCTTTCCTTTCGAACGGGATGTTTGGATATAGACCGCATAAACCCAATGAAGAAGAGGCAATTTGGATTTCTGCATAATGGTGCCTGTTCGAACTGAAAACCAATTACGGCAACTACGGCAACGATAATCCATTGTTTTGTGAGTTACAATGGTTTGAATGTTTGTTCCCTGGCAATGTGGACATTTAAGACCATCCACCCACCTAATGTTCTCAATCCACTTTTTGGCTTCGTGGTCGGTGGGAAACATTTTTTGTAAATCAAAGAGGGTTAATTCTTTGTGGAGGTGGCTTGGTGTTTTTTCAGCCATTACAATCTCCTAATGCTTATTTATTGGAAATGATTACCAAATAAATAATTTCCAGAAGTGGTAATGATGTTTTGGTCACATAAGTAATATACCCCCTAAAAATAATATCGTTTGTCACACTGTCATCCAAAATGAATATTAGCTCATGCAAATCCTCCAAATTTTCTTAGGAATTGTTCCCTTTTTTTTGGTTGTTGCTACCGGATATGGAACGGCAAAGTCAGGTTTCTTCTCAAACGAAGCAATTGCGTGGATTACAAAATTCGTTTTTTACATTGCCTTGCCAGCGATGTTATTCCAATTTGCATCAGGGTTTACCCTGACCGAACTCTATGACTCACAGTTTTTTTACGCATATCTCTGTGCAACGTTTGCCCTTTACATCGCAACTAAAATTACATCCTTATTAAGAGGAGTGGGGTGGGCAGAAGCGGCAATAGAAGCACAAACTGCTACAATTGGTAATGTCGGATTTTTAGGTATTCCTATTCTCGTTCTGTTGTTAGGCGATTATGCAGTTGGACCAATCATATTTTATTTGGCTTTAGATCTCATTATTTTTGGAACTTTGATTGTGGTTTCTGTCAAAGTGTCACAGGAAGGAAAACTCACTCTTAATTCGTTAAAGAAGGTCTTGGTCGGAATTGCCACCAATCCAATGGTGGCTTCTATAATTCTCGGCTTATTCTGGGGACAGTTTCAATTGCCTCTTACGCAACCTGGATGGCAATTCGTTGATTTATTGAGTGGTGCCGCAACTCCCTGTGCCCTTTTTGTTATTGGTGCCTCACTCGCTGCAAAGTCTGCCGAAAGGGTTTTTGTTGCTGTATGGTTGTCGTCAATTAAACTTATATTACACCCGTTACTCATTGCCATTTGTGCGTTTTGGGTTTTTGATGTTGACCCTTTAGTTGGGGGAGTCATGGTCGCAGCAGCGGCAATGCCAACAGCTGGCAATATTTATATTTTAGCCCAACATTTCGGAGTAGCTCCTGCTCGCGTTTCCTCAACAATACTTGTATCAACAGCAGCAAGTGTCATTACCCTATCAATCGCTATCGCGTTAATCCAGGGAGTGAGTTAACCGTTTGGCAAATAATCAATTGAGTGAACACATAGCAAATTCATAGGCCTTTATAAAATCTTTCTTCTTTAGGGCTTCTGCTGCTAAATCCTCATGATCTTTACCCCATTTGGTGCTCTGATAGTCGGTGTCAATTCGCGAAAGATGCCATGTTTCTTCAACAGTTTTTAAACCCCTTAACAAGGCCATACCCAATATTAATGAACCCAGTAATGGGACTATGTCACTGAAACTCGTCAGCAAAAAATTATTCATCTTTTTCAGCTCTCCCTGAAAGACTTCAATGGTCTCTGGATGCTGGTGAATCGGCATAATACCATAACCAGAATTAATGGAAACTCCCAAGGTAGATTCAATCCATTGGATAAGCGGTTTCCAATTTTTTTCTTGAATCTCTGTCAATTCTTGGGGTTCAGGAGCAAAATGATACAGTAAATCTGTATGGGCATACTCAGTCAGTGAGTGAACTATGCGCTCGCGATGAGGGGTGACTTGGTCAATTGCAGTGTTTGCTAAACGGGTAAATTCCATCGTATTAGGATTAATGACTTCATGCTGGCTTAAGAATTCTTTTTCTATCCCCAATGCGAGAGATTTGGTCGGGACTTTGAGTGTGTATTGTTTTGGTGTTTTAACTAATTTACTGTCAAGGGTAATCCCAAAGCCATTCTCAAGAGGGATAACTTCAACCTCTTCCCAAAATACTCTTGCTTGCCATTCACTCATCAAGTTAATTCATTCAAAAAGTCGAGAATTGTGAAGGTGGTGATGGAATGGCCGATAATAAATTCCATTCAAACGTTTTGGCCAGCTTCTTCATATGGTCCGGAAAACCAGCTTTAATATGAATTTTCTTTTTTGTGTGGGGATGTAGAAAAGAAAGACTGCTTGCATGGAGACACAGTTGCATGCGTTTGGGATTTTCAATTATACCACTCAACTGTGATACATTTAGACTCCGAGGCGTATATTTTCTATCTCCCAAAATGGGGTTGCCAAGCGTAGCAAGGTGAGTTCTCAGTTGATGCGTGCGGCCTGTTTGAGGCCATAGAGCAATACCCGCAAGATTTCTTCCAAATACAAATTGAACTTCGTAGTGAGTGGTAGCAAACTTTGCTTCATTATCATCGGCCTTAGTATGTGATTTCAAGCTGTTCATTTTTCGATTTTTGGATTGAGTATCGCGCAATATCGGGAATTTAATTATTCCCCGTTTAGGATTAGGGACGCCATGGGTGAAAGCAAGATACTGCTTGACCACCGCTCGAGATTGAAAAAGATGCGTCATTGTCCGAGCCGCGGGAAGAGTTTTGGCAAGAACTAGAACTCCAGAGGTTTCCTTATCTAAACGGTGAACCAGTCGTAATTGGTCCGATTGAGTAGAGGTTTTGATATGGTTAAGATACTTGTCAACATGGTCTCTTTGTTGAGTACCACCTTGAGTGGCTAATCCTGACGGTTTGTTTATGGCAAGAATAAAATCATCTTCAAAGATGATGGCCTCATTCAGTTCATCAACGAGTTCAATCTCTTTAGTGCTCAACTGTGTTGACTTTACCGACAGGTCAGGGTTCACCCCAATAGAAGTATAGATTTGGATTTCCTGATCCTGAATGAGCCGTGTTGAGGGTTTGACTTTCTTTCCATTGACGCGTACTAAACCTTTGCGACATAAACGCTCAATCAAGGCTTGCGATAAGCGCCCAAATTGTGCACGTAGCATCCTATCAAGCCTTTGATCAGTATAATCAGAAGTAACTTTATGGACTTGAGGAGCAGTCAAGGTATCAGGCTTTGACAATGAAAATACCTAAAATTAAGGCACCAAAGCTCAAGATTATTGAGCCAAACACATACATGAGAGTCCATTCAATTTTGCTGTGATTCAATAACTGCCAAGTGTCGTTACTGAAAGCTGAAAACGTTGTAAAGCCGCCCAAAAAGCCTGTGATGATTAATGGGGAAAATCGCTCTGCAATTTGGTCGTTATTCATAAAATAGGTCACCAATATTCCCATTAATAAAGAACCAACCACGTTCACAAATAATGTTCCGTATGGAAAAGAGGTGCCTAAGAGATGAGTGGATGATATGTTGACAAGATACCGCAAGATGGCACCTATTGCACCACCAATACCTATCTGTATTAGTGTTGTCATCATAATCGTCTCAAAGTTAATTTCGATTTATCATTGCTTAAGGAGGTTGCAGCCTACTTCGTATGCTGAGATAATTTTTGGCGCAGGTTTTTGAAGTATTGAAGTCGTTTGGTTAAAGTTCGCTCAAATCCTCTTTCAACAGGATGATAGTAATGAGCCGGCTTCATAGTTTCTGGGAAATAGTTCTGTCCTGAGAAACCAAGAGGATGATCATGATCATATTGATAGCCTTTACCGTATCCAGTTTCTTTCATGAGTTGGGTTGGTGCATTCAATATATGTTTGGGCGGTGATAATGAACCCGACTTACGAGCATCAGATAAAGCCATTTTATACGCTGAATAACTCGCGTTAGATTTTGGCGCCAAGGCGAGATATATCAAGGCTTCGGCTAGAACCAACTCTCCCTCAGGGCTTCCTAACCGCTCATAAGTTTGCCATGCCCGCAAAGAAATACTCAACGCATCAGGGTCGGCTAAACCAATATCCTCTATTGCCATGCGGGTTATTCTCCGCGCTAAATAGTGGGGATCTTCACCAGCATCCAGCATTCGTGCCAACCAATAAAGCGAAGCATCTGGGTCTGAACCTCGGACCGATTTATGAAGTGCTGAAATCAAATTGTAATGCCATTCACGGGATTTGTCATAAGCATTCCCCCGATGTGATGAAAATAACTCATGGAGTGAGTCGACATCCATTTCTTTATTTGACTGGTGCACCATGATTTGTTCAATTCTGTTGAGCAGATTGCGTCCATCGCCATCGCTATTTTCTACAAGCCAATCTCGGGCGTTTTTGGTAAGTGGCAAAGGGCAGCCAAAATAGTCTTCTGAGCGGATAATCATTTCCTCAAGTTCGGCAAATGATAATCGCTGCAATATCAAAACTCGAACCCGTGACAATAAGGCTGGATTCAGTTCAAATGAGGGGTTCTCGGTTGTAGAACCAATTAACCGGATTGAACCTTCTTCCAAATAAGGTAAAAACCCATCCTGCTGCGTTTTGTTAAAGCGATGAATCTCGTCGACAAAAAGAGTTGTTGATTGACCTGATTTCCAATGTTCGTGAGCTGTTTTAAATATTTTTCTTAATTCAGCCGTATTTGTAAACACGGCGCTGGTTTCAATGACATCTCCGTCGGCTGTTTTGGCAAGTAACTTGGCAATTGTGGTCTTTCCAACTCCAGGAGGACCCCAGAGTATTATTGAAGGAAGTGGCTTGGACTTGAGAAGGTTGTTCAGAGGTTTATTGTCACCAATTAATTCTTTTTGACCAATAATATCTTCAAGTTTATTGGGCCGTAATCTGTCCGCCAGTGGACGAAGAGAATCATCCACCGAGTTTTCAATAGTATCTGAACCAAATAAGTTTTTCATGACCTGATAAAGCAGTTAATCCAATTTAGGTTACTTTAATTTAATGCCGAGTAGTTTGTACCTTATTCTTGTTTTTTCTTCTCACTTTATTCCAAAAAATACGATTGCCGTAAGGAGAATCGCTTAAATTGGGATAGGGGCATACACCGCAACCTGCAAAGCCATAATCAGTTCTAAATTCTGGCAATGAACGTTATTGAGCGTCAATCAACTTGATTGTCGCTAAATAGGATGTCTCCTCATCCATTCTCTCCTTAAAGGTCTTAAAGGGAGGGAAAATATATGTCAGTATTACTCTTATAGACACATTGTGACATCGGGTGACGAAATTGTTGGTGCTGACTCCAATAGAGAGCATTAAACCGTTTTACTAATTCCGAAAATCAATTATCAGAACGAAATTGTTCAAAATGATTGATTTGCCTGAAAATTTAAATTAATTCGCTGGTCAATCACTTACAAAGCTAAATTTGGTCACTCATATCAACAAGTGATTGTTATAATTTAAGCCCTATATACAGTCAATTCTTTTTTGTCACGAGATTAATGAGAGTTAAAGGTTGGTTACCTGTGAATAATTCAGATTCAATTAAATCAATTACTGAGCCTTTTCGCAAGGCGATGTATAACTTTGAACCAGTACAGGTTTTAGGTTGTCTAAAACAAGCATTTGCTCAAGAAGCAAAAATTCAACTTGCCTACCCCTTTGAAACATTGGAAAATGTTGAACAGCTGTTTACTAAAGCCCTTTTTTCACTTTATCAATCCATTCCTGATTTGGAAAGGAGGGAATTAATTGTTCTTGCTGGGACATCACAAACTGACCAGGACTGGGTCGGTGTGTGCGGATACTATACCGGGGAATTTGCCCATTCGTGGTTGGATATACCGGCTACTGGTCACCAAGTGTCAATGCGTTTTCATGAGTTCTTTCGAGTTGCGGAAGGTAAAGTCACAGAGATGCAGGCTGTTTGGGACATACCTGAACTCATGATGCAAGCTAATGCTTGGCCGATGTCGCCTAGCTTGGGTCGAGAATGGCATGTCCCTGGGCCAACCACACAAGATGGATTGAATATAAATGACCCAAATGGACAAAGAGGTGCACAGAGTCTTGAAATCGTATCAACGATGTTGACAAAACTCGGAGAATTCGCAAGCAAAGGGGTTGAGGCAATGCAACTGGATAAGTACTGGCATCCCCGATGTAATTGGTATGGGCCCTCTGGTATTGGAACTTGCAGAGGAATTAAGGGGTTTCGAAATTGGCATCAAATCCCTTTTTTGAATGCCATGCCCAATCGAATGGTGAATTCAGTTAAGCGAAACCTTTTTGCTGAAGGTGACTATGTAGCCTTCACCGATTGGCCGGGTATGAAAATGACAATTTCGGGGGATGGGTTTTTAGGTATTGCTCCATCAAACCAAAGCATAACAATGCGAAGCCTTGATTTTTGGCGATGTGAGGGGAATATGATCCGGGAAAACTGGGTCCTCATCGACATCCTGGATGTTTATTCTCAGATTGGAGTTGATGTATTCGCTCGAATAAAAGAATTTAACAAAGCCAAGAATATCCAAAGTATATAAGTATGCTATTCAGGTCTTGGCGGTGCTTATTGTCGTACAACAACCCATTAGTATTTGGGCGATGCTTCTGACAGGGGTGACGCAGAGAGTAAGTTGTTTTTATATCAACAGGTTAAGGCCGAGTGTGGTAACCGATGGGAAGATATGGATCCCCAAAAACCCGTCTTGAAGCCAAAACTGTGTGGTCATCGCTGAGCGTTACGATACCGCATTCAGAAGGGTTGAGGAAAATTATAGAAATTTTGTGGCTTGAACAGTTCTTGGTCTAGCGGCTGATTTGATTGGGATAAGACTATCCGTGATGACTCACTAGAGAGTCAGGAATTGTTATAGCATCCTGTAAGAGTGGCTCCAATCAATCTTTGATTGAATCCCCCCGCAAGAAACTAATGGACCACAGTTCATAGAGGAATCACAGGTGCTTGAGTATCTTTCCTCTACAGAAGAATAAGCCAGAATAAATCAAATGATCACTACCTCAAATATTTTCAGAAAACGATGGTCGCACTACCAGCCTAAATTTCAGATAAGGATTTGGCAGATCTTAATTTTTGAAGATTAGCATATCGAGGTCCTTGAGGTGACAGATTGGAATTTGCCCCCAAAGGAATGGGTGGAATTAGTTGCTTGGGACTTTCGGAAAAGTATACTTTGAATTTTCCTTGATCGCCATATTGTTCAATTTTTTCAACTGCGGCATAATGTGTAATAGCACTAACAGGGTAAGTTTGATATGCTGCTATGAACTTAATTTTTTCTAGCATGCTACCACTAATTCGGATTGCGAACCAACAATTTTGACGCAAGAACATTTCGTTAAAATTTTTCTCACGGGCAGCAACAATAATTGTATCCAAACCTGAAGATGGTAAGTTAATTGACTCATTTCGAGATGAATCTCTTTTCTTGTTAACTGATTTAGGAAATTCAAATATTGGAATTCCTGCAAGTGGAAGAATTTGATTAATTTCACCAAGAAAACTTTTAGTGTCAGCCTTATCAAATTCTGTTAATCTGGGTTCATTTGGAACATTTGCATTGTCTAGTCTTGAGCGTCCAGTACTAATGGCCTTTGTGATTAAGGCATATTCCAGCCATGTAATATTGGCACGATTAAGACCGTCATTTGTTGAAACAAACACAACACATGAATTCCAAAAATCTTTATTTTGGTAATGGCTTTCAATCCGGTTTCTAATTTTATCTCCCTGACCAATATAAACAGTTGGCAATTCGTCAATTTCACTATCTTGATAACTTTCATACCCGTAGAGTATGTATACTCCTAACTGATTAAACTCCTCACGATGCTTAATGCTATTCCACTCTTCTCTTGGGAATATTAGCCCTTTACCTGTCCAGTTCATTTTATCAAAAATTCTAAGCCCTTCAGGATTTCCTCCAGGGACAAAAATGCGAAATGTAAAAGGGTTCGGCATATCAGTAATTCCAAGATTAAACAAAAGCTAACACTTAATATTTTAGGTAAGGACAACGACAAACGAATATCTAACCCTCATTAAAACCTCATGCATAATACATAATAGCCGGCAGAGTTAAGAGCGATGGGTTAATATTCAGCCGTTTTATATGATTTATACTACAAATCGGGTGGAACATCAAGTTAAGAATATTTGTTCTAACTTTCTTGGTTGGGCAGTTTTGCTAATACATTGTTGGCTAGGTATCGCTATTGGGGATTTCTCAAACCATGCAACAATCACCTTCTTGCAGCTAGTTAAATGATTGACAAGGATTGAAAAATATGGCGCTCTTGTCTGATCTTTTTAGCCTGATAATTTTTCAGCCATGGTTGGTCAATTTGATTAGGTATGAGGCCGACACATCCTTTTTTCAGCCCAATTCTAGATGGTCTGTACAAGCAAAGTTATGATTCAGTCCGCTTTTTTATAACAGTGATTGACTGCTATCTTGCAGGATGATGAAAACACAAACGTTTTGACCCACAGTGATTATTATGTGGTTGGAGGATGTGGTTTTCTTAGACTATTCAGTCTCTAGATTTTTCTGCCGTTCTAAATCGGTTTTCCCTTTGGCATCTAGATCTCTGTCGACGAGTTCAATCACAGCCATGGGAGCCATATCACCGTAGCGAAATCCGGCCTTATAGATTCGTGTATATCCCCCTGCTCGGTCAGTATAGCGAGGAGCTAGAACTTCAAATAGTTTTTTTAAATGAGCTTTTTGCTTAAGACGTGCCCCAGCAACTCGGCGCGAATGTAAATCACCTTTTTTGCCAAGTGTAATGAGTTTTTCAACGACTCTTCGGAGCTCTTTTGCTTTAGGGAGTGTTGTTTTTATTTGTTCGTGTTCAATCAATGAGCCGGCCATGTTTGCAAACATGGCCTTACGATGTTCACTTGTTCGATTGAGATTTCTGTAACCGTCTCCATGTCTCATGGTCAATCCTTATTTTTGATTGTCTACTTTCAAAAAATTAGTAATTAGTTGTCTAAATTTTCAGCTCGACGAACTAACTCATCACAGTTCTCGGGCGGCCAACCAGGTAATTCCATACCGAGTTCAAGACCCATTGAAGTCAAAACATGCTTAATCTCATTAAGTGATTTACGACCGAAATTGGGGGTTTTGAGCATTTGTTGTTCGGTTTTGGTGACCAAATCACCAACATAAATGATATTATCGTTCTTCATGCAGTTGCTGGATCGGACTGATAACTCCAATTCTGAAGCCTTTTTGAAAAGTTCCAAGTTCCACTCGTCACTTTGTGGCTCCTCAACCTTTTCAACCGGTGTCGGTTCGGTAAAGTTTATGAATATTTCTAGATTGCTCTGGAGTATCCGAGCGGCATAAGCAATGGCATCTTCCGGTGTAACTGAACCATCAGTTTCGCAATTCAGGATAAGACGATCATAATCCAGAATTTTTCCTTCGCGAGCAGCTTGAACTTTGTAAGAAACAGACTTTACCGGTGAATAAATTGCATCAATTGCCAAGAAATTTACGGGAGCATCATGTGGTTTATTGAGTTCTGCCGGAACATATCCCTTTCCAATACCCACAGTAATCTCCATTTGAATCGAAGAATCCCTGTCAAGGTGACAAATTACATGGCGTGGGTTAAGAATTTCAACTCCGGCTACTTTATTTATCATACCGGCAGTGACTTCACCGGGTTGGGATGACTTGAGAAGTAAGCGACGAGGAGTCCTATATTCCGAACTGACAATCACTCCCTTCAGGTTGAGTAAAATGTCAATTACATCTTCACGAACACCAGGTATAGAGGAGAACTCTTGAACGATTTGGTCAATTTCAACACCAATGATGGCCGCTCCTCGAATTGATGACAAGAGCACCCGTCTGAGTGAGTTTCCAATTGTCAAGCCAAAACCGCGTTCAAGCGGACCGATTTCAATTGTTAATTGGTTAGGGTTAGAGCTTGATTTTTTCGCCAGAACAGGCGTAATAAGTTTTTCCCAGTTATCTTGGAACATAGTTTAGCCTCCATTCGTTTCCCTAGCGGTTCCAACACTAGGGATGTCTCGAAAAACTAATTTCGTGATTTTAAAATAGTATAAGTGTTAGACTCGACGCCTCTTGGGTGGACGACATCCATTATGTGCAATAGGCGACACATCACGGATTGAGGTAATATCAAAACCAACAGCCGCAAGAGAACGTAAAGCACTTTCGCGTCCTGAGCCAGGACCCTGAACTTTGATTTCCAGTGTTTTAACTCCATGCTCTTGTGCTTTGCGCCCCGCATCCTCAGCCGCAATTTGAGCAGCATACGGTGTCGATTTGCGTGATCCTTTGAAACCAACCGTTCCGGCAGAAGACCACGCGATGGCATTGCCCTGAATATCAGTGATTAAAATCTTGGTATTGTTGAAGGAGGAGCTCACATGGGCCACCCCAACTTGAATATTTTTCCGCTCTTTGCGTTTTACGCGAACCTTTTCACGAGCCAAAATTCGTCTCCTATTATTTTTTCTTACCGGCTATGGCCACTGGCTTGCCTTTGCGTGTCCGAGCGTTGGTGTGGGTTCTTTGCCCTCTGACAGGAAGTCCCCGACGATGTCGTAATCCACGATAACAACCTAAATCCATTAATCGCTTAATATTCATTTGAACTTCTCGACGCAGGTTACCTTCAGCCATATAGTTTTGATCAATATGTTCGCGCAAAGACTTAACATCTAAATCATTTAACTCATAAACCCTGGTCGATTGTGCAATGCCAACCGCATCGCAAATATCTCGTGCCGATTTATGACCTAAACCATAAATACTGGTTAATGCTATGGGTACACGCTTACGTGTTGGGATATTGACACCGGCAATACGCGCCATAATACCTCAATTTAAATTATGAAACTTTAACTGTGCAATACTAATTGCTACACAAGGACTATTTAGAGTGGGATTTATTGATTGCGTTTCAAGATACTTTGGAAAATTTATTGATAAACTTTATAAATTCTTTAAATTTCAATGGGATCCCTGCTTGAACCCATAGTTATCAGCTTACCCAAAAATGGTCGCACCTTGGTCCCAAGCATTATTCCTGGGGCTAACCTTCACATCACATCCCAAGAATATCCTTTCACTTTCCATTGCCGCCTTCATAACCGAGAAAGAACCAGATGCGGGATCAATCACATAATCTCCTTTGTCGGAAACCGCACGGATTAATTCCCCTTGTAGTTTGATGGGCTTGGTATGAGGATGGTCTTTCTTGATAATTTTTTCCCTCCATGTATCAGGAATATTATGAATTTTCCACACTCCCTTAGCTTTGCAAGGTCGCTTTTGCAAGACAACGAGATACTCAGTACTCCGACGAGTGCGATACCCCATCCCAATCCTATCCTTATCCCAACTGATGAGATCAACGACATTTAAATTTGTCTCAGCAAACCAATCCTTAAATCCTTGACACAAATGAAATTTGTCCATCCATAGAAATAAATGACCTGTGGGAATTAATGCTCGGGCAATGCCTTGGATAAATTGCGCAATTTCAGCCTCACTCATTTGTCGTAACTGAGCTCGCTTTTGACCTCGTTTTACTCCTTCATTACCATACGAAAGATTATCAAGAACGCCCCGGTATTGAGGGTCAAAAAAGGCGACTTGAATTTTTCCCACTGGCAAAATTCCAAGAAATTTTAAGCCTTCCATCTGCATTCGCGTATTTGGCTTTAAGTCTTCATGTAATTCTATGGAAGTACTTTGTACTGTTCGAATCCCACTATAAACGTTCTGCTTATTGGTGATTTGGGGCATTTTATCCTTCAAAATAACGGGTGAAAAATTTGGAGATGACAAAGGTAATCAACTTACTTCATTTACCATTCATTTGATCTGAGGAAAATCCCAAATCGCCGGAAACTTTCGAAATTACACCTGTAAGTGTTTACTAACTCAAGCAATGACGATCGCCCACTCCACACTGCCAAGACTAATACCGATGAACGAGTCAGTGACCACGGTCTTTATTGAGAACTAGATATTAAGCCTATGATCATCATTCAAGAAAAATCTGTATCAACAGCTATTTACCTTGAGCAGCTTCTTTACCCGAGATATCTGGAGAAACATAAACCGGTTCTTCCTCACGGAGTGATTTAATCAGGCCGTACATCATAAATAGAATAATAACTGATATCGGCAACCCAGCAGCTATAGAGGCTGATTGCAAGGCAGCCAAACCACCTGCAAGTAGCAAAACTGCTGCAACCATTCCCTCGCCCAAACCCCAGATAATTCGGAATCGTTGAGGTGGATTGTCATCGCCCATTGAAAGCATCGTCGTAATGACCAAGGTGCCAGAATCAGAAGAGGTGATAAACCACGTTGCAAGGAGTAGTGTTGCAAGTGCAGAAATGCCCCAACGCAAGAAATCTATTGTTGTAAGATTCCCAATCGTCTCATACAAAGCGCTCGGCAGATCCCAATTCATCACTGTACTGAGAATTCCAGCTGTACCGACTCCTTCAGAGGCAAAAAGCTCCATATAGATCGCATTGCCACCAAACATACACAGCCAAAAGAATGAAATCGTTGTAGGAACAAACAAAACTCCAACCATAAATTCACGAATCGTTCGTCCGCGACTGATACGGGCAATAAAAATGCCCACAAAAGGTGCCCACGAAACCCACCAGCCCCAATAAAATATGGTCCAGCCACCTTGCCAAGCGATGGTTTCTTCAGTTCCACCGGTCCAAAAGCCCATTGGGAAAAACGTCCAGAGATAATCGCCCATGGAGGTGATAAAAAAGCCCAACAACCACTTGGTTGGTCCCCACAGGAGGAAAAAGCTCAACAAGACTATCGAAAGCCAAATATTCCACTCTGAAATAATCCGAATTCCATTCCCAACACCTGAAACTGCCGAAAGCGTTGCCACGACCGAAATAATCGCAATAAGAATAATTTGAGTCGTCACACCAGGGTCAATTCCAAAGAGATAATTCAATCCAGCGGCCATTTGACTCACGCCTAGACCCAAAGAAGTTGCGACACCAAATACCGTACCAAAAATTGCAAGGAGATCAACGGCATGCCCAATGGGACCATAAATTCGATCTCCTATGATGGGGTACAACGATGAGCGGAGGGTAAAGGGAAGCTTTTTTCTGAATCCAAAATAGGCTAAACATAGTCCGACCACAACATACACAGCCCAAGCGTGAAAGCCCCAATGGAAATAGGTTGTACGCATGGCAATAACGGCTCGTTCTTGGCTTAAAGCAGTGGCACCTGCTAGGTCGGCATGGGGATTATTGGGATAACCGAATCCGCCGGAATTATCAAAATAAAATATTGGTTCGGCGACTCCAAAGAATAGTATTCCGATTCCAACACCGGCCGAAAAAAGCATCGCAAACCAAGAAAAGTTACTGAACTCCGGCCTTGAATCGTCCGATCCTAGGCGAATTGAGCCATATTTTGATAGCATAAGCCCGACGCAGACAACCATCATCGCAACAACCGCTAACAGGTAGTACCAGTTGAGGGTCGCCTCAACCCAACCTTTAACTCCAGAATAAATTGAACTCGCAAAGTCAACATTGAGTATGGTAAAAATGACAAAACAAACAACCATCACTTTGGCGGCGATCCCCATTCCCGAATGAAGTCCTTTCATTGGCCCGCTTGTCGAAACATTGGTAAGTTTATCGGGATTATTCATTAGTAACCTCCTCACTGGTCATCAATAAAACAACTATTGCACCACCACTCACTGTGGTCAGTCAGCCCCTTCCATAATGAAAAGAGCCAACTTTTACCAACTCTTAAGTATTGGCTTAATCTTCTTCTTACCACAAAAAACAAAATAATGCAAACACTTTTCGCACTTTGCCACAATTAACTGAATTTCATTATTCGTAAAGACCCATTTTCCCAGCAATTCCTTGACAAGATATGAGCATTCAATATGATTATGAGCATGGCTTTTGGGGTTTTCTTACATAAATCTGACTCACCTTACAAGGATGAACTCCTTGAGCAATATCAGTTTCCAAAAATATATTTAAAACTAGCACGTCAGATTCGGGGTAATTGGGTCATATACAAAAGAGCAGGAAAAAATGCCCCTGATAAAGATTACTTTGCTGTTGCCAAAGTTCTTGATATAAAGCAGGACACTCAGGACTCCCAAATGTATGTTGCTATAATTGAACCGGGTTCTTACTTAGACTTCGGCAAACCCGTACCATTTCGCGATAGTTCAGGTTACGTTGAACAAGGTCTTCTAAACAGCCAAGGAATGCTATCAGGTCGAAAACAGAGTGCCATGCGCACGCTGTCTGCTAGTGATTTTGTTCGAATTATGCAACGAGGACTCGACCTTGAATCTGAAATAGCACATATTGGCGAACAAGAATCAGAGCAAATTCGCGTGGATGAGCTAATTAACAGGAAGGTTCGGGATAAGAACTTCCGTAAGGCCGTTCTAACTGCATATAATAAGAGTTGTGCGATTACCGGATTGAACTTTATCAATGGTGGAGGTAGCCCCGAGGTTGAAGCCGCTCATATAAAACCGGTCAAATATAATGGTCCAGATATTGTCAATAATGGCATTGCATTATCAAGAACAATTCATTGGATGTTTGATCGGGGATTGATTGGAATTGAAGAAGATCTGACTATTCGTGTTTCAAGGCATATCAACGACCGCGATGCAGTCAACTCTATGATCAATGACAGCCGAAAACTAATCAAGACTAAAATCAAAACGGCGACACCGCGAAGCGATTTTCTTGCTTGGCATAGAGAAAATTGCTTCAAACATTAACTGCTAAATGTCATGTGAACCCGATAGAATTGGTAAAGAGAGCCAATAAAACTGGTGCTTCAAGATTGTTTCGGTCAAACGGTTCAAGTGAATTTTAATCAAATTTGCTCGGAGTGACTAACCCAAAGAAAACGCCATGTACCTTGGGTTATTGATTGGATAAAAATCGTGCTAATTTATGGTAAAAGGGTGATCATTCGGTTTATCTCGATGGCAAAACCCGTTTAGGTAAAAACTTCCCCTCCTTGATTATTCCCCAACCAATGGCCTGATCTTTATAGGAAGTCCAAGCTGTAGAACCGTTTTCTTGGTGAGGCTGTTTACAAAGGATAGATCCGCCGTTGTGAATGGTATTGGCCTCTTCTTCAGTAACTTTAATCTCAGGTATTGTTTCAAGAGCTGTTTCTAATGGATAAAGAACCTTTGACAAGTACTTATCGTTAAAACTGCTGAATTGCTCAAGTTCGCAAGCATCACTAAGATGAAATGGTCCAGATTTAATTCTCGTCAGAGTGTGCACATGACCCAAGCAGCCAAGCTTTTCTCCTACATCTCTCGCTATACAACGCACATAACCTCCCTTTCCACATTCCATTTCAAATTCTGCTTGGTGAGGTGAAATTTGTTTGACTAGCTCAAGGCGTTTTACCAATAACGGACGCGATATTAATTCAACTTGCTTGCCCTTTGCAGCATACACGTACGATCTGACACCGCTTACTTTAACCGACGAAAATTGTGGTGGAACTTGTTGAATCTGCCCCCTGAAGGATTGTAAAGCCGTCCTAATATCCTCCTGTGAAGGTCGATGTTCGGAAACGGCGATAATCTCCCCAGTCGCATCATCTGTTGTCGTGGATGAGCCAAAATTAACTATGAAGCTATATTGCTTGGTTGCTTCGGTTACAAAGGGAATAGCTTTCGTCGCATGACCTAACCCGATGACTAAGAGACCATTTGCCGGTTTATCAAGTGTCCCGGCATGACCAGCTTTACGCGATTTAAAAGCTCGTTTGACAATTCCTAAGGCTTTGAATGAAGTTATTCCTGGGGGCTTATTAACCGTAACCCAACCATGAACAGCCTGAGAGGGTTCTGATTTTGCTGAAGTATTCATCGTCAGAATTCAATGATTCTTACCAATACGGGCTTTCTCCTCTTTAAGTAGCCTCTCAGTGTTTTCAATCTGATCAAACAAGGGGTCGGGAACAAAATGCAAACTTGGGGAGAATTTGAGATCAAGTCGCTTGTTTAACTGCTGGCGGATTTCCCTTCGGCTTTCATTCAGGGCTGCAATGACTTGTTCGGTATGGTGTCCACCGAGTGGAATAACAAATACTGTCGCTTTCTTTAAATCGGAATTCATTCGCACTTCACCAACCGTAATCGAAATCTTCGATAGATCCGGGTCAAAAAAATCCCATACTGATAGAATCTGTGCTAATTGTCGGCGAACGAGTTCACCGATTCGAAGTTGTCTTTGCGATTGGCTTGAATTATTTGAATGGGATTTAACCATCGAAAACCTCCATCAAAGCAATTGTTTGGCAATTTTTTCGAAAAAAATCTTTAAGGACTGTTATAACAGATACTAAAATTTTATTAATGGAATTAAAGAATTGACTAGTTTACCCTTAGTAGGAATTGTTGGTTGTTCGGGTCGAATGGGGCAAATGCTTGTCCAATCAATAATGAGTTCAGACCAAGTTCAATTAGGTGGAGTGATTGAAAAGGCAAACCACCCATGGGTTGGAAAAAAACTCCATGATACTTGCCCCGATACTTCCGTTGACATCGTTATTGGCGATTCCCCCGAAAATTCGTTTGCCAGGGTCAATATTATCATTGATTTTAGTCGCCCTTCAGCAAGCATTAACATGGCCAGATTTGCTGCTAAACACGGGAAAGTTCTTGTCATTGGGACAACCGGATTTAATGAAGATCAAGACAATCAAATTTCTGAATATGCTCAAAAAACAGTTATCATCAAGGCGGGAAATATGTCGCTTGGAGTCAATTTGCTGACACAATTGACTGAACGGGTTGCCGCATCACTTGATCCCGATTATGATATTGAAATTACTGAAGCCCACCACCGTCATAAAGTTGACTCACCCTCTGGGACCGCCATAATGCTTGGAGAAGCAGCGGCAAAGGGACGGGGGATTGAACTTGACAAATACATGGATAAACCGCGATTCGGACAAGTTGGTGCTCGGTCAAGAGGCAATATAGGATTTTCGGTTGTCCGAGGGGGCGACATTGTAGGGGAGCACGAGGTAATTTTTGCAACCAGTGGCGAGCGCATTGTTTTATCTCATATCGCCACTGACAGAACGATTTACGCGACTGGTGCAATTAAGGCGGCTTTGTGGGCTCTAAAGCAATCACCAGGGCTCTATGACATGGTTGATGTTCTAAACTTATAAATCAGGTAACCACTGGGTTTATCCTCACCCCCAAGTTATTGGGCTTTGCTATGGCTTCAGAATTGAATTTTTGGCAGCGAATAATCGATGGTTGGCAATGGATAAAATCCTTTGCCTTTGTCATACAAATGTATTTAGTCATGGCAATTATGGCCATGTTTTTTATCCCCTTATGTATGTTCATTAGCCACACGGCGTTTACGGCTATCCGAACCTATTGTAACTATGTTCGTTGGTCTGCTCGGCTGATGGTCGGATTAACTTCTGAAATACGCGGCAGAATTCCGACTGAAGAAGTTTTGATTTGTGCTAAGCACCAGTCATTTTTTGACATCCTGATTTTGTGTAGTGTATTACCTCGACCTCGCTTTGTCATGAAGAAAGAATTGTCAAATACACCAATTATTTCTTATTTTGCACGAAAAATTGATTGTATCTCTGTTGACCGTGGTAAGAAAAGTATTGCCATCGATCAGTTGAAAAAAGGGATTTTAGAGGCTGGTGCACCTTCAGGACAATTGGTCATTTATCCTCAAGGCACACGTGTTCCCCCCGGAGTCAAGAGACCATACAAAATCGGTGCTGGGATTGTATATACTCTGCTTGGCCTACCTTGCATCCCAACGGCAACCAATGTCGGCAATTTTTGGCCCCGAAAAGCAATCTTGCGAAAACCTGGTCTTGCCATAGTTGAATTCTTACCCGCAATTGAACCCGGTCTTTCCAGTGATGAATTTCTAAAAAGAGTCGAGTCTATAATTGAACAAAACTCTGACCGCTTAATCAATGGGTAATCACCCCTACCGTAAACGCCTTATCAATTAATTTATCCGTTCACATTGGTTTGGGCATCCCAAACTTTCTTAGACGCTTGAATAGCCGCCTTCAATCATCATTATTGCACCGTTAACCAGATCCGATGCTGGAGATGCAAGATAAAGGGCCATATCCGCGATCTCCACTGGCTCCCCAAAACGGCCCAGAGGGGTAGCGGCGAGCATAGGGGTGGACTTATCTGGAGGGCTCCAGATTTCTTGGCCCATTTCGGTCATCACCACAGTCGGACAAATTGCATTCACTTGGATGTTATGGGGGGCAAGTTCGGCCATTAGAGACTTTGTAAGTGCGTTTAGTCCGCCTTTTGAGGAGGCGTAAGCAGCATGGTCCGCCAGAGCAATTACGCCTGTTTGGGAGGAGATGTTAATTATTTTTCCGGCCTTTGCCGCAATCATACCTGGGGCAAAGCCTTTAGCCAAAAGGAACGGAGCACGCAAGTTTATGGCCATTGTGCGATCCCAATCGGCAACGGAATAATTTAGAACCGGGCCAATTAAAGCCACCCCTGCGGAATTAACAATGATATCGATCTTGCTTGTCATCGCAAGTACTTTTGCGACCAGCTGCTCACAGCCCTGTGCATGAGCGATATCAGCTGGGATAATCTCGCATCCAGTCTTAACTCTAAGTTCGTTCAGGCGTTTGACTGATTGTCCTGTTGCAATGACCTTCGCATGACTCTCAGAAAAAACCCTAGTTATCTCGGCTCCGATACCCGAAGATGCTCCCGTAACGAGAGCAGTTTTACCTGCGATTGAGAACCTGTCTTTCCAACCCATTGTTCATTCCAGATTGGTGTGCTTGGTACGCATATCCTGATACGAAATGTCAAGACAGTCTCGGAGTTCAAGCACCAACAATTCGCAAAAAATGAACATCAGCAACTCGTAAAGTGAACCCATTGGCAGGATTGATGTGGCCGATTTTCCTTGGTCAGCGGCCATTGTTTGAGCAGGAAGATTGACAATAATATCTGCTGAACGTGAGACTGCACCTTTGGGCTCAGCGGTAATGCAGGCTACCATTGAGCCGGCCTTGTGCGCTACATCTGCCAACGCCGCCACAGTTGAAAAATTCCCAGGCCCGGCGCTGACAAAAAGCAAATCGTTCTTAGCCACTGACGGAGTGGTCATCTCACCAACCACATGAGCATCAAGCCCGAGATGATAAAGTCGCATAACAAGTGCTTTCATCATAAGGCCCTCGCGCCCAACACCATAACAGCAAATGCGTCTAGATTGTTGAATTGCCTCTGCTAGCCTTGGTATCTGTGCAATGATCTTTGGAGAAAGACGAGGCCGTAACTCATCAAGGATTTGCTCGGCTCGACTCATTCCGTTCCTACCTTGATCTGTATCTTGATATCTCTGGGGCGCGCCTCAGCCGCTCGATTGAATGCGGTAATACTATCGGCGAAATCATATGTTGCACAAATTAATGGCTTAAGGTCCACTTTCCCTGAACCAATAAGCGCGATTGCGCGCTCATACATGTTGGCATAACGAAAGACCGTTTCTATCCTGATTTCCTTTGATTGTGCCAGTACGATATCAACTGGAACAGGTTCTATGGGCATGCCAACCAAGACCATACACCCTGAAGGTGCCACTGCATTCAAAGCACTCTGGATGGATGATGCGGCTCCGGCACAGTCAAAGGCAACGTCTGCGCCCCAACCCTCGGTGGCCTCACGCAGGATTTTGGTAGGATCCGAACTAGGAACCAAAATTGGTTCAACATTTTTGTACTGTGCGGCAATGGCAAGCTTTTCTTCTACAAGATCAGTGATAAAGACTTTGGCGCACCCCCCGGCAAGAGCAGCAAGTGCGCACATGATCCCGATGGGACCTGACCCCGTAACAAGTGCTACATCTCCTGGTTTTATTTTGGCTCGTGCAACAGCCTGCATGCCAACAGCGAATGGCTCAACCATTGCTCCCTCGGCAAGACTCACATGATCCGGAAGGCGATATGTATAAGAAGCAGGATGGATGACTGAAGGCGTAAGACAACCATGATCCGGAGGGGTAGCCCAAAATGTCACTGCGGGGTCAACATTGTAAA
>Ga0209754_1000993_pt1 | contig 32000 bp, 26 predicted proteins | sample MesohylBB_FD_187295 | JGI IMG/M metagenome (GOLD analysis project Ga0209754, IMG submission 187295) | Host-associated microbial community of the marine sponge Aplysina aerophoba from Gulf of Piran - sponge mesohyl, lysed by bead beating... | ecosystem: Host-associated > Porifera > Sponge >... | reverse complement strand
GCTCTATCCCGAGCCCTATTTCCAGAAGCTGGCGGCGCTCCTGCGCCAGGCCGGCATGCCCGTGGTCACCGACCCCCACACCGGACCGCTCCACGCCCGGGTGCGCGAGCTCCTGGCCGCCGGCGTCAGCGTCTGCCTGGGGCAGGACGACATCTCCGACGCCTACTACCCTTTCGGCCGCAACAACATGCTGGAGGTGGCGTTCCTGGCCTCACACCTCCTGTGGATGACCACCGAGGAAGACATGGAGCGCCTCTACGACATGATCACCGTGGACGCCGCCCGCGCCATGGGCCTCGACGGCTTCGGCCTGGAGGTGGGAGCTCCGGCGGACATGGTCGTGCTGGATGCGCCGTCCGTGCTGGAAGCCCTGCGCGAGCACCGGGCGCCGGTGGCCGTCATCCGAAACGGGAAGGTCGTGGATGTCGAGCCATTCAACGCCTCGGGTTAGGGAGACCCCCTACCCCGGTCCGCCTTGGGGTTACTTGACACGGCTCGCGCAGGAGTCCTATTTTGGCGCCATGCCAGTCATCGACGCAGACGCGCACGTGGACGAGACCGAGGCTACCTGGGCCTACATCGACGAGGCCTACAAGCGGTACACCCCGGTCACGGTGATGCAGGATCCCGCCAGCTCCGGGGGTACGCAGCCGCAGGGCTACAACCGCTACTGGTGCGTGGACGGCCGCTTTCTGGTGCGCCGCATACGTGACGACAAGCGCACGGAGACGACGGTGGTGTCCCGGGAGCTGCTGGATGTTGCGGCCCGGCTGCGTCACATGGACGAGCTCGGCATCGACGTCCAGGTATGCTACCCGACCACGTTCCTGCTGCGCTGGAGTCCGCGGGACGACATCGAGCACGCGCTGCGCAAGTCCTACAACCGCTGGATGGCCGACCGGTGGAAGCTCAGCGACAACCGCCTGCGCTGGGTCTGTCTCCCGCCCATGGGCGACATGGGCGAGGCGGTGAAGGAGCTGCGCTTCGCCCGCGAGAACGGGGCCTGCGGGTTGATGAAGAAGGGGATCGAGTGCGGCGGCAAGCGCGCGGGCGACTCCTACTTCTTTCCGCTCTACCAGGAGGCCGCGGCCCTCGATATGGCCGTGTGCATCCATACCGGCACGGGCGACCCGGCGCTCACCGACGCCGACGCCACGATCCTGAGCCTTCATAACATCACCGCACCGGTCATCGACGCCTTCACTTCCCTGGTCATGGCGGAGGTGCCGGCGAAGTTTCCCAGGTTGAGGGTCGGATTCATCGAGGCCATGGCCTCGTGGGTGCCCTTCTCCCTGGCGGAGTTGCGGGCGCGTCACGAGCGTGCCCGCTGGTTGTTTTCTTTCGACCTGACCAAAAACCTGCTCAAGGAGTCGCGGTTCTACGTCGCCTGCCAGACGGTGGAGGATCTGCCCTACCTCATCCAGCACTGCGGCGAGGACAATCTCGTGGCCGGAACCGACTACAGCCACGCGGATCAATCCGCCGAGATCCGTACCCTGAGCGTGTTGAAGGAGATGGGCGAGGAAGGCTTCATCACCGGCCGTCAGGCCGAGAAGATCCTGCAGGACAACCCGGCGGCCCTGTACGGTCTTTCGTAGACGCCGCCTCTGAAACGAAACATTCCGGGAGGTTCAAGCCGTGCCGACACTGCAACGCGACGACGTAGAGCTCTACTACGAGGTGACGGGTGAGGGACGGCCGTTTGTCTTCATCAGCGAGACGGCGTGCGACGGCGAGGTGTGGAAGATGTACCCGGTGCCGGAGTTCTCCCGGGACCACCAGTGCATCACCTTCGACTACCGAGGCACCGGGCGCTCCGGCAAGCCGTCGATACCCTACACCACCGACATGTTCGCCGAGGACGCGGCCGCCATCATGGACCACGTGGGCGCCAAGGATGCCGTTGTCTGCGGGCACTCCATGGGCGGCCGGGTGGCGCAGCTCCTGGCTCTGGACCATCCGGGGAAGGTGAGCAAGCTGATCCTGGCGTCCTCCGGCGCCTCGTTCCCCGACACCAAGGGGATCCCCCTCAAGCTCGCCACGCAGATGGTGGAGATGGGCTACGAACGCTACGTCAGCGAGAGCTCGGTGGCCGTGGGCTTCACCGAGGCGTTCGCACAGCAGCACCCGGAACGGATCCAGCATTACCTGGACGTGCGCATGGCCAACCCGTGTCCGCCGGAGTTCTACCTCCGTCACGTCATCGCCCGCCAACAGCACGACACCCACCACCGGCTCAAGGACATCACCGTGCCGACGCTGATCCTGGTGGGGGAGGACGACCGCAGCGTCACCAGCGACATGGACCACCGGACCTCCGCCGACATCCTGGCCAACGGCATCCCCGGGGCTCGGCTGGTGCTCCTTGCCGGCGAGCGCCACAGCTACTTCTTCGCCAACCCGGAGGCGTCCTTCAAGGCCATCCGGGAGTTCCTGTAGAGGCAACCGTTTACCATTTCGAGGAGGAGGACCCCGATGGCGGAATTCACCATTGCCAAGTTCAAGGATGTGTCGGAGGGGCTGCAGGAAGGCCAGTTCGCCGTGGGCGAACGCACCAAGGCCCAGACCCTGGCGGACCTGGACCCCGCCCACAAGCAACTGCTCGACAAGCCCATCACGATGACGCTGGGCCTCACGGGTCCGGACGGGCGTGTGAACATGACGCCCATGTGGTTCGACTACGACGGCGACAACGTGTTCGTGAACACCGCCGCGCACCGTGCCAAGTGCGGCTGGATCAGGAAGAACCCGCGCCTGACCATGCTGCTGGTGAACCCCGAGAACCCCTACCACTGGATGAGCATCAAGGCCACGGTGGTGAACGAGATACGTGAGGGAGAGCCGGGCGGCGAGAGGGCCGCGGAGCACATCGACCGCATGTGGACGAAGTACACCGGGCAGGAACCGCCGTACGGCCTGAGGGATCCCGTCATTGACGAGAAGCGTGTGCTGTTCGAGTGCCGCGTGGACCGGGTCGCCACGTTCGGAAAACCGTGATCATCACGGCCCGAGGTCAATCATGGGTGCGAGGCCGTCAACTGCCATGAGAGGTTGGAGCGATGCCTATCCTGAAACGCGATGACTGCGAGATCTACTACGACGTCGCCGGCGAGGGACGGCCGTTCGTGTTCATCAGCGAGACCGGGTCCGACGGCGAGGTGTGGAAGATGTACCCGGTGCCGGAGTTCTCCAAGGACCATATGTGCATCACCCACGACTACCGTGGCACCGGACGCTCCGGCAAGCCGTCGATCCCGTACACCACCGACATGTTCGCCGACGACATCGCGGCCGTCATGGACCACCTGGGCGCGGAGGATGCGGTTGTCTGCGGCCACTCCATGGGCGGCCGCGTGGCCCAGCTCCTGGCCCTGGACCATCCCGGGAAGGTGGGGGCCTTGATTCTGGCATCCAGCGGAGCGTCTTTCCCTGACGGCCCGGGCATTCCCCTGGACATCGCCACGGAGATGGCGGAGCAGGGCTACGTCAACTACGTGAGGGACAGCTCGGTGGAGGTGGGTTTCAGCAAGGCGTTCACCGAGAAGTATCCGGAACGCGTCCAGCACTACCTGGACGTGCGCATGGCCAACGTGTGTCCGGCGGAGTTCTACTTCCGCCACGTCATCGCCCGCCACCTGCACGATACCAGCCACCGGCTCAAGGACATCACACAGCCGACGCTGGTACTGGTGGGGGACAACGAGGACGAGGTCACCGCCGGCGTCCACCACATCGAGTCCGCCCAGACCCTGGTTGACAACATTCCCGACGCCCGCCTGGTGGTGCTTCATGGCGAGGGGCACAGCTACTTCTTCGCCAACCCGGAAGAGGCCCACAAGGCCATCCGCGAGTTTTTGCAGGAGTGACGAATCCAGAAGAAAAAGGTGGGAGTCATTCTCCTGGGCGCATTCATGATACCGGGTCTGAGACCCGGCCCGGAGATGCTCACCGACAACCCGGGCATGACCTTCACCATCGTGTGGAGGGAATGCTGCAAGGCTGGCTCGGATTGTAGGGACCCGTCCCGCGATCCGACAAAGATCGCGCTATTCCCTCGGCGGGAACTCGAACGTGACCTTGCCGCCGTCGTCGAGCACGAGCCAGGCGGCGAACTCCCGGCCGGATTTGGATGAGATGAAGTTCGGCAGGAGATCGGTCTTGCCTTCGGCCAGCAGCTTGGTGACCTGGCCGCGGTCCAGGGGCTGCTCGAGGATGACCGTGCCGGCCTTGAAACGGCAAGGTTTCTTCTCGGCCTGGAATGTCTCGCACAGGTACTTCGAGTCCCACTCGAATATCCGGCTGCCGCAACGGGGACACTTGCCCAGAGGCTCCTGACCCGAGAAGTCCGCCTTGACCGCGGGCTTGTCGCGGGCGGCCTGGGCGGTCTTCCTGGCGGGCCGCGGCTCGAACTCGAACCCCACCTTGCCGTCCTGCGGAACCAGGAATGCCTTGAACGGCCGGCCGGTGCGCGAGGAGACGAAGCCCGTCAGGAGATCGGTCTTGCCCTCCTTCAGGAGCTTGACCATCTGTTCCGGCGCCACCTCCTGCCGGAGGATGATTCTTCCGGAGCTGAACTCGCACGTGCGCGCGTCGCCCACGGCGTTCTCGCACACGTAGCGCATGGGCAGCTCGAACACCCGGCCGTCGCACCGGGGGCACTGCCCCAGGGGTTCCTGGCCGGTGAAATCCGCGCCCTGGTCGGCTTCGCCGTCCCGGGGCTCGTTGCCGAAGTCGAAGGCGATCCTGTATTCGGGGGAGAGCTTCAGCACGGCGGCGAACGGCCGCCCCTGACGGCTGCGGAATCCCTGCAGCGGGCCGATCTGGCCGTGCTCGATGAGCGCCGCGGTCTCCTCGGGGTTCAGCAGCCGTCCGGCCAGGACCTTGGGCAGGCTGAAGTCGCAGCTCACGCACTGGAAGTTCCGGTAGCGCTCGTGCACCTCGCCCTGGCACTTGGGGCACGGTGCCGAGAGGGTGCCGAAGTCGCCCGGGATGGTGTCGTGCTCGTACTGCCGCGCCCGGTCCACGATCTGCCGGGTCATCTGGGCGATCTCGCCCATGAACTCGTCGCGGCTCTTCTTTCCTCCCTGCATCTGAAAGAGCTGGTACTCCCAGTTTCCCGTGAGCTCGGGGCGGGTGAGTTCCCGCACGCCGAGGCCGTTCAGCAGCTCCATGAGCATGAAGGCCTTGGAAGTGGCCTGAAGCTCCTTGCCTTCCCGGATGATGTAGTCTTCGTCGAGAAGCCCCTCGATGATGGAGGCCCGGGTGGCGGAGGTGCCGAGCCCCTTGCCGGCCATGGCCGCCCGCAGGTCCTCGTCCGTGACCAGCCGTCCCGCCCCCTCCATGGCGCCCAGCAGCGTGGCCTCGGTGAACCGCGCCGGCGGCCGGGTCTGGTTCTCCTTGACCTCGATGCCGAGGTTCTCGACCTGTACCGCGCGGCCGTCGGCAGGGGCGGCCGTGTTGTCGACGGAGCCGGCGGCGGCTCCGGACCCATTGAGCCTCAGGGGCGCCAGTGTCGCCTCGTCGTCCTGTTGCCGGGTGTCCCTGCCGTGGACCTCGAGCCAGCCGGCCTTCACCATGACCTTGCCGGTGGTCCTGAAGGCATGCTCCTCCACCCGGGTGATCCGGGTGGTCTCCAGGAACTCGGCGGCGGGGTAGAAGATGCCCAGGAAGCGCCGGGTCACCAGGTCGTAGATCTTCTGCTCGATCTCGTTGAGGCGCTTGGGCGCTTCGGTGGTGGGGATGATGGCGAAGTGGTCCGACACCTTGGCGTTGTTGAAGATGCGCTTGTTGGGCTGGACCCAGTCCTGCTCCAGGATGGCGCCGGCAAACGGTGCGTAGTCGGTGTCCTTGAGCATCCGGAGCGAGTCCTTGACCGTTCCGACGTAGTCTTCCGGCAAGGCCCGGGAGTCGGTGCGCGGGTAGGTGAGCACCTTGTGCCGCTCGTACAGAGCCTGGGCGATCTGTACGGTGCGGTTCGCGCTCAGGCCGAAGCGCGCGTTGGCCTCGCGCTGAAGGCTCGTGAGGTCGAACAGCGGCGGCGGCATCTGCCGGGTGGGCTTGCTCTCCTCGGTGGCGGCGCCGGTCTTGCCCAGGCACTGCTCGCGGATGGCGTCGGCCGCGGCCTGTTCCCAGATCCGCTCGGCGCGGGCGTTGGGCTCGCTGTCCTTCTTTCGGAACTTCTCGTCGAACCAGCGCCCCTGGTACTCGCCGCCCTCCGACCGGAACGCGGCCGTGACTTCCCAGTAAGGCTCCGCCTTGAAGCTCCGGATCGCGGCCTCGCGCTCCACCACGATGGCCAGGGTGGGCGTCTGCACGCGGCCCACGGTGGTCTTGTAGAATCCCCCGGGTTTGGAGTTGAACGCGGTCATGGCCCGGGTGCCGTTGATGCCCACCAGCCAGTCGGCCTCGGAGCGGCTCAGGGCGGCATCCGCCAGGGGCTGCATCTCGTCGTCCTCGCGCAGCCCCACGAAGCCGTCGCGGATGGCGGCGGGGGTCATGGACTGGAGCCACAGCCGCTTGATGGGCTTCTTGGCCTTGGCGTGGCGGATGATGTTGCGGAAGATGAGCTCGCCCTCCCGTCCGGCGTCGCAGGCGTTGACCAGGGCGTCCACGTCCTTGCGCTTGATCAGCTTGACCAGCGTTTTCAGCCGGGAGGCGCTCTTCTGGATCGGCTTGAGATCGAAGTAGGGCGGTATCACCGGCAGATTGGCGAAGCTCCACTTGCCGCGCTTGGCCTCGACTCCCTCCGGCGGAGTCTGCTCCAGCAGGTGCCCCACCGCCGACGACAGCACGTAGTCGTCGCTCTCGTAGTAGTCCTGGTGCCGTTTGAAGCCGCCCAGCGCCCTGGCCACGTCCGCGGCCACCGACGGCTTCTCCGCGATGATCAGTGCCTTGCCCATGATGTTGTGTCGACCCCGGAAGGCCCGGGGGCCCACGGCGGATGCCCCTCCATCCGTCCTGCGTGAGCGTGTGAACAGTGCATATGTCCACTTAGAGGTATACCTGTCAAGTCGCCGGGGGCAAGCCGTTAGCGGGAAATCGTGAATCCATGTAATAAGGGGGCACGGAGACGGGAGGACCTGCAGACCGGCTCCCCAAGGAGGAGAGAACCCATGCCCAACGTGAAGCTGGCCACCGGCGTCGACCTCTATTACGAGACCCACGGACAGGGCGAGCCCCTGATCTTCGTGCCCTCCACCGCCTATTCGGGCGAGGTCTGGAAGCCCTCGCAGATGCCGCTGGCGGATTCCCTGAATCTGATTTTTCACGACCCGCGCGGTTGCGGAAGGTCGGTGGCGCAGCAGAGCGTCTACACCATCGAGCTCATGGCCATGGACATTGTGGCGCTGATGGACCACATCGGCTGCCCCTCGGCCCACTTCATCGGCCACTCCATGGGCGGGCGCATAGCGCTGTCGCTGGCGCAGAACTTTCCCGGCCGGGCCAAGAGCCTGATCATGGCGGCCGCGGGCTCCGGCACCGCGGGTCGGGCCGGGCCGGACTGCGTGCCGGGCCTGCCGCACCAACTCGTCTATGAACTGATCGAGATGGGCTTCGAGAAGTTCGTCCGCGACGAGATCGTCGACTCCGACACCTTCTTCACCGCCGACTACCGCGCCAGCCATGGCGCCGAGGTGGAGGCGTTTTACAAGATGGCCTGGGAGACCCACGCCAAGCTGCCGGAGTTCGTCCACCTGGTGATGGCGCGGCACAGCTTCGAGGGCACCCACCGTTTGCAGGACGTCCAGTGCCCGACCATGGTGCTGATCGGCGACGGCGATACCGTGGGCAGCAACCACGTGGCCCAGGCCCAGGTACTGGCGGACCGCATCCCCGGCGCCGAGCTGAAGGTCCTGGAGCGGCAGACCCACGGCTTCTTCTGGGAGGATCCGGAGCTCACCAACGACGTGATCCTGTCCTGGGTGAAGCGCCAGAGCTGACGCGCCGCCCTGTCGCGACACCGAGCCGACCCGCCGACACTCCATGCCGGATCAGGCTGCCAAGCCGAGTTTCTGGACGCGTACGTTCATCCTGTTGAGTGTGTCGCAGTTCCTGGCCTACGGGCATCACGCGGTGCTGACGCCCACGCTGCCCCTGTACCTCGACCATCTGGGCAGCTCGCCGTTCATGGTGGGGCTGCTGCTGGCCTGCTTCAGCGCCACCAGCGTGGTGATCCGCCCGCTGGTGGGTACCTGGGTGGATTCCGGGGGCGAGATCCGGGTGCTCACTCTGAGCTGCATCGGCCTCTGCCTGACCGTGATGATCTTCGTCGTCCCCAACGTCGAGGGCGCCTTCACCGCCAACATCCTCCGGGGCTTCTGCTGGGCCGGGATCAACACCAGCGGCTACGCGTTCCTGGCCGCGGTGGTGCCCACCGACCGGCGTGGTGAAGCCAGCGGCTACTACTCCGGCATACAGAGCAGCGCCTCGCTGTTCTTTCCTCCGGCCGCGCTGTGGATCATCGGGCTTCCCGCGGGCGGCTATGCGGCGGTGTTCTTCGTGTCCAGCGCCGCCGCCGTGCTGGCGGCCGTGCTGGCGCAGGTCTGCGGCCGGGGGATAAAGCGGGCGGCCCCGCCGTCCGCCCCGGAAACCCAGGCACCACCGGAACCCCAGGCCCCGGGCGACCGGACTTTCTCCCGGACCTATTTCGACCGCGGAATCCTGTTCACCGCGCTGCTGCTCTTTTGCATGAACCTGCCCTGGTCCGGCCTGAATTCCTTCATCGTCCTCTACGCCCGGGAGGTGGGCATCGAGAGCCTCGGCTGGTACTTCGTCGCCATCGGACTGGCCAGCGTCGTGGGCCGCCCCCTTCTCGGCCAGATGTCGGACAGGATCGGCCGCGCGCCCGCGGTGGCGGCGGCATACGTGCTGGAGATCGCCGGCATCGCCCTGGTATTGGTGGCGTCGAACGTCACCGTGATGATGATCGCCGGGGCGTTCTATTTTCTCGGCTACGCCCTGGGCGTCTCCACCACCCTCGCCCTGGCCATCGAGCGGGGCGACCCCAAGCGCCGCGGCGTCACCATGGCGACCTTCTCCATGGCCTTCCCGCTGGGTTCCGGGTTGGGATCGGCCCTCTCCGGCGGCGTCATCGCCCTGGTTGGTTATCGCGGCATGTACATCACCCTGATCGGGGTGCTGGCGGTGGGACTGCTGCTGTCCCTGTTCAATCGGGCGGGGCTGACGACGCCCGCGCGCCGAGCAGCGTGACCGGCAGGCTTTTTTTCATTGGGCCGGGCTTGTGTTTGTTTGTCGGCTGGTTTAAGAGGGCTAGTCTGTTCGACGGACATTAACTTGGCTAAGGAGGTTTTCATGTTTTTTGAGGTGTTAAAGAGACAGAGCCGGTCGCTTCGACTCCTCGGCGGCGTCTTCGCCGCCGTGATGGCCGTCTCGTTGCTGGTGCCGGCGGGCGCATGGGCGCAGCGCTCGGATGCGGAGCTGAAAAAGCTCTTCGAGTCCAAGCCGGTGAACATCATCGTCGGCTCGGCTCCGGGCGGCGGCTACGACACGTTCTCCCGGCTGGTGGCCCGTTTCGTGGCCAAGTTTCTGCCGGGCGACCCGTCCTTCATCGTCCGCAACGTTCCCGGAGCCGGCCAGCTTCGCGGTCTGCGCCGGGCCATGAAGGCCAAGCCCGACGGCATGACCCTGGGTCTGCTTCATCCGCGGTTCGTTCAGCGCGAGCTGGCGGGCAAGGACGTGCCGGACTTCGACCTCAAGACCGTGCGCGTGCTGGGAAGCCCCAGCGCCGGCGAGGTGCCCCGTATCTGGTGCGTGCGCCGCAGCCTCGGCAGCAACTACGCGGACCTGGTCAAGCGCGGCAAGCCCATCACCAGCGGCGGCAACGCTCCGGGCGCGGCCTTCGGCATCGGCCCCCAGTTCGTGATGGAAATGGGCGGTCCGATCAAGATGGTCTATGGCTACGGCGGCACCTCCGAGATCATGGCCGCCTTCGACCGCGACGAGATGGAAGGCGTCGACCGTTGCGTCGAGGAGAACGTGCCGCGGCTGTTCCCGAAGTGGGTTACCGACAAGAAGGTGGCGCCCATCTTCTGGTGGGAAAAGGAACCCTCCAAGGACTGGCTGGGCAAGCTCGGAGCCACCAAGGTGCCGCACCTCTTCGAGGTGGTGAAGTCCACCGAGGAACAGCAGAACGCCTTTCTCGTGGCTCAGCGGTTCAACACGTTCAGCCGGATCTACGTGCTTCAACCCGGAGTACCGGATGACGTCTACAACGTCTGGAAGAAGGCCTTCGAGGAGACCACCAAGGACGCGGGTTTCCTGAAGGCCGCCGGGATCGCCGGCTACGAGGTCGCGCTGGGCACCGCGGAGGACTTCAACGAAGGACTGAAGCGCTACGAGTCGCTGACGCCGGACGGCGAGAAGCTGCTCAAGCGGCTCATGGGCATCAACTAGGGATCTGCATCCGGAATCGCCCCTTGGGGGGCGTGGAAGAAAACGGCCATCCGTCATTCGGCGGATGGCCGTTTCATTTTCGGTCAGCCCCAGAACAGCCTGAGAAGCGGGGGGTCGTGCCAGGTCGCGTTCAGGAACCGGTCGTAGACCAGCACGATCAGGGCCAGGAATATCAGCCCCAGGACGGTGGACCAGATCCACCCGGCGCGGCCGTAGACCAGCACGTAGAAAAAGACACCCAGCGGAATGGCGATGTGGAAGCCCACCAGCCAGATGGCGGCGTAGAGGCCCAGGATGTAGAAGCAGATGCGGGCGAACCGCATCCGTTCGGCCCCGGGGTCCTCGCCGGTGCGGAAGCCCAGGTCCATGATCATCTCCGACGAAGTCTCCCGGGTGCTCCGGATCAGGACGATCAGGCGCGCGATCCAGAAAGGCGTGCCGAGCCCGATGGCGATACGGGGCATGAGGGCCGAGCCCTCGGGCCAGGAGAAGGACTCGATGAACATGTAGACGAAGAGGCTGCCGACGATGGCCAGCAGGGTGATTTCCCCCACCACCTCGAGGGAGAAACCCCGCCGCGACGTCCCCTCCGGGTCCTTGCCGGCGTTCATGTCTTTGCTTTCATCCATCAGTCGTCGTCCAGTTCCGCTCCCCGCCCTTCGCCGGTGGACTCCTCCGCGGCCTTCTTGGCTCCCTGTTGCATCCGCAGGCTCACCACCATCACCAGGACCATGATCACGATGATGGACAGGAACTGCGGGCGCGAGAACATGGCCCAGCCGTAGCTGTTTGCCGACAGCCAGAGGTATTTCTCCACGATCTCCGCCAGCACCACCGCGATGAGGATCGGCGGCCGCGGCCAGCCGTAGCGCTTCATGAACAGGCCCAGGACGCCGAAAGCCAGCACCAGCCCCAGGTCCTCCATGGAATAGGTGGCCTGGTAGGCGGCCAGGGTCACCAGGGCGATGATGATGGGCGCGAGAATGTTGGGGGAGATGGCGGCGATGCGGGTCATGTAGGGGGCGAAATAGAGCATGATGGGCACGACGATGACGTTGCCCAGCACGATGGTGTAAACCAGGCTGATGGTGAGCTCCAGGTGCTCGGTCAACATCGCCGGCCCCGGCTGGACCCCCGACAGCACCAGGATCGCCAGCAGGATGGCCATGCCGCCGCTGCCCGGTATGCCGAACACCACGGTGGGGATCAGCACGCCCCCGTCCACCGAGTTGTTGGCCGAGTCCGCGGCGATGACGCCGCGCACGTCGCCCGTGCCGAAGGTTTCCATCGCGCCCTTCTCGGTATGGCGCGCCTGGGCGTAGGCGATCCAGTGAGCCCCGGAGGAGCCGATGCCCGGCATCATCCCCACGAAGGTGCCGATGAGCGACGAGCGCACCAGCAGCCACTTGTTGTTGAGGGCTTCCTTCATGCCCTTGTAGACGTCCCGGTCCGCCTCCTTGAGCATGGTCTCCAGGCGTTCGCGGGCGATGGGCGTGTTGGAGACCACCAGGTCCACCACCTCGGGCAGGGCGAACAGGCCGATGACCACCGGGGCCAGGGGGATGCCGTCCCACAGGTAGTCGATGCCGAAGGTGGTGCGGACGTTGCCGCCGATGACGGAGAAGCCGATCATGGAGATGGCGAGCCCGAAGCAGGCCGTGAGCATGCCCTTGACGAAGGCCCCGGAGCTGACGATGGCCACGCACATGAGCCCCAGCAGCGACAGCAGAAAGAACTCGGCAGACCCGAACAGCCGCAACAACTCACGGGAAATGGGCAGCGACAACAGCAACGCCAAGGCGCCGATGATGCCGCCCACCAGCGTGCACATGTAGCTGGCGCCCAGGGCCACACCCGCCAGTCCCTGGCGGGCCAGTGGATAGCCGTCGAGTATGGTCGCCTGGGCCGAACGGGCTCCGGGAATGCCCATCAGAATGGACGGAACCGGCTCCGTGATGTCGCTGGCCGCCAGGAAAAAGACCACGGCGGTGACCGTGATCCACGGGTCCACATACCCGGCGAACCCCAGCAGCACCACCGCGATGGGCAGGTTCCCGCCGGGCATCAGCCCCGAGACCAGCGCGACGGGCAATATCAGCAGCATCGCTACGATCGGCCCGAAGGAAAAGAGCTTGTCCGCCGCGCCTATGGCAGCTTCCCACATGTGATCCTCACCAACTCCCGTTCCGGTAGCCTTGGAATGCGAAGTGCTGACTTGCCATGACCGGCGTGCGGTGTCAACTCGCCCGCCTAGGGGCAAACATGCCCCTAGGCGGTCCAGAGTTCATAGCACGTAGCGGCGCAGGTCCTGGACAGGAACAGCCCGCCGCCCAGGTTGACGAAGTGTCGGTCGAGGCGCTTGCGGTACCATTTTCCCTTGCGCAGGTAGACGTCGGTGTCGGTGCGCTCGGGGATGCAGTTCTCCCGGGCGTCCCGTCGGGTGAGCACCTCGAGGTAGAGCGCCTCGGAGCACAGGGTGGCGAGGTTGTCGATGGCGGCCTTGCACTCCGCGTCGTCCAGGTACTGGAGCACCCCCTGGCACACCACCAGGTCGAACGGTTCCTCGGCCTGGTGGTCGGCGATGGAGCCCTTCTCCCAACCGAGCTCCCGGCAGAGGTAGTCGCTGGTCTCCAGGCCGTGGTAGCGCACGTCCCGGCCCAGGTTCTTGAGCGCGGTCTGCCAGTGTCCGAGGCCGCAGCCGGCGTCCAGCACCGTCTTGACCTCCACCTCCAGGTAGTCGAGGTAGGCGAACACGAAGCGTGCGATGACGGGGGTGTATTCCGTCATGAAGGTCCGGGTCTCGTCGTTCCGGTACCAGCGGTCGTAGTAGGCGCGGTTGAACTTGAACTTCTTCATGATCTTGCGGCATGCGAACGGGCCACGCGACGGACCCGCCCGGCGTTCCGGAGTGACCGCGACCGATCCGGTGTTCGCTTTTTCCCCTGATCCGGGATAGGCCCTGGAACATCGGCATGAGCTACGCGCCGCCGCATGCCCGCGCGGCATGCCGGCCCGCTGCCCCGGAAACCCCATGTCCATCGAGCTGCTCGCCCTTCTTACCGCGTTCTCCTACGCCACGTCGAACATCGCGGCGCGGTGGGGGCTGCGCTATTCGACGCCCAACACCGCGGTGCTGTTCTCCCTGTTCATGCATGCCGTCGGATTGTCTGCCATCGTCCTGCTCACCCAGGGCATTCCCACGGTTCCCCGCGTCGCGCTCAATCTGGTGGTGATCACCGGCGTGCTGCAGACGATCCTGCGTTCCTGCCACTACCTGGCCATCTCCAAGGTGGGTGTATCCCGGGCCGTCACGCTGCGCAATACGCACCCCATGCTCACCGTGCTCATCGGCGTAACCGTCCTGGGAGAGCATACCAACGCCCTCAACCTGGTGGGCGTGGTGCTGATCGTGGGGGGCACCGCCCTCACCTCCTGGAGGATGGACGAACAGATCGCCGGGTTTCGCCGCTGGTATCTGCTGTTGCCGGTGGCAACCTCCGTCATGACCTCCACGGTGCATCCCATCAGACGGTTCGCCATGACCCTGGCCGGTGAGCCGCTGTTCTTCGCGGCGCTGGTGGGGGTGGTCTCGCTGGGTTGCTTCACGAGCTATCTGGCCCTGCCGTTGCGGCGGGACCCCATCGTCTGGCACCGGAAGGCGTTGCTTCCCTTCGCCATCTCCGGGTTCGGCGAGACCATGGCGATCCTGCTGCTGTTCTTCGCCCTGGAGTCGGGGCCGGTGGTGGTCGTGTCTCCCATCACCGCCACCTCCCCGGTATGGACTGTGCTGTTGGCCAGCATCCTCCTGCGCCGTATCGAGAACACCACGCCGGCCGTGGTCTTCGGTACACTGCTGGTGGTCGGCGGCGCCATCTGCGTGACCCTGGGCCGGTACTTGTAAGGCTGTAAGGCGCCGTCCAGGCATCGTCCGTCCATGAAGAAGCTACTCGTCTGCCAGCACGTACCGTTCGAGATCCTGGGGACCCTGAACCCTCTTCTCAGGGAAGCCGGCTTCAGGATGCGTTATGTCAACTTCGGCCGCCATCCCGACGCCCGCCCCGAGCTCGACGGTTACAGCGGGCTGGTGATCCTCGGCGGTCCCATGAGCGCCTACGAGGTCGAGCACGGGCATCTCGCCACGGAGGTGCGCCTGATCCGGACGGCGCTCGACAGGGATCTTCCGGTGTTGGGCATCTGCCTCGGCGCCCAGCTCATCGCCAAGGCGCTGGGGGCCAAGGTCAGGGCCAACCGGGTGCCCGAGATCGGCTGGTACGGTGTCTCGATGACGGAGGAGGGCCGGCGGGACCCGCTGTTCTCCCACTTCAAGGAAACCGAGACGCTGTTTCAATGGCACGCGGACACGTTCCAGCTCCCGCGGAAGGCGGTGCGCCTGGCCGCCTCGCCCGACTGCCGCAACCAGGCCTTCCGTTACGGCGACCGCGTCTACGGTTTTCAGTTCCACCTCGAAGTGGACGAGCCGCTGATCGAGCGCTGGCTCAACGTCCCGGTGCACAAGGCCGAGCTCAGGGAGCTCCAGCCGCGCATCACCGCGGAGCGCATCAGGCAGGAGACGCCGGGAAAGATCCGGCGGCTCCGGCTCCTGAGCCAAAAGACCTTCGGCCGGTTCATCCAGCTCCTGGGGGCGCCCCGGCGCACGGTCTTGCTGCGCTCGCGCTGATCGGCCCGACTACGGGATGGCGCCGGTCATCCCGCGGCCAGGTGTCCGGTCTTTACGTAGAAACGGCAGCCGGCGGGGGCGCGCGGCGCATGCGAGCTGCCCGGAGGGTTCCGCAGCCAGGTCCCCTTGGGGTAGGAGCCGTGGTCGTCCTCGAGGACGCCTTCGAGCACCCAGATCTCCTCGCCCGCGGGATGGTCGTGCCGCTCCAGGCGCGTCCCCGGGTCGAGCTTCATGAGTGACACGGTTTCCTTTGCCGCGGAATGGAGCGGCATGACCAGAAGTCCCCGTTCCCCTGCCGGGGACCACGGCGAGCCGAGGGTGTCGACGCGCACGGACCGCCGGTCGCCCGGGTCCATTTGGCGGAGCTTCACGAACAGGGTGCAGCCGCGGTCGCTGCGAGGCCGGTGCCGGGAGCCCGGGGGGTTCCTCACGTAGGTCCCCGCGGGGTAGTCGCCGTGCTCGTCGGAGAACACGCCTTCGAGCACCAGGAACTCCTCGCCGAGCCCGTGGGAGTGTTCCGCGAAGCGGCTTCCCGGGGCGTACCGGACGATGCTGGTGGCGCGCGCCACCTCCTCGCCGTCCCGCTCCAGCATGCGCCGCCGGACGCCGGGCAGCGGGGAGTCCACCCACGGCATCTCCTCGGTGGCGATGACAACACGTTGGGCGATGTCTGTATTCAAGAGCATGCGGCCGCCCTTCCATGGTACGAAGAACTTGTTGACCTGCCCGGCCGGGTCATATAATTTTTCCGGGCTCGACACAAATTCCGGCAGGGACCACGCGCGGAAGCGTGGCGCTACAGGAGGAATCCGATGGCCAAAGCCAAGGTGTTCATATTCGCTCCCAACGACGAAAAGGGCGACTCTCACAAGAAGCTCGAGGACAACGGCTGCGAACTGGTCCTGGGAAAGGCCGGTTGGCACAACCCCCAGGGAGACAACGAGGCGGAGATGGTCTCCATGGCCCAGGACGCCCATGCTCTGGTGGGGACCTCCATCCGCAGCTCTCCCATCAGCCAGGAGATCATGAAGGCCTCGAAGGATCTCCGGGTGGTGGCCAAGTACACCATCGGCGTGGACGACGTGGACGTGGATGCGGCCACCGAGATGGGTATCATGGTGTGCCACGCGCCCACGGAGTCCAATTGGGGCGGGGTCGCCGAGGGCACCATCACCGGCATGCTGACCATGCTCAAGCGCACGCGCGAGCGTGACCGTCACCTGAAGAGCGGCGGCGAGTGGCGCGACCCGAGCCACCAGGGAACTTACGTAGGGTACCGCGAAATGGACGGCTACCCTGGCATCGTCCTCGGCATCATTGGATTGGGCCGCATCGGCACCCGCATCGCCAAGCTCATGAAGCCCTGGGGCATGCGCATGATCGCCTGCGACCCCTACGTGCCCGACGAGAAGTTCGCGGAAGCCGGCGTCGAGAAGGTGGACCAGGCGACGCTGCTGCGGGAGGCCGACGTGGTGACCCTGCACGTGGTCCTCACCAAGGAAACCCGCCACATGATGGGCAGGGAACAGTTCGCGCAGATGAAGAAGGATGCCATCTTCATCAACACGTCCCGTGGTTACTGCGTCAACGAGCCGGAACTCACGGAGGCGCTGGAGAACGACGTCATCTCGGGCGCGGTCCTCGATGTGTTCGAGGACGAGCCCCTGTCCATGGACAGCCCGCTCCGGAAGCTCGGCGACAAGGTGATCATGTCGCCCCACATGGTGTCCTCCAACAAGGGCAGCGGGCTTCACCCGGGCGTCGTGTGGGCGACGTCTTCGGTCTTGACCGCGCTCCGCGGCGAGGTCCCGGACAACGTCTACAACAAGGAAGTCATCGACCAGTGGAAGAGCCGCTTCGGCGGCAAGAGCCTTTTGTGAGGATGCGCTTCACCTGCTTGGCCGTGACGTACCGGTAGGGACGACTGGCCGGGCGCTGCCATGCGAGAGGGGATTCCCGAACGGCTTTGGGAGTCCCTTTTCATTGAACGGTGAGGGTGAGTGAAGCAAGTTGCACCAGTCTGTTGCTGAGCGGTGAGTCGTGTTGTACACCCAAGAAAACAGCCTTGGGAAGGAGACAATGATAGAGCGCGAGAAAAAGACAACAAGGTTGACCGTGAGCCTTGCGGAGGCTGACTATGCCGTCCTGACCGCCATCGCGTCCAAGAGCGACGTGTCGCTGTCGTGGGTCATAAGGCAAGCGATCCATCGCTTTGTTCAGGAACACGGCGCCCAACCCGAGCTGCCTTTGACGCTGGCGGGGCAGGCTGGCAAGAGGGAGGCGCTGGGACGAGGATGACGGTTCGGAAGAAAAGAGGGAAAGCGCCTACGGCCGGCGGGAATCAATTTGCGCCCTCGTCAATGCCGGTTCCCCAGGATGGGGAGAGACCCACGGTTTATGCCGACCGTGTCGGGGAGTGGTACGTTGGACAGAAATCCGATCAGCACCGCAAAGCCCATGGCCTGTACCTCACACCGGTGCCCGTCGCCGACTTCATGGCTTCACGGCTTCATGTGGACGGGCCGAAGCTTCGAGTTCTCGACCCCGCCGCCGGGGCCGGCGTTCTTAGCTGTGCGGCCGTGGAGGCGCTTGTCTACCGCGACCCGAAGCTCGATACCATCGAATTGGTCACTTATGAGGTCGAAGGTAACCTAATCGTTCCATTGCGCGCCGTCTTGGGCTACTTGGCTGACTGGTGCCGTGCCGGCCATGGAGTGACGGTCGCGGTGCACATCGAAATCACCGACTTTGTATTGGAACACGCTGAAGCGTTGCGGCTGTCTGGCGGTTTCATTCCCTACCGGCACGAGGAGCAGGACTTCGACGTTGTCGTCTCCAATCCCCCTTACTTCAAGATCAACAAAGCCGATCCTCGCGCGGCCGCTGCATCCAGCGTGGTTCACGGCCAGCCGAACATCTACGCCCTTTTCATGGCGGTAAGCGCCGTGCTTCTGCGCCGGCACGGTGATTTGATCTTCATAACGCCCCGCAGTTTCGCGTCCGGCCCCTACTTCAAACAATTCCGCAGGGTCTTCTTTAACCTGATTCGGCCCGCTGAGGTCCATGTGTTTGAATCGCGGCGTGATGCCTTTAGCCGGGACGAGGTGCTTCAGGAGAACATCATTTTCTCCGGTAGCCGCCACGACTATTGGTATCAGGACGGTACCAACCCGCCGCTTACCATTTCGTCAAGCTGTGGGGTTCGCGATGTCGGCGTGCCTGATCACCGCAAGATCCCGATGGAAGTGGCCCTCGATCTCGCTTCCGTAGACAAGGTCCTCCGATTGCCGGTCCGGGACGAGGATGACGATGTGCTGGCGTTGGTGGATTCGTGGCCGAGCAGCCTGCGCGACCTCGGTCTGAACATCTCTACCGGCCCGGTAGTGCCGTTCCGCGCGACGGAGTTCATCCGCGAGGAAGGGGAGGTGCCGGGGAGCCACGCGCCGCTTTTGTGGATGAACCACGTGCATGCGATGCGGGCCACGTGGCCGCTCCGTCGGCACAAGCCCGAGTATATCGAGCGCTCAGGGGCCGACGTGCTTCTCGTCCCGAACAAGAACTACGTACTCTTGCGTCGCTTCAGCGCCAAGGAAGAGGCTCGTCGGTTGACGGCGGCCCCCTACATTGCCGCGGATTTTTGCATTCCCGACATCGGATTCGAAAATCATCTCAACTACATTCACCGGCCCGGCGGCACGCTCTCCGACGATGAAGCCTGGGGCTTGGCGGCGCTTTACAACAGCCGTCTTCTCGATGCGTATTTTCGCACGGTCAACGGCAACACACAGGTGAGCGCAACCGAACTGCGCGCCATGCCGCTTCCCGCCCGCGAGACGATCATCGAGCTGGGCAGGTGCGTGAAGCGTCTTGCCGACCCCATCGACGGTCTGGATGGGCTCGTCATGAGCTTGGTTGCCCAGCATCCCGAGTGGGAGGCAGCAACCGTTGGCTGACGTCGAGGAGGCCCGGGTCATCCTTGAGGCCCTCGGCATGCCGTCGGCGCAGCACAACCGGATGTCCGGCATGACGCTGATAGCCCTGTGTGAGCTCACCCCCGATGCTCCGTGGTCGGCAGCCAAGAAGGGACCATGCACCGTCACCAAGGACATCATGGAGCATCTCCGGGAGCACTACGGCACCGAGTATGCACCGAACACGCGGGAGACCTTTCGCCGCCAAGTGCTGCACCAGTTCGTTCAGGGCAGGATTGCCGACTATAACCCCTTCGATCCCAGCCTCCCCACCAACAGCCCGAACGCTCACTATGCGATCACGGATGCAGCTCTGGATGTCGTTCGATGCTATGGAACAGAAGACTGGGACTCGGTCGTGGAGAAGTTCCGTCGCGAACAGGGCACCTTGACGGAGCGTTACGAGCGTAACCGGCATCGCAACATGGTCCCGATCAAGCTACCGGACGGACAGACGCTTCAGTTTTCCCCGGGAAGGCACAACGAGGTGCAAAAGGCCATCGTTGAGGAATTTGTCCCCCGTTTCGCGCCGGGGGCGCATCTGCTTTACCTTGGAGACACGGCCAAGAAGGATTTGTTTGTTGACAATGCCGGTCTCTCGAGGCTCGGTATCCCAATCACGGATCACGATAAGCTGCCGGATGTCGTGCTCTACGATGCTGTGCGGAATTGGTTGTTTCTTGTTGAGGCGGTGACGTCTCACGGACCCGTAACGCCGAAGCGGGTCCTTGAGATTGAGGAGATGCTGTCTTCGTGTTCTGCCGGTGCCGTGTATGTTAGCGCCTTTCCAGACTTTGGAGAATTTAGAAAGCACATGCAGTCCATCGCCTGGGAGACTGAAGTTTGGCTTTGCGAGATGCCGGACCACATGATTCACTACGACGGCGAGCAATTCCTGGGCCCCAAAAACTGAGGTGTGGTTCATCGGAAATGGAATCGAGCCCATGACGTTTGAATGGTCAAGTTTGCTGGCAATCTGGCGGATTTTCCCGGCCTTAGGACAGTGGCTGCAAGCGGATTTGTTTCGGGCGCTATTCTTGGTCCTTTGCGTCGTCTTGGCGTACATACACGTTGATTTCCGCGGCAGGGCGGGGAGGGCAATGGAGGAAGCCCGACAGATTGTCGCCGATAGTTCAAGTCATGTACGATCTCTGAAGCGACAAGTGGCCACGTACGAAGGCTGCCGTACGGGTAGCCCACAGGGGGACCCGCCTATTCGAGTGACGTTTGTTGACGATGTTGTGGCTTACGTGAACTTTTTCCGGCAGATTAGACCATTGGATCCGCAAGCGTGTACCAGAGGAACAGTCTACTTTCCCGGCGACGGAATAGTATGGGAGCCGGTGGAATCTCGGGAGCCGCTTGCGCCGGAAGACTGCAAGATGTTTCGGCTTCCCGGTGGGCCTGCGGAAGAACTCGCCGCGAGAAGCTTAGCCGCTGTGATCAATGAACTGGAGTTACTCACGTTCCGGGCCGCACGCAAGGACAGACAGGGTGTCTCCGAGCGAGTCCGTCAAGTGGTTGCTCCACAGTTCGCCGAACACGGCGTAAAATTGGACGCACTACATCTCTTGGAGTTCTGCGTAGCGACTGACGTAGGTGGAACACTACCGACTGACCCTGATATCCCGCGATTCGGACTCGATTGGTAGTCAACGTGGCGAAGTCATACCGGCGCATGACGTTACAAAGACCGGCTAGGCCGGAAGGTCGCGTTCACGAAGGTTCTAGCCGATGGTGCTGGTCGCCCGAGTGCAAGTGCGTGGTCCGCTCACCGCAAAACCGGAAGCCGCCAATCCCCTCGCCGGGAAACTATGATGGCAGAACCGCACCGGTCAGCACAATGAGGCTATCACCGCGGTCATCATAGACCCGTCAGGAAGCAACCGTGGGAACTCAGGACGTACAACGCGACGAGGACGCCGCCGAGCTCCGTCAATTCATATCGCACCTGTTGCGGGACGTGCAGGCGCTGGAGCGCATGCTCGACGGAGGCATGATCGAGTCCGGTGTGCACCGCATCGGTGCCGAGCAGGAGCTCTTCCTGGTGGACGCGGCCCGGCGTCCGGCGATGCTGGCGCTGGAACTGCTGGAGGGGGTGGCCGACTCCCACTACACCACCGAGCTGGGGCTGTTCAACCTGGAGATCAATCTGGATCCGTTGCGGTTCGAGGGCGACTGCCTCAGCCAGCTCGAGGGCCAGCTCCAGTCCGCCCTGGACCGGTTGAGGGCGGTGGCGCACCAACGCGACGCCGAGGTGGTGCTGGTGGGGATCCTGCCGACCCTGCGCAAGTCCGATCTGGCGATGGCGCACATGACCCCGCGGCCGCGCTATCGGGCGCTCAACGCGGTGCTCACCCAGCTTCGCGGCGGCGACTACGAGTTTCGGCTCAAGGGCGCCGACGAGCTGAGCATCCGGCACGACTCGGTAATGCTGGAGTCCGGCTGCACCAGCTTCCAGGTACACTACCAGGTGGAGCCGGCGGAGTTCGCCCAGTGCTATAATCTGGCACAGGCCATCACCGCGCCGCTGGTGGCGGCAGCCGCCAACTCGCCGCTGCTGTTCGGGCGCCGGCTGTGGCGCGAGACGCGCATTCCGCTGTTCCAGCAGTCCATCGACACCCGCCGGGCGGGCCATCACATGCGCGAGCGTGCCGCCCGGGTGAGCTTCGGCCAGCAGTGGGTGCGGCACTCCATCCTGGAGTTGATCCAGGAGGACCTGGCGCGCTTCCGGGTGCTGCTCGGGTCGTCCCTGGAGGAGGACTCCCTGGAGGTGCTGGCCCGGGGAGGACTGCCGGTGCTGCAGGCCTTGCGCACCCATACCGGGACGGTCTATCGCTGGAACCGTGCCTGCTTCGGGGTAGGCGAGGGCAAGGCGCATATCCGGATCGAGAACCGGGTGTTGCCCGCGGGGCCGACGGTCCTGGACGAAGTGGCCAATGCCGCCTTCTTCCTGGGCATGCTCCGGGGCGGGCAGGACGCCTACGGCGACGTGGGCCGGACCATGTCCTTCCATGACGCCGAGGCCAACTTCCTGGCGGCCGCGCAAAGGGGCCTCGACGCCCAGTTCACCTGGGTGGACGGGAAGGCGGCGCCGGCGGCCGACCTGATCCGCCGGGAGTTGCTGCCGCTGGCATGGCAGGGACTGCGGGCGGCCGGCATCGACTCCGCGGACGTCGACCGTTACCTGGGGGTCATAGAGCAGCGGGTGGCGTCGGGGCAGAACGGGGCGTCCTGGCTGTTGAGGTCCCTGGCGGACATGCGGGGGACGGACACGCAGGATGCCCTCCTGAGCGCCCTCACCGCGGCGACCGTCAAGCGGCAATGGGAGGGAACGCCCGTGCACGAATGGTCCCTGGCGAAAGTCGAGGAAGGGCGCGGCGGAAAACCGCAGGGCCTGCGCATCGAGGAGTTCATGACCACGGACCTCTTTACCGTTCACCCCGACGAACCGGTGGAGCTCGTGGTCAGGCTGATGGACTGGAAGCGCATCCGCCACGTGCCCGTGGAAGACGAGGAGGGCAAGGTGGCGGGGTTGATCTCATGCTTCGAAGCCCTGCGCCAGTGCGCGCCGGCGGCGCCGGAGGCAGACAACGGACCGGTGCCGGTAAGGGAAGTCATGCAGACGGACCCGGTGACGATCGCTCCGGAAGCCACTGTTTCCCAGGCGGTGGCCCGCATGCGGGAGGCCCGGAGCGACTACCTGTTGGTGGTCAAGGAAGACCGGCTGGTGGGGATCGTGACGGAAAGCGATATCCTCCAGCTCACGGCACGGCTGTTGGAGCAGCTCGCCGGGGAGTCGACGGCGGATGAAGGCTGAGTCCCAGGCCCCGGAGCACCCCTTTCCGCGGCTGCTCGGCAGCTATGGGGGAGAGGCTCCCGGACCGCTCGTCATCGGCATCGGCGGCATGCACGGCAACGAGCCGGCCGGCGTGCTGGCGCTCCAACAGGCGCTGCAAGCCCTGCGAACGGCCAACGTCCCGTTCCGGGGCACGCTGGTGGGCCTTGCCGGCAACCGCGCGGCCCTTGCCCGGGTCTGCCGGTACATCGATGAGGATTTCAATCGCGCGTGGTCGCAGGAACGGGTCCGGCGGCTCAGGAGTCGCGATCCATCCGCGGATACCACCTCGGAGGAACGGGAACAGCGCGAGTTGCTGGCGTGCCTGGACGCCCACATAGCGGAGCGTCGCGGACCGGTGGTGTGCCTGGACCTGCATACCACCTCGGCCGCGGGCACCCCGTTCGTGGTCATCGGCGACACCCTGCTGAATCGCCGTTTCGCCTTCCGCCTCCGGGCCCCGGTGGTGCTCGGCCTGGAAGAACGGCTGGAGAGCACCATTCTGAACTATCTCGGGGAACAGGGGCACGTGGCCGTGGGTTTCGAGGGCGGACAGAACGACTCGCCCTCGGCGGTGGCCATCCACATGGCGGCGATCCGGGCGGTGCTGGCCACGGCGGGGTGTATCCGGACGCAGGACCTGCGGCTGCCCGACGACGGCCGTGAGGGAGCCGGTGCGGATACGGACGACGTCCCGCCCGTGGTCGAGGTCCGTTATCATCACGTGATCCGGGAAGGCGACGGCTTCGTCATGGAGCCCGGGTACTCCAACTTCCAGCCGGTGGAGCGCGGACAACTGCTGGCCCGCGACCGCCGCGGGCCGATCCGGGCCGGCGAGGCCGGGCAGATCCTCATGCCGCTCTACCAGGGACAGGGCACCGACGGCTTTTTCCTGGTGAGACGGGTGCGGCCGTTCTGGCTGCGGGTCGCCAGATGGCTGCGCCGCCTGCGTATCGAGCGTGTCTTGCCGGCGCTGCCGGGGGTACGCCGGTCCCCGGACAAACCCGGAACCCTGGTGGTCAACCCACGTATCGCCCGTTGGTTCGTGCTCGAACTGTTCCACCTGCTGGGCTTCCGCAGGAGGCAATCCCGGGAAGGCAAGCTGATCGTCAGCCGGCGCTGGCACGAGTCCCGCGCCGTCGACGAACTGCGGGGCCGGCCCTAGAGGCGGTCTTCCGGGCATCCTTCAACGCGGCGAGGGCGCCTCACGCCGGCATCGCGGTTTCCCCACTAATTCCGCAACGCCTTTCTAAAGAAGCCGTCGTATCGGGCGATAGGTAGGGGAAAGGAAGGGAGGATCCCCCATGACAAGGACAACAGGCCGGCTCTCTTTGACGTGGGCCGGGGCGGCGTTGGTCGCGGTCGTACTGGGCGCAAGCCTCGGCTTCGCCGCACCGGTGGAGCTCACCATCGTCCACTTCAATGACCTCGACCGCATGGAGGAAAAGGACGGCCAGGGCGGCGTCGCGCGCCTGGCGGCGGTGGTCCGGGCCGAACGCGCGCGCGGCTCCCATGTCCTGGTCACTTTCGCCGGTGATGCCATCTCGCCTTCGCTGATGTCGTCCATCGACAAGGGCGCCCACATGATCGATCTTCTGAACCGGATCGGTTTGACGGCGATGGCTATCGGGAACCACGAGTACGATTTCGGCCCGGACGTCGCCAGGCAGCGTTTCTCCGAGGCCACGTTCCCGATCCTGGGAGCCAACAACGTCGATGCCGATGGTGGAATCGTTGCCGGTGCGGTGGCGTCGATCATGGTCGATGCCGGGGGATTCAAGGTGGGGATCTTCGGTCTCACGACCCTTGGCACCGCGGTCAAGTCGAGTCCGGGCCGCGTCACCTTCGCCCCGGTGCTCGAGACCGCCGCGGCCCAGGCGACCGCGCTGCGGAGCGCCGGGGCGCACCTGGTGATAGCGCTGGCGCATACCGACGTGGGCGAAGACGACGCTCTGTTGAGGCAGGGGGCGGTGGACCTGCTGCTCAGCGGCGATGACCACCGGGTGCGGCTGGATTACGACGGCGTCGTCCTGTTCGCCGAGTCGGGTCAGCAGGCGGACTGGGTCACGATCATCGACCTGACCCTGGATGAGGTTGAGTCCCGCGGCAAGAAGCGTTTCGTCTGGGACCCCGCCTTTCGCGCGGTCCATACCGGGAAGGTGACTCCGGATCCCGGCCTCGCCGAGGCTGTCCAGGCGTACCGCGCCCGGCTGTCACGGGAGCTCGACGTGGAGATCGGCACCACCGAGACCGAGATCGACAGCCGCCGGGCCATGGTCCGTACGCGAGAGACGGCCATCGGCAATCTCGTGGCCGATGCCATGCGCCTGGCGGTGGGCGCCGATGTCGCGCTGACCAACGGGGGCGGGATCCGCGCCAACCAGGTCTACCCACCCGGCACGCGTCTGACGCGGCGGGACATTCTGAGCGAGCTGCCGTTCGGGAACAAGACGGTCTTACTGGAACTGACCGGCGGCGAGCTCCGCGCCGCCCTCGAAAACGGCTTCAGCGGGATCGAGAAGACCTCGGGCCGGTTTCCCCAGGTCTCCGGCCTGAAGGTGGTGTACGATCCCCGCCGGCCGCCGGGGGCGCGGGTCATCGAGGTCGCTCACGAAGGTGCCGCTCTCGACCCGGACGGCCGGTACACGCTGGCGACCAGCGACTTCATGGCGCGCGGCGGCGACGGCTACCGCGTGTTTGCCGGCAAAAAGCCGCTCATCGAGGCCCGGGCCGGCACGTTGGTGGCCTCCCAGGTGATCGACTACATCATCGCGCGCGGGAACATCGCGCCCCGCCCGGAAGGCCGGTTGCGCGTGCTCGAATAGGGGAGATCCGTCATCCCGCACGCCGCGGAGGTGAGCGTCGCGGTTCCGGAATGTTCGGTTTTTCGTAATGGAAAGAACACTTGAAGTTCATGGGCAAATGGAGTAGGTAGGGCGCTTGCCTTGCTAAGCAAGGGCAGGGGTTGAGTTCGACTTGGTGGAATACACGAGAACAATTGCAGTGGTCGTGGCCCTGGTGCTCGGTGTGAGCAGTTGGCCGGTGGGGAGGACCGCGGACGCGCAGACGTCAGCGGTCAAGACGGCGTCGTTGCGTGTGCCCGGCGCCGCGGAGCGCCGCGTGGGCAATCTCCCGAGGCTCCTGTCCAGGCATGACGCGGCTCTTTACCGGCGGGTTTTCGCGCTCCAGGAGGAAGGACACTGGAGCGAGGCCGATGCCCTGATCAAGTGGATCAAGGATCCGCTGCTGATGGGGCATGTCCGGTTTCAGCGGTTGATGCATCCCACCCGCTACCGTTCCTCTTACGGAGAGTTGTGGACCTGGATGAACGAGTATCCGGATCATCCCGGCGCCCGGCGAATTTTCCGGCTGGCCAAGCGGCGGCAACCCAAGGGTTGGAAATCACCGCGCCCGCCGGCCCGGGCCGTGCTGGTATCCGAGGTCAAGTCCGACCCGGTGCCGCTGAGGTGGCGGTCACGGGCGAACGGCCGGCCTTCGGCCGCCGTGGATGCCGAGGCCCGCTCCCCCGCGCACCGGCGGGCGTTCCGGGACGTTCACAAGCAGATCCGGAAGCTGGTGTCCAACGGCTACGTGACAAAGGCGCTGCGTTGGCTGGAGTCACCGGGGCAGCGCCGTTTGCTGGATGCCGTGAGCTTCGATGAGAATCTGGCCTGGATTGCCAGGGGATATTTCGTCTGGGACAAGGACCACGAAGCGCTGAAGGTGGCCGGACGAGCCATCGCGCGGTCCGGAGACAGGGTCCCCCTGGCCTACTGGTGGGGTGGATTGGCGGCCTGGCGGCTGGGACAGCATCATGTCGCGGGGGAGTTTTTCCGGGCGTTGGCGGAATCCAAGTCGGTGACACCCTGGCTGGTATCCGCCGGCGGATACTGGGCCAGCCGTGCCTACCAGGCGGCCGGCGAGTCGAAGCGGGCGGCCCCCATGTTGAGAGCCGCCGCCCGGCATCCGCGGACTTTCTATGGGCTTCTGGCCCTCACCGCCCTGGGCGAGCGGCCGCCGCTGGATTTCGGCATGCGCCGGATCGAGGCCTCGGACCTCGACGCCTTGCTGGGGATGCAGCCCGTACGCCGCGCCCTGGCCCTGATCCAGGTGGGCCAGCAGGTGTGGGCAGGAAACGAGCTGCGCAGATTCGCCCACCGTTTGTCGCCTCGCCTGGCACTGGTGATGCTGTCCCTGGCATCGGAATCGGGGTTGGCCGACCTGTCCTATCGGGCCGCCGAGAGCCTGCTGCAACGGACCGGCGTTCCCGTGGATGCGGCGCTCTACCCGTTACCGGTGTGGGAGCCCGAAGGCGGATACACGCTCGATCGCGCATTCCTGTTCGCGGTCATGCGGCAGGAATCCAGGTTCCGCGCCGGCGCCCGCAGCCCGCGCGGGGCCAGGGGCCTGATGCAGCTCATGCCCCGGACCGCGGGGGTCATGGCCGGCCGGAAGTACCGGGGATCGCAGCGTCACGAGTTGCTGGATCCGGTGCTCAACGTCACCCTGGGCCAGAAGTATCTCCACCACCTGCTTTCGCGGCAGGATGTCGACGGCAACCTGTTTTACGCGCTGGCGGCGTACAATAGCGGTCCGGCGAAACTCCGGGAATGGCAGCGCCGAGTCGACTACCGGGACGATCCGCTGTTGTTCATCGAGAGTATCCCGAGCAGGGAAACGCGGATCTTCATCGAACGGGTGCTGACCAACATGTGGATCTACCGGCTCCGGTTCGGACAGGCGCCGCGCTCCCTTGAGACCATCCTGTCGGGTGGTTGGCCGACCTACGTCCCGCTGGACCGCACCCGCGCGGCCGCCCGCTCCTGACCCTCGCACGATTCCGAAACAACACGACCCGGCGGCGGCGTCCGTGGGTAGAAGTGTTTGCAGTTCGCCCCATGGTGCGATACTGCTGTGCCCACGCTCGGCTTACTGTGCAGGTTCCCAGAAACGGTCAGACAGGAGGTCAAGATGAGAACGTATCTGCCCATCCGCGGGATCACGCTATTCGTTGCCGTCACCGCCCTGATTTTCGCCGGTTCCATAGCCGGCGCGGCGGACTTCTACGCCGGCAAGACCATCACCATCGTTTGTCCCTATTCCACGGGCGGCACCTATGACCGCATGTCGCGGTTGGCGGCCAAATTCCTGCCCAGGCACATACCGGGCAACCCGGCCGCCATCGTGCACAACCGCCCCGGCGCCGGCGGTGTCATCGGGCTGCGGTCCGTTTACAAGGCCGAACCCGACGGCTTGTCGCTGATCCACTTCACCAGTCCCATGGTGGTCCGAAGCCTCACCGGCGGTATCAAGGACATCGACTTCAAGAAGCTGACGTGGCTCGGCAGCGTGGGCGGCGCGCACTACATCTTCGCGCTCCGGTCGAACCGGCCCGAGCGCTCCATAGCGGACTTCAAGAACACCAAGACACCCATCCGTGTCGGGGCGTCAGGACCGAGCTCGCTGCTCACCCAGGCGCCCAAGTTCCTGCAACGGGCCGGCAAGTTCAACATCCGGCTGGTGCCGGGCTACAAGGGCTACAACCCCATGGCGCTGGCCATGAAGCAGGACGAGGTGGACGCCGTGTCGACGGCCGGATCCGCCGTCATGGTCAATTCCGCGACCCGGGAGATGCACAAGGACGGCACCATCAAGCTGGTCTTGTCCATGGGGGGCGCCCCGCCTCCGGACCCCCTCAAGGCGGAGGTCGCCGCGCTACCGAAGTTCGTCGACGGAATCGCCGATCCCAAGGACCGTGACGCCTGGGTGGCGTTCTCCGGACTCCTGAGCGCCAGCCGGCCGTTCGGGGCGACGCCGGGACTGCCGGCGGACCGCGCCGCCATCCTCAAGAAGGCCATGGCGGACATGATGGCCGATCCCGAGTTCAGGAAGACCGCCACCGACCAGGGATTCGTGCTGAACACGCTGAATGCCCAGGAGGCGGAGAAGCTTATCCTCTCGGTCTTCAACCTCCCCGCGGACATCCAGGAGCGGTTGAAGACCCTGTTGAAATAGTTCCGTTGAAATGAGCGTCCCGCGTCCGTAACGCGGGACGCTCCCGCGCCATGGCTTTTGAGGCCTTCTTCGAGGCCCTCGCCATCACCTTCACCCTGCCGGTGCTCGGCGGGATCCTGCTGGGGTTGCTGCTGGGGCTGGTCTTCGGCGCGGTGCCGGGCCTGAACGCGGTCCTCGGCATCGTGCTGCTGCTGCCGTTCGTCTGGAGCCTGTCGCCCTTCGTGGCGTTCGCTATCATGCTCTCGCTGGTGTCGGCGGTGCATACCTCCAACACGTTCCCGGCCTTCTTCTTCAACGTGCCCGGCAGCCCCAGCGCCGCCGCCACCATCCTGGACGGCTATCCCATGGCGCGCAACGGCGATGCCGCCCGTGGACTGACCGCGGCCTTCATGGTCTCGGCCGTTGGCGGGGTCATCGGCGCGCTGGTGCTGCTCTTCGCGTTGCCGGCGTTGCAACCGGTCGTGCTCGCCTTTGCGTCGCCGGAGCGTTTCATGCTGGTGGTGCTGGGTATTCTCATGATCAGCTTCCTCAGCGGCGCGAAGCCGGTGAAGGGATTGCTCGCCGGCATGCTGGGTCTTTGGCTGGGCACCGTCGGCCAGGACCCGCAACTCGGAGTGGCCCGCTTCACCTTCGGCTCGGACTACCTGCTCGACGGGCTCCACACCGTGCCTATCATCATGGGACTGTTCGCGCTGCCCGAAGTCGTGTCCCTGGCCATACGCGGGAGCATCGCGGAACGCACTCACGTGGACATGGGAGAGGGGTTCCGGCCCGGCCTCCGGGCCTGCATCGCAAACCGGTGGCTGGTGGTGCGAAGCGCCGTCGTCGGAGTGGTGGGCGGGGCCATTCCGGGCATCGGCGGCACCGCGGCGGCCTTCTACGCCTACGGCATGGCGGTCCAGGGAGCCCGGGGCGCCGAACGCGAACGGTTTGGCAAGGGCGAGATCAAGGGCGTCATCGCCCCCGAGAGCGCCAACAACGCATCGGCGGGCGGCGAGCTGGTGCCGCTGCTGGCCTTCGGCGTGCCCGGCGGCGCGACGTCGGCCATCCTGCTGGCGGCGTTTCTGATCCTCGGCATCAATCCCGGCCCCGAGATGCTGGGCGAACAGCTCGCCCTCAGCTTCTCCATGGTCATCGTGCTGGTGTTGTCGAACCTGCTGGCCACCGCCGTATGCATCGCCATTACCCGGCCGGCCGCGCGCATCGCCTTCCTCAAGAGCAACCTGCTGATCCCGGCGCTGATGCTGTTCGTGCTGTTCGGCGCTTACGTCGCCTATCCCCACCCGTTCACGCTCGTCCTCACCCTGGCTTTCGGCGTGCTAGGTTACCTGATGATGCGGTTCGACTGGGCCCGGGCGCCGCTGCTGGTGGGTTTCATCCTGGGCCCCCTGGCCGAGAACAATCTGGCCATCTCGCTGTCGAGCTACGGCGTGGCTTTTCTCGCCCGGCCGATCCCGCTGGCATGTATGGCGATCATGGCATTGGTGGTGTTCGTGGCGGTTCGCCGTGGGGTGGGGCGGACGTGAAGGTGGTCCGCGAGATCATCCTGGGCGGTGCCATCACCGCGCTGTTCGCCGGGGTGGTGCTGACCGCGCTGAAATGGCAGCCGGAGACCGCCACGTTCCCCCTGCTCATCGGCGTCGCCGGGCTGGGGCTGGCCGTCTGGGGCGTGGTGGGCGATGTGCTGCGCTGGCGGTCGGCGGCCGTGGAGGGTGACGGCCCGAGCGGCGAGGACACGGCCCGGGCCCGCGCCGCGTTCTTGTGGATCGCGGTGTTTTTCGCGCTGGTCCTGCTCATAGGCTTCCGCTGGGGGCTGCCCCTGGCGGTGCTGGCGTACTACCGGCTGGAGGCGCGCGTGGGCTGGGTCGTCACGGTCAGCGCCGCGGTGGTGTGCGCGGCCTTTCTGCACGTCGCGGTGGTCTATCTCTACCTTCCGCTGTATTCCGGTGTCTTGTTTCAGCCCTAGTGTCCTGTCCCACGCAATTCTTCACCGAGATGCGCAGGATTTCTTGTGGTCGGCAAGGCGCGATGACTTGTAGGGGCGACCCGCGGTCGCCCCCCGGCCTGAGCCGCTGTATCCCTACCCGTGACCGATAAACGGCGTCGTGTCGATCAGATCCCGTAGAGTCGTTTGGGATTGGCGTTGAGGATCTTTTCCCTGGCCGATTCGCTGAGGTCCTGGCGTTTCCGGAACTCCCGCACCGCGAAGCGGTCCCGGTCGCCGTGGGGCATGTCCGAGCCGAAGACGATGGCATCCTCCCCGACCAGCTCCAGCACCTGCGGCAGTAGCGGATCCTCCACCTCGGTGCTGAGGAAGAGGTTGCCCCGGCTCATGTACTCCGCCGGTGACACGGCGGCCCGGGGGGCGGCCTCGGGAATAGACTTGCCGAACCGGGTGGTGAAGCCGAAGCGGTGCTCCAACCGGTCCATGAGGAAGTGGACCCAGAGGCAGCCCGCTTCCAGAAACGCCACCCGAAGGGTGGGGAAGCGGTCGAGCACGCCGCCCGTAATCATGGCGGTGAACCCCATGAGCAACGGCACCAGGAACGGGATGATGGTGCCGGGGTAGAGGTGGTCGTACATGTTGCTCAAGGGCGGGCAGGACCATCCCACGTGAACCGCCAGGGTCAGGTCTTCCTCCGCCAGGGCCTCGTAAAAGGGGAAGAGGCCGCGGTCGTCCAGGGTGCGCTCGCCCACGGTGCCGAGGATCATCACCGCCACCGCCCCCAGCCGCTTGGCTTCGCGCACCTGTTCCACCGAGGCGGGCACATTGTCCAGGTCCACCACCGCGGCCCAGTGGAGTTCATCGGTGGAGTGGGTGGTGTCCGCGAGCCAGCGGTTGTATGAGGAGCACAGGGCCGCGCCGAGATCGGGGTCGGCCACCAGCGGATGGACGAGGAAGAAGCTGGGATAGATCACCTGCACGCCCAGGTCTTCGTCGGCCATGTCCTTGAGGCGGGCTTCCGGATGACTGATCTCGATGCTCTCGATGCTTTCCGGCTTGGAGGCGGTATAGAAGGAACGTTGGCCCTCGTAGTGGGCCGGGGTTCCCATGTTGTGGCAGCCGCGCCCGAACAGGCGGGGG
>Ga0209754_1000988_pt1 | contig 32169 bp, 29 predicted proteins | sample MesohylBB_FD_187295 | JGI IMG/M metagenome (GOLD analysis project Ga0209754, IMG submission 187295) | Host-associated microbial community of the marine sponge Aplysina aerophoba from Gulf of Piran - sponge mesohyl, lysed by bead beating... | ecosystem: Host-associated > Porifera > Sponge >... | reverse complement strand
GCAGCAGGATCCGATGACGCCGGGGCTCCATCTCGTAGAGCAGCCCGGCGTAGACCAGGTTGCGCGAGCCGAAAAACGCCAGCGACAGCGCGATGACCACGGACAGCAGGGTCCCGATCAACGAGATGGCCAGGGTCTCCCACGCCCCGGTCACCGCGTCGGCCACCACCTTGCCGGAGAGATCCGGGGGGAACAGGCGTTCGACGTACTCGACGATGGCGCCCCCGCCGTCGGCGCTGAACAGCATGCCGAGGTTGATCTCGGACCCCTGGTAGCTCCAGACGAAGAGCGCCCCCAGGAACGCCAGCAACAGGTACGTCGACAACCGCGAGCGGTCGCGGGCGCCGGCCCTCAGGGCGGCCAGGTCGGCCGGAGTGGTGGCGGGTTGATTCATAGCAGCGACCGCACCTTGGAGCTGATGTAGTCGGCCCCCGCCACCAGCGAGAAAAGGATGATCAGCAGAGTGGTCACCTCGTGGAAGTTGAACATCCGGATGGAGATCTCGATTTGCTGGCCGATGCCGCCGGCGCCCACCAGACCCAGGATGGCCGAGGTGCGCACCGCGCACTCCCACCGGTACAACGTGTAGGAGGTGATGTTGGGCAGCACCTGCGGGAACCAGCCGTAGAAGAAGATCTGCAGCCGGCCGGCGCCGGTGGACTGGATGGCCTCCAGCGGGCGCTGGTTCACCGACTCGAAGATCTCGGAATACACCTTGCCCAGCATCCCGCCGTAGGCGACGCCGATGGCCAGCACCCCCGGAAACGGCCCCAGGCCCACGGCGCGCACGAACATGAAGGCCCAGACGAACTCGGGGATGCAGCGGAACAGGCTCAGCAGGGCCCGGGCGAGGCCGTAGAGGCAGACCTTGAGGGCGTGTCTCACGCCCACGCCCCGGTACTCGGACTCATGGAGGAGGCCCTGGAAGCTGAAAGTGCTGGTGGCCAGCAGTCCGAGGGGAAACCCGATGATCACCGCGATCAGGGTCCCCATGACCGAGATCTGGATGGTCTCGAGGGTAGGCCGGACCATCAGCTCGAGGAAGTCCCAGGACAGCTCGGGCGGGTACATCCCGCTGACGAACTTCCACAGGTGCTCCCTGCCCTGGGCCTGGAAGAAAAATCCGAGGTCCACTTCGGCCCGGCGCCAGCTATCCGCCACCAGGAACAGGAACAGGCCGCCGAACACGTAGGGAAAGATCGACCGCGACCCCAGCGTTCCGGGGGTGAGTCTCGCGGACGCCGGGCTAGATGGCGACCCGCTGATGCTGCGGTTCATGGAAGAGCCCGTCAGCGCCGTCTTCCGGGACGTGGCCGGAGTAGAGCTCCCGCAGGAGCTCCGGGGTTACCTGGGCGGCGGCGGTGTCGAACAGCTTGACCCCCGCCTTCATGCCCACGACCCGGGTGAAATACGAAAGCGCCAGATCGGTGCTGTGCAGGTTCACCAGCAGCGTCTTCTGGGTATTTTCGCTGATGGCGATGAGGAGCTTGATGATGGCCTCGGCCAGGGACGGATCCACCGACGACACCGGCTCGTCCGCCAGGATCACGTCGGGATCCTGCACCAGCACGCGGGCGATGGCCACGCGTTGCTGCTGGCCGCCGGAGAGCTCGTCCGTTCGGCTGAAGAGCTTCTCGCCGATACCCACGTCGGCCAGGGCGCGGTGGGCGGTTTCCAGCCGGAACGGCCGCACCAGCGAGGCCAGGGACCCCAACAGCGACCAGTCCCCGAGCCCGCCGGAGAGCACATTGTGGACCACCCGCAGGCGCGGCACCAGATTGTGCTGCTGGTAGACGGTGCCGATGCGGCGGCGCATCTCCCGCAGCCGCCGCCCGTACAGCTCCGCCGCCTCCTCGCCGCCGATCCGAAGCCGTCCGGAGGTGGGCCGGAGGGTGCAGTTGAGCATCCGGAACAGGGTGGTCTTGCCGGCGCCGCTGGGGCCGATCAGGGCCACGCGCTCGCCCTGGCCGACCTCCAGATCGAACCCTTCCAACGCCACCTGCTCACGCCCGAACACCTTGCGGACGCGCTCCAGGCGATATTGCGGCGAGGGAGTCAATTGACCTTGAGCATCCCCGCGGCAATAGCCGCCTTCTTGATGCCGTCCCAATCCGAGTCCTTGGCCGGAATGAACTTCCGGGTGCGCTGAAGATCCATGATCTCCTTGTGCTCCGGGTTCGAGTATTCCAGTTTCAGCAGCGCCTGCTTGAACTTCTCCCGGACCTCCCCGGACACGCCGCCGCGGGCCACCCACACGTAGTCCACGTACGGCGGCGTGGTCCAGAACGCGTGGACCTCCTTGGTATCGATCTTCTTCTTGTCGACCAGCTTCTTCCACACCAGGAAGTTGAGGGCGCCGGCGTCCACGCGTCCGGCCTCCACCCAGGCCGCGGTGGCGTCGTGGGCGCCGCTGAAGCCGAACTTGTTGAAGTCCCGCTCCGGCTCGATGCCGGCCGCCTTCAGGAAGTGACGCGGCATCAGGTGGCCCGATGTGGAACTCACGCTGCCGAACGCAAAGGTCTTGCCCTTGAGGTCCGTCAGGTCCTTGATGCCGGAGTCCGTGCGAGTGACGAAGACGCTCTTGAAGCTCGCGTCCTCCTCGCGCATGACCAGCCGGGTGGCGCCCTGCGCCCGCTCCGTCGCCTGGACCGACGTGAAGCCGCCGTACCAGACGATATCCAGCCGATCGGCGGCCAGCCCCTCCACCGTGGCGGCGTAGTCCACCACCGGAACGAACTTGACCTTTACCCCCACCTCCTTGGCGATGTAGTCGGTAAAGGGCTTGAATTTACGCAACAACTCCTGCGGATCCTCGTCGGGGATCGCGGAAACCCGCAACGTGTCCGCCGCGGCGGCTCCCCCTAGCGACAGGATCGCCAACAGCACCCAGCACACCAGTCCACGCTTCATTGCAACCTCCCGGAGTAGAGTATTTCGGGGGAGTTGATATCATAACAAGCTATATGTCAAATAGGGCTTAGCTATAGCGGGCACCTTGCCATAGATGGGACTGCGGTGCCCGGCTCAGAAACTGCACGAACGCCCGCGGCACCGGTGCCAGCGGCCGGTCCCGGTGGGTGACCCGATAGAAGGGCCGGATCAGGTCGAGCCCCTCGATCCGAAGCTCCTCGATCAGCCCGTGCTGGACCTCCCGCCGGATCGCGGCGCGGGAAAGGATGGAGAACCCGAGCCCCTCCATCAGCGCCTCCTTGACCGCGGCCGTGCTGCCGAGCTCCATCCCCACCTTGAGAAGCCGCTGCGGGTCGTGGCCGCGCTTGACCACGAACTGCTGGAACGAACGCAGGGTGCCGGAGCCCGCCTCCCGGGAGATGAAGGGATACTTGCCGAGGTCCTGGAGCGGCACGTGCTTGAGCGCGGCCCAGGGGTGGTTCGCCGGGACCGCCACGACCATCTCGTCCTGCCACGTCTTGCGGTAGCTGAGCCTGGCGTCATGGGTCCTGAAACCGGTGAAACCCAGCTCCAACGCGCCCTCGAGGATGGCTGCCACGATCGCCGCGGAATCGCCGATGCGGAGCGCCGGCCGGACGTCCGGGAACCGCGCCACGAAGCCGCCCAGCATACCCGGCAGAATGTACTCGCCCGGCACATTGCTGCCGCCCACCCGGAGCTCCCCCTCCACCTTGCCCTGGATGCGCTCCAGCGCGGCCAGCGTCTGGTTCTTCAACTTCAGCACCGCGCCGGCCTGCTCGTACAGAATCCATCCCGAGGGCGTCAGATCGAACTTGCCCCCGAAGCGCGCAAAGAGCTTGAAGCCGAGCTGCTGTTCGAGGGTCCGGACATGGGCGGTGACGGTGGGTTGCCGGAGGGAGAAATGCTCCGCCGCGAGCGAGAAGCTGTGAAGCTCCGCTACCCAGTAGAAGATCTCGAGCTTGCGGAGGTCCAGGTCTCTTGAAGCCTTGGCCATGATTTCTTCCCTCGTTTGTCGTGGGCTTCGGGCGGGGTCATTGCCATGCAACGCCAACCCGGATACGGTGATTCCAGACATGAAGATATCGCCACTCGACAACTTCCACAAAGGGAACGGCGCGGTCTTTCTCGAACGGGAGGGATGGAGCCTGCCGGCCTACTTCGGCGATGCCGCCGCGGAATACCACTGCGTGCGCTCCGGCGCGGGCTGGCTCGACCTGGCGGACCGGGCCATCCTCTCCATCACCGGGCCGGACAGCACCGAGTGGCTCCAGGGCATGTTGTCCAACGATGTCGAAGCCCTGGAGGCGGGCGACGGCGTACGGGCCGCGGTGTTGAACATCCAGGGCAAGATCCTGGCGGACGTGAGGGTGTTCCGTACCGACGACGCGTTCCTCCTGGACTTGAACGAGCCCCTCGTGGCCGGCGTCCTCGAGCACCTGGACCGTTACCTGATCGCGGACGAGGTGGAGATCGCCGACCTTTCCGGCGCCCTGGCCATGCTGTCGATCCAGGGACCGGCGGCCGGCACGACGCTGTCCGGACTGCTGGACGCGGGCTCGCCGCCGGCGGACGACCTGTCCCACGGCGACTTCGCCATCGCCGGCGACCGCATCCGGCTCATCCGGGCAACCCATACGGGAGAGCCCGGATTCGACCTGGTGGTGCCGCGGCGGCGCCTCCCGGCCATGGCGGCGGAGCCGGCCGCAAGGAACATCCCGTGGGTTGGGCTTCAGGCCCTGGAGACGCTGCGAATCGAAACCGGAATTCCGCGCTACCGGGTCGACATGGATGCCGAGACGCTCCTGCTGGAAACCGGTCTGGACGACGCCGTCAGCTTCACCAAGGGCTGTTATCTCGGGCAGGAAACGGTGGAGCGCATCCACTCCCGGGGCCACGTAAACCGCAGGCTGGTGGGTCTCAAGGCCGAAGGCGACGTGGTGCCCGACCCCGGCGACCCGGTCCTCGACGATGACCGGCACATCGGCCGGGTCACCAGCGCCGTCGCCTCGCCGCGGTCCCGCTGCCCCATCGCCCTGGGCTACGTCCATCGCGACTACTTCGAGCCGGGCAGCGCCGTCACCATCAGCCACGGCGACGTGACCGTCCCCGCCACCGTGCACGCCCTGCCCTTCTGAGGCGCCGCTAGCCGGGCCTTCCTTAAGGGAAAAGAAAAGGGGCGGCGCATGCGCCGCCCCTTTCGTGACCCGTCCGTTTTTCTGTGTACGGACAGCTAGAGCTTGTCGAGCTCGGCCAACAGGTCGCTGTTCTCCGGAATGCCGCCCTCGTAGAGCTTCGCATACCGGACGGTACCCTGCTTGTCGATGATAAAGACCGCTCTCTTGGGAAAGCCCTGGGGGCGCAGGCAGTCGTACTGCTTGCAGACTTCCCCCTGGGGAAAGAAATCCGACAACATCGGGAAGGAAATACCGCCCATCTGTTCCGCAAAAGCCTTGTGGGCGAACACCGAGTCAACACTCACGCTCAGGACCTGAGCGTCTTTGGCTTCGAAGCTGGCCTTGTCAGCCTCGAAGTTGGTTAGTTCCTGCTTTCAGCCGCCGGTGAAATCCAGCGGATAGAACGCCAGGACGACGTTCTTCTTGCCCGCGTAGTCGCCCAGGGACACGTTTTCGTCCCGGGAAACCGGCAGGCTGAATTCGGGGGCTTTCTCCCCCACGTTGGGCATTGCCATCAAACGATCTCCTTTCAGAAGTTTTCTGCAGATGCGCTCTTCACTAACACAGTTCCCCTTCCCCATAAAGACGACCGAAGTCCTTCAGCGCTTCCACCGTGCTCGGAAACGCGAGATCGTCCCAGGGAACCCGCGACAGGGGAAATGCTCCCGCCTCGGTGCTCTCATCCCCGGCGGCAAGGGTTCCGCCCACCACGTCCGCCACGTAGACGATGATCACGTTGGGCGAACCGGAGTAGGAATACACCCCCAGGAGCGACCGGGTCACCACCTCCAGGCGGCTCTCCTCCCGGGTCTCGCGCACCGCCGCTTCGGCGGTACTCTCGCCCCGGTCCACGTAACCGCCGGGGAAAACCCACTTCCCCATGGCCGGCTCGATGCCCCGGCGCAGCAGCACCACGCCGCCCTCCAGCGTGCAGATGGTGCCGGCCACGACCTTGGGGTCCTGGTAGAAAATGAAGGAGCACTTCTCGCATACCAGCCGCTCTGGCTCGCCGCTCTTGAGCACGCGCGGCGCAAGGGCGCCGGCGCAACGGGGACAGAAGCGATAGCCGCCGCCTCCGTGATGATGCGCGTGGTGGTGATGATCGTGGGTTGCCATGGAGTGCTCTTTCCTGGGTCATTGGGAACGGGAACCGATGATCGACCGTGGCGCCGGGTTCGTGAACAAGCGGGTTTAACACCCGCCCTACAGGGACACGGCTCGTCTGAGGCGCTTCTCCTCGGCTTCGGTCAGCGGACGTATCTCGCCCCGCTCCAGTTGACCGAGGGCGATGGGGCCGAAATGGCTCCTCACGAGCCTTTCGACGGTGTGCCCGACCGCCTCCACCATCCTGCGGATCTCGCGGTTTCGGCCCTCCCGGAGCTCCATCCGGAGCCAGACCTTCTGTTTCAATCGCCGCAGCACCCTGACGTCCGACGGCGCGGTCGCCCCGTCTTCCAGCCGCACGCCCCGGCGCAGCCGATCCAACTGTGCTTCCGTGGGCATGCCGCTCAACTTGACCTCGTAGGTCTTGGGCACGCCGTAACGGGGATGAGTCAGGCGGTGGGCCAGGTCGCCGTCGTTGGTGAGCAGCAACAGGCCCGAAGTGCCGTAGTCCAGGCGACCCGCCGGCACCACGCCGGGCGGATGACCGCCGGCGCGCAGATAGTCCGCCACCGAGGGCCGCCCTTCGGTGTCCCGCATGGTGGTGATGACGCCGGCGGGCTTGTGGAACGCGAGACAGACCCGCGACGCCGCCGGTCGAATCGTCCGCCCGTCGACCCGGATGTTGTCCTTGGCGGCATCCGCGCGGGTCCCCAACTCCCGGATCCGGTGTCCGTTGACCGTGATACGGCCTTCGAGTATCCACTCTTCCGCCTGGCGCCGGGAGGCCAGCCCCGCGTGCGCGATGATCCGCTGAAGCCGTTCCACGGGTCAGTCCGGCTCTCTCTCGTCGCCCGGCGGACCGTCCTCAACACCGGCCAACGGTTCATCACCCTCCCCCGCCTCCTCTCCTCCGATGCGATCCGGATCGGCATCTTCCCCGCCGTCGCCCCCCGCCTCCGGGCCGTCGAGGCCTTGCTCCCGCAGCACCTGGGTCATGTCCTCCATCTCCCGCAGGGTCGGCAGGCTGCCGAGGTCCTTCAAGTTGAACGCCTCGAGAAACTCACGGGTGGTGCCGTAGAGGAAGGGCTTGCCGGCCACGTCCTTGCGGGCAACGATTCGTATCAGGCGCCGATCCAGGAGCGTGGAAACGACGCCGTCGACGTTGACCCCGCGAATGTCCTCGATCTCCGCGCGGGTCACGGGCTGCTTGTAGGCGATGATGGCCAGGGTTTCCAGGTTGGCGCGGCTCATCCGCGCGGGTTTCACCGCCGTGAGCCGGCGGACGAACTCCGCGTGCTCGCTGGGCGTCCTCAACTGGTAGCCGTTGGCCACTTCCGCGAGGCGCAGACCCCGGCCCGTCCGTTCGTACTCCTGGCGCAGCTCGCCCAGGGCGTCGGTGATCTCCTTGCGCGGGATCTCGTCCAGGACGCTTTTCAAACGATCCGCGGACACGGGGCCGTCCGCCGCCAACAGCAGGCTCTCGAGGATCGCCTTGAGCCGCTCACTCTCCATAATCGTCCTCCGGCACATCGGTCTCGATGGCCGCGCTGGCCTCGGACAGCGACAGCATCGGTTCCAAGACGATGGGGCCAAGCCGGTCCTTCTGGACCGCGTGGACCGCCCGCATCCGGATGAGCTCCAACAGCGCCAGAAAGGTCACCACCACGTCCATTCTCGAGCGCGCCGAATCGAACAGCTCCTGGAAGAGCACCGACGGCCGGTGGTGCAGCTCGTCGAGGATGTAGGTCATGCGTTCGCGCACCGAAACGGTCTCCTGCACCACCCTGTGCACCGACGGCCCCGGATACCGTTCCAGCACCCGCTGGAGCGCCGACATCAGGTCGAACACCGAAAGCTGCTCGAAGCTCACGTCCGTGACCCGCTCGGACCGGTCCCGCCGGACGAACACGTCGCGGTTGAGGATGTCCCGGTCCTCGAGCTCCCTGGCCGCGTTCTTGAAGCGTTCGTACTCCAGCAGCCGGCGGATCAGTTCTTCCCTGGTATCGCCCGGCTCGTCGTCGTCATCCTCATCCTCCTCGTCGGGCGGGAGCAGCGTCTTCGACTTGATGTGCAGCAGGGTCGCGGCCATGACCAGGTATTCCCCGGAAACGTCGAGGTTGAGCCCCTGCATCAGCTCCAGCGCCTCGAGATACTGCTCCGTGATGGACGCGATGGGAATGTCGGCGATGCTGAGCTCGTTCTGCTTGATCAGGTGAAGCAGCAGGTCCAACGGACCTTCGTAGATCTGCAGTTGAACGTGCACCGCCATGGCAGCCGCTAGAGCGTCAGCGCCGAGCGGACCTCGCTCATGGTGGCCGCGGCCTCCTCGCCGGCCACCCGGTTGCCCTCGGCGATGACGTCCCGGATGTCGTCCGGACGCTTGTCGTAATAGGCCTTCTTTTCGCGGAAGGGGGCGAGGTCGTCCACCACGTGGCGAATCATCACCTTCTTGCAGTCCAGGCAGCCGATGCCGGCGCTGCGGCATCCGTCGGATACTTCCTTGATCTCTTCCGGAGTGCAGTAGATCTTGTGGAGGTTGAAGGCCGGACACTTCTCCGGCTCCCCGGGGTCCGTCCGCCTGGCGCGCGCGGTGTCCGTCACCATGCGGCTGAGCTTTTTGTCGATGGTCTCGGGGGAATCCGACAGCAGCACCGAGTTGCCGTAGCTCTTGCTCATCTTGCGCCCGTCCAGACCCGGCAATCGCTGGGTCTCGGTGAGCAACACCTCCGGTTCCGGGAACACCGGGCCGTAAAAGCTGTTGAACCGCCGGACGATCTCCCGGGTCAGCTCCACGTGAGGCGCCTGATCCACCCCGACGGGTACCCGGTGGGCCTTGTACATGATGATGTCGGCCGCCTGCAGCACCGGATAGCCGAGGAAGCCGTAGGTGGACAGGTCGCGCTCGCTGAGCTCCCGCAACTGTTCCTTGTAGGTCGGGTTCCGTTCCAGCCAGGAAACCGGGGTCAACATGGACAGCAGCAGATGGAGCTCGGCGTGTTCCTTGATGTCAGACTGCCGGAAGATCGTGCATTTCGCCGGATCCAGCCCGACACTCAACCACTCCGCCACCATCGCCCGGGAACCGTCCATGATGCCGTCGGGTGACTGGTAGTCGGTGGTGAGCGCGTGCCAGTCGGCAACGAAGAAGAAACAGCGATAGCTCTCCTGCAGCCTGGCCCAGTTGCTGAGGGCCCCGTGGAGATGTCCAAGATGAAGAAGTCCGGTGGGGCGCGCCCCGCTTACAATGGTTTCCATGGGCGTCAGCTTACACGACTCCGACGATGACGGCCAGAAACCAGATGATGAAGTCCATGATCGGCACCAGCGTGTAGGTCAGTGCTCCGGTCATCAGGAGGGCCACGACGATGATGAACCCGAAGGGCTCGATACGGGCCACCTGCATCGCCTGCGGCTCCGGCAGAAGGCCCACCAGCACCCGGCCCCCGTCCAACGGCGGCACCGGCAGCGTGTTGAACACCGCCAGCATGACGTTGATGCGGACGCTGCTGAGGGCCATGTACCACAGATAGGACGACACCGAGCCGGAAACGGAACTGCCGCTGATCAGGATCAGTTTCACGATCACCAGGCTCAGCACCGCCAGGATGATATTGGCGCCGGGCCCCGCCAGGGCCACGCGGATCATGTCGCGCCGGGGATCCTTGAGGTTGTCGTAGTCCACCGGGACGGGCTTGGCGTAACCGAAAACCGGCCCGCCGGCCCATATGAGCAGGGCGGGCAGCAGCACGGTTCCAACGATGTCGATGTGGGAAAGGGGGTTCAGGGTCAGCCGGCCCATCATGGCGGCCGTGGGATCTCCCAGTCGGTAGGCCACCCATCCGTGCGCCACCTCGTGAAAAACGATCGCCACCAGCACCGGGAAGGCCCAGATGGATAGCTGCCACAGGAAGTCTTGGGGCATTGGACTTTCTTAAGGGACACGGTGCAAAAACACAATACGGCTTCCGGCGTCGCGCCCCCCTACCCCTTGCCGTCCGGCGCCTCCCGCGGATGGAACTGGCGGTGGACCTTCTTGATGCGGCTCCGGCTGACGTGCGTGTAGATCTGGGTGGTGGCGATGTCCGAGTGGCCCAGCATCGACTGCACCGCGCGCAGGTCGGCGCCCCCCTCGAGCAGGTGGGTGGCGAACGAATGGCGCAGCGTATGAGGCGTGACCCGGTGGTCCAATCCGGCCTGGCGGGCGTACCTCCGGAGCAGTTTCCAGAACCCCTGGCGCGTCAGCCGCGTGCCGCTACGCGTGAGGAACACGTAGTCGCTGTGCCCCCGCGTGAGGAAGTGCGGGCGGACCTCCCTCAGATACCGCTGGAGGCAGTCCCGGGCCCAACGGCCGAACGGCACCAACCGGACCTTGGCCCCCTTTCCCCGGACGGTCAGGTAGTTGCCCTCCAGATTGATCTGCTGCAGCGTGAGGGAGACCAGCTCGGAAACCCGCAGGCCGCTGCCGTAGAGCAACTCCAGCATGGCGCGGTCCCTCGCGCCCCGGGGTTTGGCTTCGTCGGGCTGGTCCAGCAGCGTGCGCATGTCCGTGGCCCCGAGGGTCTCGGGCAGACGGCCGGCGGCGCCACGGGCCGAGAAGTCCGGCACCGGGTCGCTCGCGACCATCTCTTCCTTGAGCAGGAAGCGGTAGAACCGCCGCATGCTTCCCAGCAGGCGCACGACGGAGCGCTCGCTCAAGCTGCGTCCCCTGAGATCGGCGATGTACGCCCGCAGGTCCGACTGGGTGGCGTCGCCCCAGGCGTGGACACCGCGCTCGGCAAGGAACTCCGCCAACCGGTTGAGATCGCGGCTGTAGGCCTCCAGGGTGTTCGAGGCCAGTCCGCGTTCCACCGCCAGCACCTCGATGAACCGGTCAACCGGCCGCGTGAGTTCGTCCGTCATCCTTCGGGTCCAGCTCGCGGTGAAGGGTTTCGCCCAGGGCTTGAAGGCGGTCCTCGTCGAGGATTTTCCCGCCGTCCGCATCGGCGACGTAGAAGACGTCGGCCACCTGGTCGACATCGGTGGAAATCTTCGCCAGATGAATGGAGTAGTCCAGTTTCGAGAGCCAGTAGGTGATGGTGAAGAGAACCCCCGGCCGATCCTTGGTGTAGACCTCGATGACGGTGAAATCATCCGACGCGGCATTGTCCCAGCGGACATGGGTGGGGACCTTCACCGCCGGTCGCTGCAGGAACGACGGCCGCGACCGCCCCACCAGCTCGGAGACGTCCGTCTTGCCCTCAAGGACCCGCTTCAGCGCCAGCTCCATGCGCGACCATTTGCCGGAGTCCATGACCACCTCGGCCTTGCCCTGATGGGAGATCCGGAAAACGTCGAGGATGAGCCCGTCCCGGCGGGTGTTGATGCGCGCGCTCAGCACGTTCAGCTCCATGCCGGCGAAAACCCCGGCAATGGAGGCGAACAGTCCGGGCTGGTCGTGGGCGCAAATGGCGACCTCGCTGTGGCCGTGCTCGGGATGATGGAACACCGCCGCCAAAAACGGCTCGTCGCCGAGGCGCCGCAACAGCCGGTAGTGGAACGGCATGGCCTCCTCGGGGGTGGTGAGAAAGTAGCGGTCGGGCATGGCATCGATGAATTCCCGCCGCACCTCCTCCGCGGGGTGCTCCGCGCCCAGTTGGGCCAGGAGCCGGCCCTGTATCCGCTGCACCTTGAGGTCCCGGTCCGGTCGCGCGGACTCGCCCTTTTCGCGCTCCTCCAGCACGTTGAGGGTACGGTTGAAGAGCTCTTCCAGCAGCGCGCCCTTCCAGTTGTTCCACACGTCCGGCCCCACCGCCTTCACATCCGAGTACGTCAGCACGTACAGACACTTGAGATTTTCCGCCGTGCCCACGGTATCCGCCAGGTCCAGCACCGTCTTCTCGTCCTGGATATCCCGGCGAAAGGCCGTTCCGGTAAGCAGGAGATGGTGCAGGACGAGAAAAGACAGCAGCTCCCGCTCGTCCTCGTTGAGGTCCATGCGCGCCGCCACTTCCATCGCCATCGCCCGTCCCAGCTCGGAATGGCCGCCGCCCTGACCCTTGCCGATGTCGTGGAACAGTATGCCCAGGATCAGGATCTCCGGCCGTTCCACCTCCCGGGCGAGCTGCGACAGGCGGGGCAGCGATTCCCCGAACTCCCCCGACCGTAGGCGCTCGAATTCCTTCACCGCCCGCATCAGGTGCTGGTCCACGGTATAGATGTGATACAGGTCGTGCAGCGCCAGGCAACGGACCCGGCCGAACTCCGGGATCAAGGCGTCCAGCACCCCTGTACGATGGAGCTCCAGCAGGGTTTCGTAGATCCACTCATTGCCCCGCAGGATGTCGAGGAACCGGCGGTTGGCCGCCGCCGAGTCCGCCAGACGCCCTTCGGTGGTCCCCGCCCAGGCCCTGACGACCTCCCGCGAGTCCTGCCCCAGGGTCAACCGGTATGTTTGCAGGTCCGCGAACAGGTCAAGCAGCTCTTCCGGAAGGCGGCCGCCCTTTCGCGGCGCCACCGCCAGGGTCCTTCCGGCGATCCGCACGCCGGGGCGCAAGGCGCGCCCGGGGCGGGGTCTCCGGCGTTGAGAGGGGTCATGGTCCACCGCGCGGTGGATGATCAGGGACGACAGGCGGCTGACCTCCTCCGCGTGCAGGTAGTAGGAGCGCATGAACGTCTCCACCTCGCTCAGCTTCTCCTCCCGGTCGAAGCCCAGCCCCTGGGCTACCTGCTCCTGGGACTCGAACGTCAGCCGGTCCTGATGCCGTCCCGCCAGGAAATGCAGCTCGTTCCGGGTCCGCCAGAGGAAATCCCGCCCGCGCTCCAGCACCGCGGCATCCCCGGGCTCCAGCAGGCCCGTGCCCGACAGGTCCTGGAGCGTGGCGGCGCCGCACTTGGCCCGGGCGACCCACATGGCGGTGTGAAGGTCGCGCAGCCCTCCCTGGCCCTCCTTCACGTCGGGTTCCAGCAGGAAGACCGACTCGCCGTGCCGCTGGTGCCGCTGGCCGTGCTCGCCCATCTTGGTCTCGACGAACCGGTCACGGGCGGCGCCGCTGAGTTGCCGCCACACCGCCCGCTCCAGGTCCGCATACAACCGCGTATCGCCGCAGACCAGACGCGCATCCACCAGGGCGGTCTGAATCACGTGGTCGCGCCGGGCGTGGCGGGCGCACTCGGTCACCGTCCGGGTGGCGTGGCCCACCGTCAAACCGGCATCCCACAGGGGATAGAGGATCTTTTCGGTGACGAATTCGACGTAGGAGGCGGCCCGCCAGCCGTACAGAAAGAGAATATCGATATCCGAGTGGGGGTTGAGCTCGTCTCTCCCGTAACCCCCTTGGGCCACCACCGCGCAGCGGCTCGCCACCCGGCCATGCCGGGCGCCGTAGTCTTCCTCGGCCATCTCGAAGAGCCGCTGCAAGAGGCTATCGATCAGGGTCCCGTAAGCCCGCACAACCTCCGTGCCCGAGGCGCCGTCTCGATGGGCTTCCAGCAATCGCTGCCGCCCCATGTCGATATAGCTTCGGACCCCGTCCCGCGCCGTGAGGCTCGGGACGTGCTCGTCCGCGAGTTCTCGCCATGCCCGGTCTTCGGTCCGGTTCTCCGTATCAAGCATCCCTGGGCCTCTCATCTCCCTCCCGCCGGTCAAAACTTCTCCCGCTTCCGCAATCCGTCGGCGTAGTCCTGGATACCCCGGAACAATCCCTCGACGATGGCGTCCTGGAACTCTCGCCGCTGCAGCGCCCGCGCCTCACGGCGATTGCTGACGAAGAAAAGCTCCGCCAGGGCCGCCGGCATCCGTGCGCCCACCAGTACGTAGAACAGCCCCTTCTTCACGCCGAGATTCCTGGCGCGCGGATACTGTGGCCGGGTGCTCTTCACCAGCGACGACTGCAGGTGGCTCGCCAGACTGATGGAGTCCGGCAGGTACACGTTCAGCTTGAGGTCACTCAACATGATTTGCAAGTCCGTCAGATTCCGCCGCGCGGTGCCGTTCTCCCTTGCCGCCAGCTTCATGGTGGCTTCGTCGGTGGTCTTGTCCAGATAGTAGGTTTCGAGTCCGCCGGCCCTGCGGTTGTGGCTGGCATTGGCGTGAATGGAAAGGAACAGGTCGGCGCGCTCGGCGTTGGCCATGGCCGTACGCCCCCTGAGCGGCACGAAGACATCCGTGTTCCGGGTAAGGACCACGTCCAGCCCCATCCGCTGACGGAGTTTCGGCGCCAGCTTCCGGGCCACCCGCAGCACCACGTCCTTCTCCCTGAGGCCGCCGGCCCCGGTGGCGCCGGGGTCCTTCCCGCCATGGCCCGGATCCAGCACGATCTTGCGCACCGCCAGTTGCCTGCGCGCCGCCGACCCGCTCCGGCGCTCCACGTCGACCATGAGCCGGTGCGGGTTCGAGAGCAGCACCGCGTCGTGGTCACCGGGCCGCTTCAGGTCCAGGACGACCCGTACCACGTTGGCCTTGAACTGCCCCAGGCGCACCCTTTGCACCAGCCGGTCCCTGACCTCGATACGGTGGCGCCGGGTCCCCAGACGGGCCCCCGTCAGATCCATGTAGATCCTTGGAGGAAGGCGATATTTTTGCGATGCGGCCAGTGTTTTGGCAGTAAACTTCACCTTGCCCGTGAGGTCGAGAATCACCCGCGTATAGTTGGATGAGGAGAGGTGGCGCACACCCGTCAGGCGCGCCATCGACGCGGCGTGGACTTCATGCGCCGGGCCGGCAACGCACAGCGCCAGCAGGAGGATCAGCAAGTGTGCCAATCAGCCCCTCCGTCTCGCCTCCGCCACGAGCCCGTCCAGCAGGTTCAAAGCCTCCAGCGGGGTGAGAACGCTGGTGTCGATGGCCTGAAGCTTCTCCCGCAACGGGTCCTGACGGGACTCGTACAACGACAATTGGGCCCCTTCCGACGGCGTCTCGGCCCCCGCCAGCCGGGGTTGACCCCAGGCATTCAACTCCTCGCCTTCGAGGTTCGCGAGGATCTCTCTGGCGCGCTCGATGAGGGCGCGCGGCAAGCCGGCAAGGCCGGCCACCTGGATGCCGTAGCTGCGGCTGGCCGGACCCTCTTTCAGGGTGCGCAGGAAGATCACCTCGCCCTGCCACTCCTTGACCGCGAAGTTGAAGTTCTTCACGCGTTCCCGGGTGCGGGCCAGGCCCGTCAACTCGTGGTAGTGGGTGGCGAAAAGCGTCCGCGGCCGGTGCGGCGACTCGTGCAGGAACTCGGCCAGCGACCAGGCGATGGAGATGCCGTCGAAGGTGCTGGTGCCGCGCCCCACTTCGTCCAGGAGGATCAGGCTGCGGGGCGTGGCCAGACGGAGGATGCGAGCGGTTTCCTTCATCTCCACCATGAACGTCGACTCTCCCGCCGCCAGCGCGTCGGTGGCGCCGAAACGGGTGAACAGGCGGTCCACCAATCCCACGTGCGCGGCCTCCGCGGGCACGAAGCTGCCCATCTGGGCGAGGATGACCACCAGCGCCACCTGCCTCATGTAGGTGGATTTGCCCGCCATGTTGGGGCCGGTCAGGAGCTTGATCTGGGTGGCCTCGGAGTCCAGCTCGCAATCGTTGGGGACGAAACCGCCGCGGCCCAGCACCGCCTCGACCACCGGATGCCGCGCCGCGCGCATGGCGAGAGTCAAGCCGGAATCGACCCGGGGGCGGACGAAGTGCCGGCTCTCGGCGGTCTCCGCCAGCGCCAGCAGCGTGTCGAGCCTGGCCAGGGCCAGACTGGACTGTTTGAGGGCGGCGTAGTGGACGGCGACGCGGTCGAGAAGATCGGCGAAGATCCGGCTCTCCAGCTTCAGGATCTCCTCGTCCGAGCCCAACACCCGGGCCTCGTACTCCTTCAGCTCCGGGGTGATGTAACGTTCGCCGTTGGCCAGCGTCTGCTTTCGGATGTAGTTGTCCGGAACATGGGCGAGGTTGGTCTTGGTGACCTCGATGTAGTAGCCGAACACCTTGTTGTAGCGCACCTTCAGGGAGTTGATGCCGGTGCGCTGCCGTTCCTGGTGCTGCAGCTCGGAGATCCAGCCCTTGGCGTTGCCGCGGATGGACGACAAGGCATCCAGCTCCTCGTCGAATCCGGCGCGCACGAAACCGCCGGCGCGGACGGTGGCCGGCGGCTCGTCCACCAGCGCCTGTTCCACCAGCTCCACGACTTCCGGCACCGGGTGCAGTCCCGACCGCAGCCGTGCCAGCCAATCGCTGCCGCACTCCTCGAGGTCGCCGCGGACCACGTCCAGGGCACGCAGCGTCTGCTTGACGGCCGTCAGGTCCCGGGGCGACGCGCTCCGCGAAGCGATGCGCCCGGACAGGCGCTCGAGGTCCTGGACCCCCTGGAGCGACTGCCGGAGCCGCCGGCGCGTCTCGGCATCGTCCAGCAGCTCCTCGACGGCGTCCTGCCGGCGGCGGATCCGCTGTTCGTCCAGCAGCGGATACAGGATCCACTTGCGCAACTCCCGCGCCCCCATGGCCGTGCGGGCAGGTTCCAGGACCCCCATCAGCGAGCCGCTGCGACCGCCGTCGAAGTTGCGCAGCAGCTCGAGGTTGGCCTGCGTGTTCTCGTCCAGCATGAGAAACCGGGAGGCGCGGTAGGGTTCCAGGGCGGTCAGCACGTGCGCGGCGCCGGGCGATCGATCCTCGATATAGGCCAGGATGGCGCCGGCGGCCTTGACTCCCAGCGGCGACTCGTCATGCGGCCCCTGGTAGATGCCGGCGCTGTTGAGCTTCTGCACCGCGGCGCCCGAAAACCACGAGTCCGGACCCGCCGTGCAGTGCACCCCGGCATAGTCCTGGCGCAGGTTGCCGAGGGAGCCGGAATGGGAATCGGGAATCAGCAGCTCGCGCGGCTGAATCCGCCCGAGCTCGTCGGTGAGGGCAGCATAGCCCTTCAACTGGGTAAAACGGAACTCCCCCGTGGTGACGTCCGTGAAGGACAGACCGTACTCATCGTGAGAGCCGGTAACGGCCACGAGGAAGTTGTTGACCTCGGCGTCGAGCCCCTCCCCTTCCGTCAGGGTGCCGGGACTGATGACCTTGATCACCTCGCGCCGCACCACCCCCTTGGCCAGCTTGGGGTCCTCGGTCTGCTCGCAGACCGCCACCTTGAAACCGGCGGACAGGAGCTTGCCTATGTAGGGGGTGGCGGCGTGATGCGGAACGCCGCACAGGGGAACCGGGGCGCCGTCGTTGCGGTTGCGGCTGGTGAGAGCGATGTCGAGCACCTTGGACGCCTTTTCCGCGTCCTCGAAGAACATCTCGTAGAAATCACCGAGCCGGAAGAACAGGATGGCATCCTTATGCCGATCCTTGATCTCCAGGTACTGATGCATCATGGGCGTGAGCCGCGTCCGCTCCATCATGTCATCCCGAGTGGCACGAACCGTCCGGCAACCGCGGGCCCCCGCGATTGGTGCCCGGACAAGGATTCCTAGACCTTGCGCCGCTGGCCCAATAGATAGTCCACGAGCAGGTATTGTCCCAGACGGTCGGGACGGGTGTAGAAGGCGCGCCCCTTGTTGAGCCGGGTCATCTCGTCCACGAATCCCTTGAGCACCGGGCTGTCGTCCAGCATGAACGTGTTGATGGTGATGCCCCGCTGGGTGACCCTTTTGGCCTCCTTCAGGGTCTCTTCGGCCGCGCGCTGACTGATGCCGCCGAAGCTCAGCGGCCATTCGCAGTAGAGCCGTCCCTGACGGCAATACGCCGTGGGCTGGCCGTCCGTTATGACGATGATCTGTTGATTGCGGGTGGAGCTCCGCTTCTTCAGCAGTTCGATGGCCAGGTGAAGCCCGTCCTGGAGGTTGGTGAAGGGGTCGCCCATGTTCCAGGTCGCTTCCGGCAGATCCTTCGCCTTCAGCTCCACCGCCCGGGTAAAGAAGCCGACGATGCCGAAGTAGTCCTGGGGATACTTGGACCGGCAAAGCGACTCCATCGCCAGGGCCACCTTCTTGGCCGCCGCGAAACGTCCGTCCCAACTCATGGACCAGCTCATGTCCAGCAACAGGACCGTGGCGGCCCGGGTCGAGTACTGCGAATCGAAGACCATGAAGTCTCTCGGATCCAGGGTCAGCGGCAGCTTGGGGTCCCGACGCAAGGCGCTCCTCAGGGTCTCGTTGAGGTTCAGGTTGAGGGCATCGCCGGATACATACGGCTTGCTGCTCTCGGGCACGACCTCCTGGGATCCATGCCGGGCGATCTGGTGCCGGCCGGCGGCATCCCGGCTGAGCTGCTTGTAGATGTCCCGCAGGGCGATCTGGCCGATGCGCCGGACGCCGCGCGGGGTCAATTCGAAGTGGTCGCCTTTGTCGACCACGTAGCCGCCGTCCTCGAGCGAGGACTCCATCCGCATGACCCCCTCGTAGTCTTCCTGGGCCTGGGGGCCGAGAAGGCTGTTCAGGAGGTCCATGTCCACGTCCTTGGGCTGACTGCTGGAAAGCTGACCCTCCAGTTTCTGCAGCCCTTCCATGCGCTCCTGGAGCTCCGACGCCTCCTCAAAATTCAACGATTCCTGGCCTCTGAAGAGGTTTCCTTCACGTCGAATGTAGTTTTCAAGCCGGCGTATCTTCTCCAGTTGAGAGAGAATCTCCTCGAAATCCTTCTTTGCCTCGGGGTTCTCGAAACTGTAGCCGGCAAGACGCTCGATGGCGTCGCTCAGCTTGGGTGGGAGGTGCTGTAGAAACTCGTCCTTCTGCTCGGCTTCCGTCCGGTCCTCTTTCTGCTGCAGGGTCTCGCGTTCGCTGGAGACGATGTCCTGCAACTTCTCCTGGATCTCGTCGAGGGCCGACCGGATCTGGTACTGCTCGTACATCCGCCGCTTTTCCCGGGCCACCCGGGACAGCAGATCGTCGAGCCCTGAAACCTGTTCGTCGTCCTCGCCCATGCCGCGCTGCATCAGGCGGCGCATGGACTGTTGCAGATCGCCGGTCTCGTCGAGGTGTTCGTTGAGTTCATCGAACACTTCGTCGGGCCGGATGGACCGGTCCTGGAACCCGTTATAGCGACTGTAGCGAGCGTGGATCATGACACGTCGACCGGCCTATTTCCCATAGGTGATTCGACCGCCCGCGGCTTCCTTGTTGAGCTTCTGATGAAGGTGCAGCCCTTCCAGCACCAACTCCGTGGCCGACGCCAGGAAGCTGGGCGAATCGACGTCACCCAGGGACCGGATCGCTTCCTGCAGACCCGGTATCTCCTTGATGCCCTCGAGGTAGTCCTCCGAGCGCATCTCATCGGACACCTCCACCCCCCAGCCGGAGTTGAAGTACTCGATGACGCTCTGCAGCGCGTTGACGTCGAGCCGGGTGTCGAAGGTCTTGAGTATCGCGCGGTTCAACAGCCGCTCGATGAGCTCCTCCTCGTTCTTCTCCTCGCCGACGTACTCGACCTCGATCTTGCCGCAGGTGGAGGGAAGCACCGCGTGGAGATCACTGACCCGCGGCACGATGTCGGTTTCGCCCGCCCGCAACGCGCGTTTCTCGGCGTTGCTGACCATGCTCTCGTAGTTGTTGATGCTGATACGGACGCTGACGCCGGAGGACTGGTTGATCTCGCTCGAGTTGCGGGCCTCGAAAGTCAGATGGCCCAGCACCTCCTTCATGAAGTCCGGAATCACCACCGTGTGGCTGCGGTCTTCGAGGGAGGCGGATTCCTGCTCCATGATGTCGATCTCGTGCTCCACCTGACGCGGGTAGTGGGTCCTGATCTGGACATCGAACCGGTCCTTCAGGGGCGTGATGATACGGCCGCGGCTGGTATAGTCCTCGGGGTTCGCGCTGGCGACGATGACCACGTCGAGGGGCAGACGGATCTTGTACCCCTTGATCTGGACGTCCTTCTCCTCCATCAGATTGAACAGCCCGACCTGCACCTTCTCCGTGAGATCCGGCAGCTCGTTGACCGCGAACACGCCCCGGTTGGTACGGGGCACGAGGCCGTAGTGAATCGTTTCCTCGTCGGCCAGGTAGCGCCCTTCCGCCACCTTGATGGGATCGATTTCGCCGATGAGATCGGCGATGGAAACGTCCGGGGTCGCGAGCTTCTCGCCGTACCGCTGGTCCCGGCCGATCCATTCCACCTCGAGGTCGTCGCCCTTCTCCGCCAGACGTCGCCGGCACGAAGTGCAGATGACGTTGAAGGGGTCGCAGTTGATCTCGCAACTCATGACCCTGGGGATCTCCTCGTCCAGCAACATCGTGAGACCGCGGATGATGCGCGACTTCGCCTGGCCCCGCTCACCGAGAAACACCATGTGGTGGCCCGACAGTACCGCGTTCTCGATCTCCGGTATCACCGTCTCGTCGTAGCCCACGATTCCCGGCAGTATGGGGTCCCCGGACTTGAGATGATTCATGAGATTGTGGCGCATCTCATCGCGCACGGATCGTACGGCAATCCCGCTGCGTTTCAATTCGCCCAAGGTTTTGATGGATTCCACGCCAGTTCCTCCTGCCAGCCTTTAGATCCTGTTGGTATGGTTCTCGAAACCTGCGGTCCCGCCAGCAGCCGTCTAGCAGCCGTCCTCGCCGACGGGGCTCTGGTTGACCCGCAGCCGGAGCTCCTTGCCGACCTTGAAGAACGGGACCCGCTTGGAAGATACCGAAACGAGTTCCCCGGTCTTGGGGTTGCGCCCGTCTCGAGCCCTCCGGTGCTTCACCACAAAACTGCCGAAGCCCCGGATCTCGATGCGTTCTTCCCGCTGCAGGGCGGTGATCAGGGAGTCGAAGACGGAGTTGATGATCACCTCCGCATCGAAACGTGACAGGTGGGGAAACCGGTCGTTGATTTCTTCGATCAGGTCTCGCTTAGTCATGCAGTTCCCCGAAAGTGCGTCCGGCGGAAACCTGGTGGCAGGCCGCTAACCCTTGTCTTTCTCGCTGTCCTGGGTCTCCGTCCCCGGGCGGCCTTCCCGGTCCAGCTTCAACTCCTCGTTCAGAATGGTCTCGAAAGAAAAGCGTCCCGCCTCCTTCTCCCGCTTCAGGTACGTCTCCAGCTCTTCCCTCTCCTCCGAACGCTTGAGCTGGCGGATGCTGAGCCCGATCTTCCGTTCCTGAAGGTCCACATTGACCACTTCCGCCTCGACCACGTCGCCCACCTGGTAGAGGCTCGAGGGTTTCTCGACGTGCTCGGTGCTGAGCTGGGAGACATGGATCAATCCTTCCACGCCTTCGCCCACGCGCACGAACACTCCGAAGTCCAGCACTCTGACGATCGGGCCCTCGATCCGGGTTCCCGGCGGGTGCTCGTTGACCACCCGCTCCCAGGGATCCATGCTCAATTGCTTCACCCCGAGGGAGAACCGCTCCACCTGCGGGTCGACGCCAAGCACCTTGGCTTCCACGATGTCACCCTTCTTGTAGAGCTCCGACGGGTGTTTGATCTTCTTGGTCCAGTCCAGATCCGAGATGTGGATCAGCCCGTCGATACCCTCCTCGACCCCCACGAAGACGCCAAAGTCCGTGATGTTGCGCACCGGCCCCTGGATGACGCTGCCTTCGGGGTACTTTTCCTTCGCCAGGAACCACGGGTTGGGCAACACCTGGCGCAGCCCCAGCGAGATGCGCCTGCGGCCGGGGTCGACGTTCAGGACCATGGCTTCCACGGTCTCGCCAACCTGGACGACCTTGGAGGGATGCGAGAGCTTCTTGGCCCAGGACATCTCCGATACGTGGATCAGTCCCTCGACCCCCTTCTCCAGTTCCACGAACGCGCCATAGTCGGTCAAGCCCACCACCTTGCCGGTGATCTTCGAGTCGACCGGGTACCGGTCCGACACCGACTCCCAGGGATCCGGAGTGATCTGCTTCATCCCCAGGGAGATCCGTTCTCTTTCCTTGTCGAACTTGAGCACCACGACACGCATGGTCTCGCCGAGGCTCAACAAGTCGCTCGGATGATTGACCCGACCCCACGACATGTCGGTGATATGCAGGATCCCGTCGATTCCGCCGACATCGACGAAGGCACCGTAGTCCGTGATGTTCTTGACCACGCCCTCCAGGATCACGCCCTCGTCCAGAACCGCCAGGGTCTCCTTCTTGAGCACCTCCCGTTCCTTCTCGAGCAGGACCTTGCGCGACACCACCACGTTGTCCCGCATCCTGTTGTACTTGAGGATGGTGAACCGATCCCGTTTGCCGACGAACTGGTCGAGATTGCGAGTCGGCCGGATGTCCACATGGGATCCGGGAAGGAAACCGTCAACCCCGAGGTCCACCTTGAAACCGCCCTTGACCCGCGCGACGATAATTCCCTCGACCGGCGTAATCTCGTCATGCGCCTTCTCGATACGGTCCCAGACCTTGATGCTTTCGGCCTTTTGACGGGAGAGCACGATCTCCCCCCGATCACCTTCAGGAGACTCGAAGAAGACGTCCACATCATCGCCAACGCCAACCTGCAGCGTTCCGTCGCGATCCTGGAACTCCTGAACCGAAATGCGGCCCTCGGTCTTGTAGCCCACGTCAACCACCACGTGGGTCGGGTTGACGTCAACCACCTTGCCCGTCACCACGCCGCCCGGCTTCACCGCCTGCAGACTTTCCTCGAACAGAGACTGGAAGTCGTCCTCGGCGGCCATCGCTTCCTGGCCCTCCGAAGTCTCCTGGCCCTCCGAAGTCGCCTGGCTCTCCTCGGCCACGGGGCTCTCCGCAGCCGCTTCGCTCTCTCGGGTCACAGGGGTCTCCGCAGCCGCTTCGCTCTCCGCAGCCGCTTCGCTCTCCGCGGTCACGGCGCTCTCCGTGGTCACATGGCCCTCCGCAGTCACATGGCCCTCCGCAGTGACCTGATCCTCCGCAGTCTCCTGGCTCTTGTTCGCCTCACCTTCCGTCATTAAGCAATTCTCCCATTCTCATTGGATTTCGAATTCACTTCTTGAAGTATCCTGTCGACGACGGCGTCCACCGGCATCGCGGTCGAATCGATAAACACCGCGTCATCCGCCCTGCGCAAGGGCGCCACCGCCCGCTCCTTGTCCCGCCGGTCTCTGCGCATGACGTCCGCCAGCGTCTGCTCCAGCGTCAGCGTGGAATCCTTTGCCGCCAATTCGTCGAAACGCCGCCGGGCGCGCGTCTCCGGCGAGGCATCCAGGTAGACTTTTACCTCGGCCTCGGGGAACACCACAGTACCCATGTCACGGCCCTCGGCGACAACGCTGCCGCTACGGCCCATGGCGCGCTGCAGGTCCGCCATCCGTTGCCTGACGATCTTCATCCCGGAAACCTGCGAAGCCATCTGCCCGACCTCCGGCGTCCGGATCGCTCCACTCACGTCCGCGCCGTCCAGCATGACCGTGCCGTCGGCTCCAAGGTCCACGTCGGTGCTCTCCAGAATCCTTCCCAGGGCGCTCTCGTCGTCCGGCGCCGCGCCGTGGCGCATGGCTTTCCATGCCAATGCCCGATACATGGCTCCCGTATCCATATAGCGATATCCGAGACGCTTCGCCACGGCCTTGGCAACCGTGCTCTTGCCGGCGCCCGCCGGGCCGTCGATGGCCACGATCAACTATCCTATCCTCACTTGGCACAAGTCACAACCAGTGCCGCAACCCGCCATGCCGTCAACCGCCTATTTTCCCGAGACTTTCGAAAAAGCCGGGAAACGACACCTTGACGCACTCCTCGTTCGAGAGCGCGATTCCGCCCCGGGTCGACAGGCCGGCAACCGCCAGCGCCATGGCCACCCGATGGTCGCCGTGACTCTCCACCGAGGCGCTCTCAAGCTCCCCGGCGCCCTCGACCGTTACATCGTCGCCCCGCACCTCCATCTTTACGCCCATCTTGGAGAGCTCGAGATGCATGGCCGCGATCCGGTCGGATTCCTTGAAACGCAGCTCCCCGACGTCGCGGAACAGCGTCGGCCCCTCGGCCAGGGCGGCGGCCACGAACAGCACCGGATATTCGTCGATGGTGCGGGGCGCGAGCTCGGGCTGAACCTCGGTACCCTGCAACACGCCGCCCCTCACCCGGAAATCGGCCACCGGCTCGCCCGCCTCATCCCAGGTGCGCGTCATCTCGATGTCCGCGCCCATGGCCCGCAACACCTCGATCACGCCGCTGCGCGTGGGATTGCAGCCCACGCTCAGGATAGACACGTCCGACCCGGGTATGGTTGCCGCGGCCACGGCCAGGAACGCGGCCGACGAGATGTCGCCCGGCACCCGGAGCCGCGTGCCCGAAAGCTCCTGCCCGCCCTTGACCACCACCTTGCGCCCGGCGCTCTCGATGGAGGCGCCGAACCCTCGCGCCATGATCTCGGTGTGATCCCGGGAACGATACGGCTCCTCGAGGCACGTCTCACCCCGCGCCTGCAGACCCGCGAGCAGCACCGCCGACTTGACCTGCGCGCTGGCCACCGGCGAGACGTACTCGATGCCTTGGAGCGCTCGGCCGTGAATCTCCAGGGGGGCGCGGCCGTCCTGTCCGGTGACCTCGGCGCCCATTCGCGTCAGCGGCTCAATGACCCGCTTCATCGGACGGGTGCGGAGCGAGTCGTCGCCGTCGAGACGGGTGTCGAAGGGCCGGCCGGCCAGCAGACCCGTCAACAGACGCATGGTGGTGCCCGAGTTCCCGCAATCGATGACCTCCGGCGGAGCCTGCAATGCGTCCCAACCTCCGCCCTCGATGCACAGGGTGCCGGCCTCGCGCCGGAACTGCACGCCCATGCGCCTGAAGGCCGCCACGGTGCTGGAGTTGTCGGCGCCCGCGGACATGTTGTCGATGCGCGTCTCGCCTCGCGCCACCGACCCCATGATCACGGCCCGGTGCCCGATGGACTTGTCCCCCGGCACCTCCAGCTCGCCCCCGAGAGGACGCGAAACCTGTTCTACCTTTATGGTCATCCTCAGTGCCCTGTCGCACTCAGTGCCCTGTCGCACCGGTCATGAAGGGCGACGGCCGGCCGCCCCTACGTCATCCTCTTGCGGGTGGCCAGCGCCCGCTCGAACTCCCGCTCCAGCCCCGGGCCGTCGTTCCGCCGTATGCAGTCCATGAAGCGCTCGATCCCCCGGGCGTGTTCCCCAAGCCCTTTCAATACCGCCTCGCGGTTGAGCAGGCAGATGTCGCGCCAAAGCTCCGGGCGGCCGGCGGCGATGCGGGTAGTGTCCTTGAACCCCGAGCCGCAATACCCGGCCAGATCCAGCGAGCCCACTTTGGTGCGCTCCAGGGCGTTCACCAGGGCCGAGGCCGCCACGTGGGGGAGATGGCTGACCACGCCCAGAATCCGGTCGTGGAGCGCCGCGTCCATCAACTCGACCTTCGCTCCCACGCGGCGCCAGAAGGTGCGCAGCCGCTTCACCGCGCCGGGGGCGCTCTTCCTGGTGGGCGTGATGATGCAGCGGCGTCGAACGAACAGGTCACCCCTGGCCGCGTCGGGACCCCACTGGTCGCTGCCGGCAATGGGATGGGCCCCCACGAAGGGCGCTCCGCCCTTCAACAGCCGGTCCATGTCCGCCACCACCCGGCGTTTCACGCTGCCGACGTCGCTGATGAGACAGGCGGGGTCGAGGCGCGGGAGAAACGAGCGGGTCAGGGGCGCGATGGCGCTCACCGGCGTGGCCAGCACCAGGAAGTCGGCGTCCTCGGGAAAATCCTCGGCGCGCAGGAAGTATTGGTCGAGAATGCCGATCTTCTTCCCCCGCCGCAGCGTCTTCTCGTTCCGCCCGTATCCCACGACCCGGTCCACCAGGCCCCGCTCCCTGGCCGCCAACGCCAGGGACCCGCCGATGAGTCCCACGCCCGCGATCACCATGGTGCGAAACATCAGCCGGCCCCACCCCCTTCAAGGATACGCGACAGGCCGTCGAGGAACTTGCGGTTTTCATCCGGGGTCCCCACGGTGACACGTACGTGCTCGGGGAACTCCGGACCCACCGGGCGCACGATGACCCCCCGCCGCTGTAGCTCTTCGAACACGCGCCCCACCTGGCCCGTCCGCACCAGCACGAAATTGGCCTGGCTCGGCACCCAGTCGACGCCCATGGCCGCCAGTCCCTCGGCCAGGAAGGCCAGACCCTGCCGGTTGACCTCGAGGCTCCGGCGCAGGTGCTCGGTGTCGTCCACCGCCGCGGTTGCCGCCCACTGGGCGGCGGCGCTGACGTTGAATGGCTCGCGCACCTGATTCATCATCGCGACGATCTCGGGATGGGCGATGGCGTATCCCACCCGCAGGCCGGCCAGCCCGTAGACCTTGGAGAAGGTCCGCAGGGTCAGAACCGCACGGCCCTCCCGGTGATCGTCGAGGGAGTCGGGATAGTCCGGGTCGTCCACGTACTCGAAGTAGGCTTCGTCCGCCACCACCAGCACGTCCGGTCCCACCTGCTCGAGAAAGGCTTCCCATTCCGGGCGCCGGTAGATCGTGCCGGTGGGGTTGTTGGGGTTGGCCAGGAAGACGCAGCGGGTCTTGGGGGTCAATGCGCGGGCCATGGCTTCGAGGTCGTAACCGAAGTCCTTCAGCGGCGCGGTGCGTACGGCCGCGCCCATGGCGCCCAGCGCCAGACCATACGCCACGAAGGTGCCCTGGGACAGCAACGCCTCGTCCCCGGGGCGCAGGAAGGTCCGGACCGCGAGCTCGATGAGCTCGTTGGAGCCGTTGCCGAAAATAAGCCGCTCGGGGGCGACGTCCAGTTTGGCGGACAACGCACGCCGGAGATGGAAACAGCCGCCGTCCGGGTACAGGTGCAACTCATCGAGCCGCTCCCGCAACGCCGCCACCGCCTTTGGCGACGGCCCCAGCGGATTCTCGTTGGACGCCAGCTTGGCCGACCCCCGAATGCCGTATTCCCGCTCCACCTCGTCGATGGGCTTACCGGGCACGTAGGGCACGATGCCGCGAATATAATCCGGAACCTTGTCGGCGATACTCATAGGCTGCCGGGATAGGAGCCGAGGACCCTCAGAAACACGCAACTGTCGGAGAGCTGGTCCAGGGCGAGCTTGACTTGTGGTTCTTGTTGATGCCCCACGAAATCGATGAAGAAAACGTATTCCCACGCCTTCTGGCGCGAGGGGCGCGACTCGATCTTGGTAAGGTTGATGCCGTGGTTCGCGAACGGGGCCAGCAGCTCATGGAGCACGCCGACGCGATCCTTGGCCGCGAACGCGATGCTGGTCTTGTCCTCCCCGGTGGGTGACGGCGGATCGTTTCCGATGACGAAGAAACGGGTGATGTTGTCTTGGTTGTCGGCGATGTTGGCCTGGACGACCTTGAGCCCGTACACGTCGGCCGCCAACCGGCTGGAGACCGCCGCCACCTCCCGGTCCGCGCGCGCCTCCCGGGCGGCCTGGGCCGTGCTCGACACCTCTTCGACGGCGGTGCCGGGATAGTGCGCCGCAAGCCAGCGGCGGCATTGGCCCAGGGCATGCGAATGGGAGAGAATACGGCCTATGTCCTTGGCCCGGCCCGACCGGGACAGCAGGCAGAGCTCGATATCGACGCTGACCTCGCCGCAGATCTGAACGTTCGACTCCTCCAGCAGATCGAGGGTATGCGTGACCACCCCCTCGGTGGAATTTTCGATGGGCACGACGCCGTAGTCGACGTTGCCCGCCCCCACCTCCCGGAAGACGTCGAGGATGGTGCGTTCGGGGAAGTAGCGGACGGTGGTGCCGAAATGCCGCTGCGCGGCCATGTGGGTGAAGGTCGCCTCGGGGCCGAAGAACGCCACCTTCGTCTGGGCCTGGATGCCGCGGCAAGCCGAAACGATCTCCCGGTAGACGGCGCGAATGGACGCGCCCGGCAGCGGACCCCCGTTGGCGTCCAGTACCCGCCGATACACGACCCGTTCGCGGTCCGCCACGTAAACGGGTCCTCCTGTGCGATTCTTCTCGTGCCCGATCTTCAGGGCAACGGACGCTCTCTCGTTGAGCAGCGCTACAATCCGGGAATCAACTCGATCGATCTTTTTTCGGAGGGCATCTACCGATTCTCTGCGGCTCAATGAAAACCTCAAGGGGGAAGGATTGCGACCGAAGGGAAACGTTAGCTGAACTCCTGTGCAATTGCAACTCCGCGCCGCCACAGGTGTTTACCCGTCGATGCCTGACCGGAATCGTGGTACCGTGGCCGGACCGCGGAGCGTTCATGCAAAAGCAGACCCAGGCCTATCTCTACGCCGCCGTCACGGTGCTGTTCTGGTCCACGGTGGCGACGGCGTTCAAGCTCTCCCTGCGCCATGTCGGCGCCGACATGCTGGTGTTCTGCTCCTCGCTGGTATCGGTCATGGTGCTGTTCTGCATCACCCTGGCCACCGGGCGGCTGGGACAGCTCCGGGAGTGGCGCATCCGCGACCTCCGGACGTCGCTGGGTCTGGGGTTCCTGAACCCCTTCCTCTACTACCTCGTCCTGTTCAGGGCTTACGATCTCCTGCCGGCGCAGGAAGCGCTGACACTGAACTTCACCTGGCCCATGGTGCTCGCGCTCTTCTCCATCCTGCTGCTCCGTCAGCCCATCCGCGCAAGCGCCATCGCCGCCATGGCCATCAGCTTCGCCGGCGTGGCGCTCATCGCCACGCGGGGAGACCCGCTGGGGCTCGACCTGGCCAACCCGCGGGGCGTGGCGCTGGCGCTGGGGAGCACGCTGATCTGGACGCTCTACTGGATCTACGGCGTCAAGGATCGCCGCGACCCGGTCACGCGCCTGCTGGTCAACTTCGTGTTCGGATGCGTTTTCTCGGGCGTCTTCGTGTGGCTCGCGGGCACCCTGGATACACCCGGCGCGGAGGGCCTGGCCGGGGCCCTGTATATCGGCACGTTCGAGATGGGCATCGCGTTCGTCGCCTGGCTCCGGGCCCTGAAGCTGTCACGCACCACGGCGCAGGTGGGCCAGCTGATCTACCTGACACCCTTCCTCTCGCTCCTGATGATCGCGCTGTTCGTGGGAGAGCCGATCCATCCCAGCACCGTGGCGGGATTGGCGTTGATCGTCGGCGGAATCGTGCTGCAGCGCCGGGCCGGGTGATGCGCGGGCGGCCCCTACACCGTTGAGCGCGGGCGTAGGACTGTCCTTCGACTTCGCGCGGCTACGCCGCGCTACGCTCAGGACGAACGGTTGAAGGCATCCACAGCCGTTCGTCCTGAGCCCTTCGTCAAGCTCAGGACGAACGGTTGAGAAACCGGCTCAGAGAACCCCTTCACCCGTTCGTCCTGAGCGTAGCGCGGCGTAGCCGCGCGAAGTCGAAGGGCGCCAACCCAACCCGGACAGCGCTCACTTGAGCAACGGAAAGGACCACGGGCTCATCTCTTCCGCGGTGCGGCCCAGGGCGTCCCAATCCTGGAGGTGATCCCAGGCGGCCTCGGCGGCCTCCTGGGCCTGCCGCCGCACGGACTCGATGTCCACGCCCGGAATCCGCCCCTGGTCCACGCGCACCTCGCCGTCGACGATGACCGTCCGGACGTCGTCGCCGATGCCGCATTCCACCAGGCTCTTGATGGGATCGCGCACCGGCCCGTACCTGAGCGTGCCCCTTCCGGAAATGTCGACGATGATGATGTCCGCGCGCGCACCCGGAGCCAGCCGCCCCAGGTCGTCGCGTCCCAGCGCCCGGGCGCCTCCGAGGGTGGCCGCCTCGAAGACCTCGGCGGCCGTGGCCGCCCGCAGGTTGTGTCCGATGACCTTTCCGAAGTAGGACGCCACCCGCATCTGCATCATGAAGTCCCGCGGGTAGGTGTCGCTGCCCAGGGCGATGTTGACACCGGCCTTGCGGTACCGTTCCCAGGAGTCGAGGCACCGCCCGCGGCGGGCGATGTTGACCGGGCAATGGGAGATCGACGCGCCGTATTCGCCCATGAGCTCCACGTCCCGCCCGCCCGCGAAGTTCAACTGGGGGTTTTCGGCCACCAGGTTCCCGTGGCCGATGGTGAGGTCGGGCCCCAGAAGCCCCACGGACTCCAGCAGCTCCACCGGGGTCATGCGGTGCTCCGTCACCAGCTCGTAGAACTCGATGATGTTGTACGCAGCGTGGGTCGATACCGGCACCTTGAGCTCGTCGGCGGCCTTGCGCGTCGCCCGCAGGAGATCCAGCGTGCAGGTTTCGGCTTCCCGCGGTATCAGGATGCCCCGGACCCGGTCGCCGCAACTGCCCTCCACCCGTTTGATGAAGTCGACGGCGCCCTCGAACTCCCGCCAGCCCGCGGCCTCGTCCAGCGCGCGCTTGAGACGGCCCTGGCCGTCCGCCACCCAACGGCCCGAGTCGAAGCCGGGGCCCAGGTAGGCCCGGGCGCCGAGACGGTCCACTTCCTTGAGCAGCCCCTCTTGCACCCGGAGCTGGCTGCCGATCTCCATGAACGTGGTGACGCCGTTGCGCAGGAGCTCGGCCACGGTGAAGGTGGCATGCAGGTCCGTGCCTTCGGTGGCGCCGGCCTGGTCCGGCCTCGCGTAGCGGGGATCGCCCGCCGGCCGTGTCCCCTCCCGGGGCACGCTGATCTCCAGGAACGGCTGGCCGAAATAGTCGGGACGGCCGGTGTCCGTGATCAGCCGGTGCGAGGCCCGGTGGCCGCCGTGGACGTGCATGTCGATGAAACCCGGGGCCACCAGCATGCCGCCGGCGTCGATCTCACGGTCCACTTCCCCTTCGAAGCCGGCGCCCACGTGCAGGATGCGCCCGTCCTCGAACACCACCACGCCATCGCGCAGCAGCGCATGGTTCGCGCCTTGGTAGCCGACGATCCAACCGCCGCGAATCAATGTGCGCATGTCTTCACCTCCGTCCGAGGAAACTCCGACCAACGGGAGTTTCGCCGGCTCCTACCCCGGTTCTTCCCCGAACGGCAGCTCGGTCCCCAGGCCTTTCTCCCGGGCCAGCCGGTACACCCAGCTCGCGATACCCACGTCCAGGATGCCCATTCCCGGCGATTCGTAGAGAATGGTCTCGTCGTTGCTCCGACGGCCGGGTTTCTTGCCCGCAACCACGTCGCAGAACTCCGCGGCGACGTCGTCCTTGCTGAACTTGCCGCTAGCCAACAATGAGGGGAACGGTTTGCGGGGCGGACTGTCGCCCAGCACCTGGTCGGTGCCCGAGAGGAACACCCGCGAACCTTCCACCGTGGCCTCGTCGAACTCGCCAGGGGCCAGGGACATGACCAGGGTCCCGGGCTCCAGCCAGCCGCCCTCGAACACGACGGTGTTGCCGGAAGTCGCCAGCAGCATGATGTCCGTATCCCGGACGGCTTCCCGGCCCGACTCCACCGTCACCACCTCGATGCCCAGAACCTCCGTCATCTCTTCGCGGAACCGCCTCCGGTTCTCCGGGTTCCGGCTGTAGGCTTTGACGTGGCGGATGTCGCGCACCGCGCAGCATGCCTGGACGAAGCCCTTGGCGTAGCGTCCGGTGCCGATGACCCCCAGAGTCTGCGCATCAGCCCTTGCGAGGTACTTCGCCGCCACGCCGTAGGGGGACGCGGTGCGGATGGCGTGCAGGTGGTAGTCGGAGATGATCGCCGACATCTCCATGTCTTCCCAGTTGAACAGGCAGATCACCTCGGAGCGGTTGGTCCCCTGGTATCCCGAGTAGACCCGCACCGCCGCGTAACCCAGTTCCGGCACCATGCCCGGCAGGATGCGGATGTTGTGCCAGAGATGGCCCGGGTGATCGGGGTGCTCCATGGTCAGGCGCTTGAGATGGAAGGTGCTGCCCTCGGACTGCTGGCGCAGCACCTCCTCGATGACCGCCACCGCCTCGCCGTAGGCGTTTCGGCCTTCCACCGCCTTGAGAACGTCTTCTTCCGTAAGAAAGAGCATGATCGCGTGGTACCCGTTCGCTACTTCTTCTTGCGCACGAGAAAGCCCAGCCCATTCTTGGCCTCCGGCGACATGGAGAAGATCTTCTCCACGTGCTGCTCGACCTGCTGGCCGGTGACCGGGTTGAGGGCCAGCTTGGAGCGGTTGGCATCGGCGATGTATTGCTTGTCCTTCACCGTGGCCGCGAAGGCCTTCCGCAAGATGGCCACGCGCTCGGCGGGGGTGCCCGGGGGCACCGCGAGCGGACGCATGAAC
>Ga0209754_1000983_pt1 | contig 32216 bp, 26 predicted proteins | sample MesohylBB_FD_187295 | JGI IMG/M metagenome (GOLD analysis project Ga0209754, IMG submission 187295) | Host-associated microbial community of the marine sponge Aplysina aerophoba from Gulf of Piran - sponge mesohyl, lysed by bead beating... | ecosystem: Host-associated > Porifera > Sponge >... | reverse complement strand
ATGCAGGCTGGCCTCCTTCACCAGCCTGCATCTTGAATCACATCTGCAATCGATTGAAAATTCCAAAGATTCTATAAGCTCGAAAAATGCTCTAACCCGCCGCGCTGCGCTGCGCCTCGCGAACGGCCTCCACCGATGCCTCGCCTTGGTCCGCGGCCTGTTCCCGCCCGTCGTCGAACTGGAGCGCGGCTAGCCTGGCGTAGAGCCCGCCGCGCGCCATCAGCGACTGATGCGTCCCCTCGGCAATGACGCGGCCCTCGTCCATCACCACGATGCGGTCCGCCTTCTGCACGGTGGCCAGTCGGTGCGCGATGACGATGGTGGTCCGCCCCGCCATGAGCTGCTCCAGCGCGAGCTGCACAGCGCGCTCGCTCTCGGCATCTAGCGCGCTGGTTGCCTCGTCGAGGAGCAGCGCCGCCGGGTTGCGCAACACGGCACGGGCGATCGCGATCCGCTGCTTCTGCCCGCCCGAAAGCCTGGTTCCCTTCTCGCCGAGGAAGGTGTCGAAACCCTCAGGCAGGCTGTCGAGGAAGGTCGCCGCGCCCGCCGCCTCCGCCGCGGCGCGGACCTCGCCGTCGCTCGCCTCCGGCCGGCCGAAGCGGATGTTCTCCCGCGCGCTCGCGGCGAAGATCACTGCGTCCTGCGGCACCAGCGCGAAGGAGCGCCGCACCGCCTCGAGGGCGGCTTCCCGCAGGTCCACGCCGTCGAGCACGATGCGCCCGCCCTCGGGGTCGTAGAAGCGGAGCAGGAGGTTGAAGACGGTCGACTTGCCCGCGCCCGAGGGGCCCACCAGGGCGACCGTCTCGCCCGGCGCCACGGCGAGCGAGAATCCCTCCAGCGCCGGCGCATCCGGCCGCGCGGGATAGTGGAACGTGGCGTGGTCCAGCTCGACCGCGCCCTGCTGCGGCTCCGGCAGCTCTTTGGTCACGGCCGGCGTAGGCGAGAGCGCGGGCTCCTCGTTCAAGAGCTCCGCCAGCCGCTCGGCGGCGCCGGCGGCGTGCTGCATATCGCCGTAGACCTCGCTGAGCGAGCCCACCGAGCCCGCGACCACCACGGCGTAGAACATGAAGGCGGTCATCTCGCCGCCGGTCATCTCGCCCTGGAGCACGGTGGTGCCGGCGATCCAGAGCACGAGGCCCACGCCGCAGAAGACCAGCAGGATGACGATCGCCGTCAGCAGCGCGCGCGCCTGCACGCGGCGGAGCGCCGCGCGGAACGCCGCCTCGACGTGATCGCCAAAGCGCTCGCCGCTCCGCTCCTCCTGACCGAAGGCCTGGACGGTGCGGATGCCGCCCAGCGCCTCCTCCAGGTGCCCGCCGACATCGCCCACGCGGTCCTGGGCGACGCGGGAGTAGCGGCGCACGCGCCGGCCGAGCACGACGATGGGGATCACCACCACGGGCACCATCAGCACCACGAAGCCGGTGAGCGTCGGGCTCGTCACGACGAGCATGGCACTGGCCCCGAGGAAGAGCAGCAGGTTGCGCAGCGCCGACGACGCCTGCTGGCCGATCACGGTCTGCAGCAGGGTGGTGTCGGTGGTGATGCGCGAGAGCAGCTCCCCCACCTTGTTGATCTCGAAGAAGGCCGGGCTCAGCCCCACGAGCCGGCGGAAGACTGCGCGCCTGATGTCGGCTATCACCCGCTCACCGAGCCAGGAGACGAGGTAGAAGCGCGCGAAGGAGCCGCCCGCCAGCAGCACCACCATGCCCGCCATGTAGATCAGCGCCTCGTGGAGCCGCGAGACCTCCTCCGCGCTGAGGCCGTCGTCGATCAGCACCCGCAGCCCCTGGCCCATCGCAAGCACCGCCGCGGCGCTGACGCAAAGAGCGACGACCGCCGCCACGATCACCCCGCGGTAGGGCCGGAGGAAGCGGAACAGGTAGCGGATGCGGCGGATCTCGCTCCTAGGCGGCAGAGCGGACGATGCCGAGGAATCGCCGGAGCGCCGACGCCCGGCGCCCGGCCTGAAGATGCTCATCGATGCCGCTCCCCGCAAGGATGGCGCGACGATATCCGAGTCGTGCCGAAACCAATAGCCGCTTGCGCCATGCGCCCCTCGGCTATATGAAAGCCGCTCGGCAAGCGGGGCCCGCCATGAAGAAAGACACACATCCGGACTATCACGAGATCACCGTGGTTCGGACCGACGGCAGCACCTTTACCACGCGATCCACATGGGGCAAGGCGGGCGACACGCTCACCCTCGATATCGACCCGCTCTCGCACCCGGTATGGACCGGCGGCGCCCAGCGCCTCGTCGACCGCGGTGGCCAGGTCTCGCGCTTCAACAAGCGCTTCGGGGACTTCGGCCTGAACTAAGCCGCCCGCGCCTGAAGGGTCGCGAGCGCCAAATCACGAATCCCCCCACGCCTTCCGCACGGTCTCTCCCGCGGTGAGACAAGGCTGAAATTAATTTGGCGGGATTCGCCGGGATTGGGCGGAATTGGTTGGATGAGCGGTGTGTCCCGCTCGCGAGCCGGAGTCGCGCACCCCTGAAGGGTTGTGCGCGTGGAATCGAGAGGCTCGCCCGCGATGTGGCATCGTGCATGCTTGGGGCACGACGCGCTCTTCCTGGACCCTAACCCGTTCCCGCACTGCATGGCGCGATTCTGATGCAGGAGCCGCACCTCGTGCATCGCACCATGGTCCGGGCATGCCGGGGCGTGACGATGCGTGTCAACGACCGGATTTGACCGCACGCTTCGGCTTGGAGGACGCCGCTGGAAGCTGCCACTCCTCGCGCGGAGGCGGCGGCGGGCCCTTCGCCTATCCGGTCTGTGCCGCCCAGCCCTCGCTGTGCTCGGCCATGAAATGGCCCGTGACCTTGATGTGGGAGAAGAGCCACTCGCCGTCGCGCTTTACCAGGTCGTCGTCGTATTCCGCGGCGAACCAGCGGGCCTTCTTCTCGCCGTCGACCATCATGGTGCACCACATGATGAGCCACCACTTCGCGTTCGCCCTGTCGCCGTCCACCGTGATGATCGGGTTCATCACCGGATGGATCGCGAAGACGATGTCCTCCTTGATGCCGACGAAGAACTCCCGGATCGCCGCCTTGCCCTCGTAGAGACCGAAATCGCCGCCATCCCAGATGGCGTCTTCGACGAAGAGGCTCGCCAGGCCGTCCGGGTCGTAGCCGTGATCGGCGTAGTAGCAGTACTGCGCCTTCATCCGCTTGATGTCCTCGATCGCGGTGAGCCGCGCCACCTGTTGCTCCAGGGTCAATTCAGCCATCGTCATTCTCCTTCCGGGTCCATCGCGCCCTATCTACTTGATGAGTTCCAGCCCTTCTCTGGCGTCCTCAGGCGTCGGCTTACGAACTAGGCGCCTCCTCCGTGCGCCGCGCGCAGCTTGCGCATCCCCCGCAGCCAGCGTTCGCGATCCGAGGCCTTGCGCTCCACGTAGTCCTGCACCGCGGGGTGCGGGAGGATCAGGAACTCCTCCCGCTCCATCGCCGCGATCACTCCGTCGGCCACCTGTTCCGGCTCAAGCACGCCATCCAGGCTGGCGACGCCCTCCTCAAAGCCCGTGAGCATCGCGGTGCGGACCGCCTGCGGGCAGAGCACCGAGACCCGCACCCCCCGGTCGCCGTAAACGATCGAGAGCCACTCGGCGAAGGCCACGGCGGCATGCTTGGTCACCGAATAGGTCGCCGATTCCACGTGGCTGAGGAGCCCGGCGGCGGACGCCGTGTTGACCAGATAGCCGCTGCCACGGGCCGCCATCTTGGGCGCCACCGCCCGCGCCGCATAGACATGGGCCATGACGTGGATTTCCCAGTTCTGCCGCCACTCCTCATCCGGGACATCGACGCCGCCCATGCGTGCGATCCCGGCGTTGGAGACGAACACGTCGATCGGCCCGAAGGCATCCTCGGCTGCGGCGACGAGGCGCTTGATGTCGGCTTCGTCCCTGACATCGCAAGGCACCGCCATAGCGTCGATCTCGCCGGCGACCTCCAGCAGGGCGTCCTCCTGCAGGTCGGCCAGGGCAATTCCCCGTGCGCCTTCCGCCCGGAAGCGGCGCGCGAGCGCAAGCCCGATCCCGCTTGCCCCGCCGGTGACGACCACGGACTTGCCTTCGATCTTCAACCGATGCTCCTCAAGTCCTCAGCATGAGCGGATGCCCGCAGGCGTGCGCTCCAGCATTACCCAGTCGCGCCAATGGGTCCATTCGCTCACGCCGGCCTGTTTCCGCGCCCCCCGTCGACATCGTAGATCGCCGCGGTGACGTAGGAGGCTTCGTCAGAACAGAGCCACAGTACCATGGTGGCGATTTCCTCGGGCTGGCCGATGCGCTTCAGCATCGAGCCGGTCTTGCCGAGTGCGACCGCCGCCTCGGCCCCGATGGAATGCTCCCACATGTCGGTGAGGATGAGGCCGGGGCGCACGCAGTTCACCCGGATGCCGTGCTCGGCATACTCGTGGGCGAGGCCCTTGGTGAAGGAGTCCACGGCGCCCTTTGACGCAGCGTAGGGCACATCGCTGGGCAGCCCACCATAGCGGGCCGAAATCGAGCCCACATTCACGATGGAGCCGCCCCGGCCGCCCTGCCTGGTCGACATGCGCGTGACGGCTTCGCGGGCCATGATGAAGAGGCCGAAGACATTGACGGCGAAGACGCGCTCCAGCCCTTCCAACGTCATGTCCGGGATCAGGGTCTCGTAGTCGATCGCGGCATTGTTGACGATTGCCGAGACCGGCCCGAGCTCGTGGTCGACCGTCTCCAGCATCCGCAGGATGTCGTCCTCCTTGCCCATATCGGCCTGAACGGCGATGGCGCGCTGCCCGGCCTTCCGGATATCGGCCGCGACCTCCTCCGCGCGATCCCCGGCCTGGGCGTAGTTGACCGCGACATCGTAGCCCTTGGCTCCGGCGAGCCGCGCGACGGCCGCGCCGATCCCGCGGCTGCCGCCCGTGACGATCATGACCTTCGACATGCCCCTCCCCCCGGACGATGCGCTGCCGGCCGCTTAGCCTTGCGGATGCAACTGTGTAGTATGGCCTGCTTCTCGGCTTCGCACCCGTCTGTCTCCGGAGTTTCAGCGTGCCCGGCATTACCGCGTATGGCGCCTATCTGCCGCGCCGGCGCCTCCAGCGATCGGCAATCGCCGCCGCCAATACCTGGTTCGACTCCTCGCTCCGCGGCCTGGCCCGCGGCGAGCGCACCATGTGCAGCTGGGACGAGGACACGGTTACGATGGCCGTGGAAGCCGCGCGCGACGTGGGCCCGGCCGCGCAGGTTCAGGCGCTCTTCCTCGCCTCGACGACGCACCCCTTCGCCGTCCGCCAGAATGCCGGCATCGTCGCCGAAGCGCTGAACCTCGGCAACGACCTGCGCACCATGGATGTGGCGGGCTCGCTCCGGGCCTCGACCACCGCGCTGATGAGCGCGCTCGACGCTGCGGCGGCGGGAGCACAGGCGATCGTGGTGGCGGCCGACCGGCGCAAGGCCCGCGCCGGCAGCCCGATGGAAATGCTCTCCGGCGACGGCGCGGCCGCTCTCCAGGTGGGCGCCGAGGAAGAGATTGCAACGCTGCTCGGATCCGCCACCGTCGCCGCCGACTTCATCGACCACTTCCGCGCGAGCGGCGACGCCTACGACTACGCCTGGGAAGATCGCTGGATCCGCGACGAGGGCTGGTTGAAGCTGGTGCCGCAAGCCGTCGCACGGGCTCTCGCGAAGGCGGGCGTCGAGCCCTCGGAGGTCGACCGCCTGATCGTGCCCTGCCACCTGAGGCGGGTGCCGGAAAACGTCGGCAAGGCGTGCGGCATCGCCGCCGACGCCGTCGCCGATCCGATGATGAGCACGGTCGGCCAATGCGGCACGGCACAGCCTCTGCTCATGCTGGCAGCCGAGCTGGCGCGTGCGGAGCCGGGGCAGACCATCGTTGTCACCGGGTTCGGGCAGGGCTGCGACGCGCTGGTGTTCCGCGTGACGGACGCGATCGGCGCTGCCCGGCCCAGGCGGGGCGTCGCGGGGTGGCTGGAACGCAGGGTCGAGGAAGCCAACTACAGCAAGTTCCTGACCTATTGCGGCGTGGTCGAGCGCGAGTACGGCAAGCGCGCCGAGCTCGACCGTTCGCCGGCGCTCACCGCGCAGTACCGCAACCGGGAGGGCGTGACCGGATTCGTCGGCGGCCGCTGCGAACGTTGCGGCACGGTGCAGTACCCGAAGGCGATCTACTGCGTGAACCCCAACTGCGGCGCCAGGGACACGCAGGAACCCCATCCCATGGCGGACGTGCCGGCCAGGGTGAAGACCTTCACCGCCGACCATCTCGTCTTCTCCATGGATCCGCCCGCTTACCTGGGCCTCGTCGAGTTCGAAGGCGGCGGCCGGACCATGGTGGAGTTCACGGAGGTGGATCCCGAGAGCTTCGACGTCGGCACACCCACGAGCATGCGCTTCAGGATCAAGCATGTGGATGAACGGCGCGGCATGCGTCAGTATTTCTGGAAGGCGGCACCCGACTAGGGCTCCGCGACGCGAGGGGAACGAACATGGCCAGCGGAATTCGAGACAAGGTCGCGATCCTCGGGATGGGCTGCTCGAAGTTCGGCGAACGGTGGGACGCCGAGCCTTCGGACCTGATGGCCGAGGCCTTCGAGGAGTGCATCGCCGACTCCGGCATCGAACGCTCGCAGATCGATGCGGCGTGGCTGAGCACGGCCTTCGACTCCGTCAACGTCGGGCCGAGCGCGCTTCCGCTCGCGACCGCGCTGCGCCTCGGCTACATCCCCGTCACGCACGTCGAGAACATGTGCGCCAGCGGCACGGAAGCCTTCCGCGGCGCCTGTTACGCGGTCGCCTCGGGCGCTGCGGACTTCGCGCTCGCGCTCGGCGTGGAGAAGCTGAAGGACACCGGCTATGGCGGCCTGCCGGCCCGGAGCCGCGGGGTGACCACCGACCTCTTCTCCCCGAACGTCTCCGCCCCCGGCGCCTTCGCGCAGCTCGCGGCCGGCTATCGCGGTGCCCACGGCATCGACAGGGACGATCTCAAGCGCGCCATGGCCCACGTCTCGGTCAAGAGCCACGCGAACGGGGCGCGCAACCCCAAGGCCCACCTCAGGCGCGAAATCACGCACGAGCAGGCCATCGGCGCGCCGATGGTGGCGGAGCCCATCGGCCTCTTCGACTGCTGCGGCGTCAGCGACGGCGCGGCCTGCGCCATCGTCACCACGCCGGAGATCGCCATGACGCTGGGCAAGACCAATGTCGTGACGGTCAAGGGCCTGCAGCTCAGCGTCTCGAACGGCGAGGAGATCGGCTTCAACGCCTGGAACGGCGCCCACTTCAAGACCACGCGCATCGCCGCCCAGCGCGCCTACGAGGAAGCCGGCATTGACGACCCGCGCAAGGAGATCAGCGCGACCGAAGTCCACGACTGCTTCTCGATCACGGAGCTGGTGACCATGGAGGACCTCGGCCTCGCCGACGAGGGCCAGGCCTGGAAGGCGGTGCTCGACGGCCGCTTCGACGCCGACGGCGAGATGCCCTGCCAGATCGACGGCGGCCTGAAGTGCTTCGGCCACCCCATCGGCGCCTCCGGCCTGCGGATGCTCTACGAGATCTACCTGCAGTTCCTCGGCCGCGCGGAGGAACGCCAGATCGATTCCATGCGCTACGGACTGACCCACAACCTGGGCGGCCATCCCGTGCAGAACGTCTGCAGCGTGGCGATCGTCGGACACTACGACGGCTGAACGGTCCTCCGCGCCCCGGAGCCTCCCGGGCCGTGAACTACGAGGCGCTCAAGGGCTTCGAGATTCCCGAGGCCCGGCAGACCTTCGGCCCCCTCGACGCGGTGCGCTACGCGCTCTCGATCGGGCTCGGCCACGATCCCCTCGACCCGTGGCAGCTGCAATTCGTGGACGACCACAGGGGCCCGCGCATCGTGCCGTCGTTCTGCTCGGTGCTCGGCCATCCCGGCTTCTGGCTGGCCGATCCGCGCACGACGGTCGACGCGGGCCGGCTCGTCCACGCCGAGCAGGGATTCTCCTTGCAAAAACCCATCCCCGGCGCCGGCACGGTCGTCGGCGAAACCCGGATCGCCGATATCGTCGACAAGGGCGCCGCGAAGGGCGCGCTGCTCTATCTCGAGAAGACGCTCCGCGACGCCGACACGGGCGCCGTCATCGCGACCGAGACTCGCACGCTCATGCTCCGGGGCGACGGCGGCTACGACGGACCTTCCGGCACGCCGCGCCCGGCACCGGAGGAACCCGGCGGCGCCCCCGACCGCACCGTTGCCGTCGCGACCCGTCCGGAGCAGGCGCTGCTCTATCGCCTCAACGGCGATCCCAACCCGCTCCATCTCGACCCGGCGGCCGCGCAGGAGGCGGGCTTCGAGCGGCCGATTCTCCACGGGCTCTGCACTTTCGGCATTGCCTGCCACGCCCTTCTGCGCGCGTTCGCGGCCGACGATCCCGACGCGCTCCGCAGCATGTCCGCGCGCTTCTCGGCGCCGGTCTTTCCGGGCGAGACCGTCGAGGTGGAGATGTGGCGAAGCGGCGCCTTTCGCGCGCGCGCCGTCGAGCGCGACGTCTTCGTCCTTCGCAACGGGCTCGCGACCTTCGCTTGAAGCAGTGGCGCGGCAGATAAAGGGGAGATGAAGGGTGAATCAGGGAAAGGTGGCAATCGTCTCCGGCGCCGGCGGCGGCATCGGCCGTGAGGTCGCACTGGCGCTCGCGCGGACCGGGGCTTCCGTCGTCGTCAACGACATCGGCGTCTCGGTCACGGGCGAGGGCGGCTCGGCGAGCCCGGCAGAGGAGACCAGGCGGCTGATCGAGGAGGCCGGCGGGAGCGCCGCCGTCGACACGCACAGCGTCGACGGTTGGGAGAGCGCGCGCGCCATCGTCGCAACGGCGCTCGACGCCTTCGCGCGGATCGACATCGTGGTGAACAACGCCGGCATCCTGCGCGACACGATCTTCCACAAGATGAGCGCCGAGCAGTGGCTCTCGGTCGTCGGCGTGCACCTCAACGGCAGCTTCTTCCTGAGCCGCGCGGCGGCCGAGCATTTTCGGCGTCAGGAGTCGGGCGCCTTCGTGCACATGACCAGCACGTCCGGGCTGATCGGAAACTTCGGGCAGGCCAACTACGCGGCGGCCAAGCTCGGCATCTGCGCGCTGTCGAAGTCGATCGCGCTCGACATGAAGCGCTTCAACGTGCGCTCCAACTGCATCGCGCCTTTCGCCTGGAGCCGGATGACCAGCGAAATCCCGGCCGACACGGACGAACAGCGGGAGCGGATCGCGCGCCTCAAGCGGATGACGCCCGAGAAGAACGCCCCGCTTGCGGTCTTTCTCGCGTCCGATTCTGCGCGCGGCATCACGGGCCAGGTCTTCGGCACGCGCCACAACGAGATCTTCCTCTTCGATCCCTTCCGGCCCGCCCGCAGCGTCCACCGCAGCGAGGGCTGGGACCTGCAGTCGATCGCCGACCATGCCGTGCCGGCGCTGCAGGCGCACTTCGCCCCGCTCGACCGCTCCGGCGACGTGTTCAGCTGGGACCCTCTGTGAGGCGAGGGCCCGCGCGGCCCTTCACACCTTCATGCGCGCTCGGCCGACCGCCTCGGTGCCCTCGACCTTGAAGCGCCGGATCGCGTTGTCCGCATCCATCAGCTCCTGCGGCCCGAGCACGCCCGCCTGCTCGCCGGCGGTCCCGTTCAGAACGTCGTTCGGGTGCTTGTGGTCGACGAAGCCCAGGTTGACCGTGGCCAGGTCGTAGCCCATCAGGCACTGGAGCTGATGGGGGAAGGTGCGCGCCTCCGCCATCGGCACGGCGAGATACTGGTTCTCCTCCTGGCGCAGCCAGCCGAGCGCGTAGTGAAGCGCCACGCCGCAGCGCGCGCCGTTGGAGCGATTGGCGCCCGCGCCATGGATCGTGCTGCCGACGTAGATCAGCAGCGAGCCCGCCGGCATCTCGGCCTGCGCGATCTCGGCCGGCTCCGGAACGCGCTCGTCGGGCCAGCGGTGGCTCCCCGGCACGATGCGGGTCGCCCCGTTCTCCGCCGAGAAGTCGCTGACCGCCCACATGGTCGCGAGCGTGAGCGGCGGCGCCGGGTTCTGGATGGGATAGAGGCCGGTATCCCGATGCATGACCTGCACGCTCTCGCCGGGCTCGACATGCATGACCCCGGTGTAGTGGATCCGGTAGCGCGCGCAGTAGGGCCCGAGGACGCGGTCGACGACCCCCAGCAGCAGCGGATGAACCACCATGTCGCGGGTCATCGGGCAGCGTGAGAGCAACGCGCCGAAGCGCTTCGTCCTGTGCCCGAAGAAGGCGTCGGGATCGCCGAGCGCCGTCGCCTCCAGGTGCGGGGCCAGCTCGCCCGAGAGTCGCGCCAGGGCCTCCGGGTCGAGCAGCCCCTGCACGATCGCGTAGCCCTCCCCCTCGATCGCCGCCGCCACCTGCTCTGCGCCGGCGTCTGCATCAAATGTATTGAGCGTTGCCATGGTCCCGTCCCGTTCCAGCCGATCATGATGGTAGCCCCCTTGCCCCCGACGCCATAGACCCCCGCGCCTCCCGCGCCCTCTCCCCGGCCCGGCGAGACAAGTCGACAAAATTCTTGGCGGGATTCGCCGGGATTAAGTGGGATTCGGCGGGATAAGTGGGATTCCTGTGGGATAAGTGGGATTCGAGTGGGATAAGCGGGATTCCACGGGCGGCGTCACGCGAGCCTGAGCCGCGCACGCCCGCAGCCTCGTCCGCGCGAAGGCAGAGTCCTGCACGCCCATCCAACCTGCGCCCCGCGCCCCGCTCGCTCCCGCACCGCGTCGCGCGGACGCGCGCGCGAGAAAACAGCGGATACGCGCGCGGGAAAACAATCGACCCATCGCGCAAGCCTGACGCGTACACCGCGCCCTGTGCACCGCACCATGGTCCGGGCATGACGCTGCGAAGGGGCGACCGGATCGGTCAGACCGCTCACCGATGCAACATCATACGAACATTGATAGCGGGACACGCGAATTCGGGACGGTAATCCAGCCTCAGGTCTCAACACAGACTGAGGGTTTTCGGTGCTGAACTGAGCACCGGAAGAGACACTGGTTATGTCGAGGGCATCTGCCTCAACGTACACTCGAGTCATCTTTCAACTATGCCAACAAGAATCCACAAAATTCGGCTATTGGTGATGAGGCACCCATATGTACTGGTCGGCGTCGCAAAACTCGAGTATCATTCAGTACTGCTTGTCACCTCTTGCTCAAACTCGATCTCGGCTTACCCCTGCCACTGCCACGCCTTTCCTAGCTTTCCTGCTAGCTAGCCGGAGATAGGTAATGATGAACTGGGAAGCACTTCTCAGCGAACAGCGACTGCGCCGATCTAGCGCGAATCCGCAACAAGGACGCAGCCTATTCCAGCAAGATCTTGACCGTATAGTATTTTCAGCCGCATTTAGGCGGCTTGCCCATAAGACGCAGGTTCACCCACTATCAAGAAACGATCACGTACACACGAGGCTGACCCATAGTATCGAGGTTGCATCCGTTGGTAGATCGTTGGGTGCCATTGTGGGTTCCCATATCGCACCCAACTTGGGCGAGACGAGTCCCATCACCGCCGATACGTTCGGGTACGTCGTTCAAGCTGCCTGTCTCGCCCACGACATCGGCAACCCGCCGTTCGGCCACAGCGGAGAAGACACAATCGGAAGATGGTTCAATTCCTCGGAAAAGTCGACAACCATTTTCGGACTAGATATGGAGGAAGTGGAAAAGAACGATTTGAGGTATTTTGAAGGTAACGCTCAAGGGTTTCGTATTTTGACTCAGCTCGAGAATCATCCTTGGAATGGTGGATTGCAGTTAACTCACGCCGTTTTGAGTACCTTTACAAAATATCCGCGTTCCTCAGTGATACATCGAATTCCAAAAGACTCATATGTAGGCGGAAAAAAAGTAGGTTTTTTTGAGGCGGAGCGAAGCTACTTTGAGGAAGTGGCCTCGGCGGTAGGCGTGAAATCACGTAGCCAGTACCTCCATTACTGGTGTCGACACCCTCTCGCTTTTCTTGTGGAAGCGGCAGACGATATTTGTTACGCAATAGTCGACATAGAAGATGGATATTCGCTCGGTTATCTCAGTTTTGCAGATGCCTGCAACTTGTTGAACCCTATTGCAAGAGATGCGCGACTTGAAGCAGGCATGGACGATCAAGACAAAATTGGCAAGCTTCGTGCCGTGGCGATCGGCGAACTTGTGGACTCGGTGTCTAAGGTATTCATAGAAAATGAATCCCAACTATTGGACGGAATTTATGACAGGGAACTGCTGGATGATACGCCGTACAAGAATGACGTGAGGAAGTTAAAATCGGTCGCGCGAGAGAAGATTTATCGTTCTGACCGTAAGACCATGATTGAGATAGCGGGTTCCGAAATTATTTCTGGTCTATTGGAGCTATTCCTGCCTGTTGTCATAGACCTAGAACGTGTATCTTGGGACCCTAATAAGCTGTCTGGTCGGTCTGAGATGTTGGCGAGACTCGTTCCTTGCCGATTTCAAGGTGTAACGAAAAGGTACGAATGTTGGTTGCGCGTGACAGATTTTATCTCAGGAATGACAGATAGACACGCGCTGGAGCTCTATCGTAATCTAAAGGGGATTGAAATCTAGTCGAAGAACAGGGTCTCTGTAGTCGGCAGTTGTAGGTCTGTCTTGTTCAGAGTTCGTGTCTCTTGGGAGTCGCAAACACACGTCGTGCCGTGTGGAGCTGACTTTGTTTCTTTGAGCAATTTTTTGATGGTCGATTGTTGCGCGAATGTGCTTGGGTAAAAGGGGCCTTGTGAGTAGTTAGGCCGACTTGGTGTCGCCGCCACCAAACTCCCCCCTAATCGCCTCGCTTTGCTCCCCTAGCGCTGGCACAGGCCGGAGGGGGCGGGGGGTGTCGGCGTGGCGGGCGGGGGGTGCGACGATCTCCACCGTGCCGGCCGGCGTCGCCACCGGCGCACGGCGGAGCTGCGGATGCTCCGATAGCCCCGCGACTTCGTTGAGCCGGCCGAAGGCGATCCCCGCCTCGCGCAATGCGGCCGCGAGCGAGTCCATGGTGTGCCCGGCGAAGGCCGCGACGATCAGCGCGTCCATCTCGGGCCGGTTCGCGAGCCGCGCCGGGTGGCCCGCGAAGCGGGCATCGGCGGTGAGCGCCGCATCGCCCAGGATGTGCTCGCAGAAGCGCGCCCACTCGCGCTCGTTCTGGATCGCGATCACCATCCGGCCGCCGTCGCCCACGGGATAGGCGCCGTAGGGCGCGATCATGGCGTGGCTGAGACCTGTGCGAGGCGGCGCCTTGCCGCCCTGCTCCAGGTGCAGCAGCGGCACGGTCATCCAATCCGCCATGCCGTCGAAGAGCGAGACCCTGATGCCGCTGCCCCGCCCGGTGCGGTGGCGGCCGAGCACCGCCTCCAGGATCGCGCCGTAGGCGTTGAGCCCGGCGCCGATGTCGCAGACCGAGACCCCGACGCGGCTCGCGGACTCCGGCGTGCCGGTCACCGACGCGATCCCCGATTCGCACTGGATCAGGAAGTCGTAGGCCTTCATCGCGGCATAGGGGCCGCTCTCGCCGTAGCCGCTGATGTCGCAGGTGATGAGGCGCGGATGCCGGCGCCGCAGCTCGTCCGAATCGAAGCCCGCGCGTGCCGCCGCGCCCGGCGCGAGGTTCTGCACGAACACGTCCGCGCGCGCGACGATGCGGTGCAGGAGCGCGTTGTCGCCCGCGTCCTTGATGTCGAGGACGACCGATTCCTTGCCCCGGTTGAGCCAGACGAACCAGGCGCATTCGCCGCCCACGTGGCGGTCGTAGTAGCGGGCGAAGTCGCCCTCCGGCCGCTCCACCTTGATCACGCGGGCGCCCGCGTCGGCGAGCCGGCAGGTCACGAAGGGCGCGGCCACGGCCTGCTCGACCGAGACCACCAGGATGCCCGCAAGCGGCCCGTCGGCTCCCTCGCTCATCGCCGCGCGGCCTCTGCGAGGCTAATACGAGCGCGGCATGCCGAGCACATGCTGGCCGAGGTAGGCGAGGACGAGGTTGGTCGAGATCGGCGCGACGCGGTAGAGCCGGGCTTCGCGGAACTTGCGCTCCACGTCGTACTCCTCGGCGAAGCCGAAGCCGCCGTGGGTCTGCAGGCAGGTGTCGGCGGCCTTCCACGAGGCCTCCGCCGCCAGCAGCTTCGCCATGTTGGCCTCGGGCCCGCACGCGCGGCCCGCGTCGAAGAGCGCTGCGGCCTTCTGCACCATCAGCCGCGCCGCCTCCATCTGCGCATAGGCCTCGGCGATGGGGAACTGCACGCCCTGGTTGGCGCCGATGGGCCGACCGAAGACCTGGCGCTCCGTGGCATAGGCACTCGCCTTCTCGATGAACCAGCGGCAATCGCCGATGCACTCGGCCGCGATCAGGATGCGCTCGGCGTTCATGCCATCCAGGATGTAGCGAAAGCCCCGGCCCTCCTCGCCGATCAGGCTCGCGGCGGGGATCACCAGATCGTCGAAGAAGAGCTCCGTAGTCGCGTGGTTGATCATGGTGCGGATCGGCCTGATTTCGAGCCCCTTGCCAACGGCGTGCTCGAGCTCGACCAGGAAGACCGACAAGCCTTCGGTGCGCTTCTTGGTCTCCGCCGCCGGCGTGGTGCGGGCGAGGAGGAGCAGCAGGTCCGAGTGCTCGGCCCGCGAGATCCAGACCTTCTGGCCGTTCACGGTGTAATCGCCGTCCGCGCGCCGCTCGGCGGTGGTCCGCAGCTGGGTGGTGTCCGAGCCCGTGGTGGGCTCGGTGACGCCGAAGGCCTGCAGCCGGCGCTCGCCGCTCGCGATCTGCGGCAGGTAGGTCTCCTTTTGCTCGTCGGAGCCGTGCCGGAGCACCGTGCCCATGGTGTACATCTGGGCGTGGCAGGCGCCGCCGTTGCAGCCCGAGGCGTGAATCTCCTCCAGGATCGCCGCGCCCGCGCCGATGCCGAGCCCGCTGCCGCCATAACGCTCCGGGATCAGCGCGGCCAAGAAACCCGCGTCGGTCAGCGCCTGCACGAACTCGCCCGGGTAGGCGCGCTCGCGGTCCTTCTCCCGCCAGTACTCGCCGGGGTAGCGCGCGCAGAGGGCGCGGACCGGCTCGCGCAGCTCGCGGTGGTCGTCGTCGAGGTCGATGAAGGCGCGCTCTTCGCTCATTCCACGGTTACCGATTTCGCGAGGTTGCGGGGCTGATCCACGTCGGTCCCCTTGAGCACCGCCACATGGTAGGCGATGAGCTGGACCGGGATCGCGTAGAGGATGGGCGCGACGAAGGGGTCGAGCGCCGGCAGTGCGATGCTGTCCGCCGCGAGCGGTGCCAGCGCCTCGCAGCCCTCGGCATCGCTGATGACCACGACGTGGGCGCCGCGCGCCGCCGCCTCCCGCAGGTTGGACGCCGTCTTGTCGAAGAGCGGGCCGGGCGGCGCCACCACGATCACCGGCACGCCCCGGTCGACCAGCGCGATGGGCCCGTGCTTGAGCTCGCCCGCCGCGAACCCCTCGGCATGGATGTAGGAGAGCTCCTTGAGCTTGAGCGCCCCTTCCATCGCGATGGGATAGCCGGTGCCGCGTCCGATGTAGAGCACCGTCTCGGCCCGGCGCAGGGTCTCGGCCAGCGCCAGGATGCGCTCGTCGTGGCCGAGCACGTCCGCCGCATGGGCCGGCACGTGGGCGAGCGCCGCGCTGAGCCGGGCTTCCTCCGCCTCGTCGATGGCGCACCGCGCCCGGGCCAGCGCGATGGCGAAGCAGGCCAGCGTCACGAGCTGGGTGGTGAAGGCCTTGGTCGACGCCACCCCGATCTCGACCCCGGCATGGGTGGGGAGCAGCGCGTCGGCCTCGCGCGCCATGGTGCTCTCGCGCACGTTGACCACCGCCGCGGTCGGCGCGCCGGCCTCCCTGGCGAAGCGGAGCGCCGCCAGCGTGTCGGCGGTCTCGCCGGATTGCGAGATGAAGAGCGCCACGCTGCCTTCCGCCAGCGGCGGCGCGCGGTAGCGGAACTCGGACGCGATGTCGATCTCGACCGGCACCCGCGCGGTCTGCTCGATCCAGTAGCGGGCGGCGAGGCCGGCATAATAAGAGGTGCCGCAGGCGACGATGGTCACCCGCTCCACCCGCTCCAGCGCGAAGGGGAGGGCAGGGAGCGCCACCCTCTGCGCGCCCGGGTTGTAGTAGGCGCCGAGCGTATCGCCGATGGCGCTCGGCTGCTCGAAGATCTCCTTCAGCATGTAGTGGCGGTAGTTGCCCTTGCCGATCATCGCGCCGTCGTGGGCGGTGACGCTCTCGGGCCGCGCGACCGGCCGGCCGCTCGCCTCGCGCACCGACGCCGCGCCGGGTCGCAGCACCGCCCAGTCGCCCTCGTCGAGGTAGCTGATGCGCCGCGTGAAGGGCGCGAGCGCCAGCGCGTCGGAGGCGAGGTAGGTGGCGTCGTCACCGTGGCCGACGGCAAGCGGCGAGCCCTGCCGGGCGCCGATCAGGAGCCCCGCGTGGCCGGCGAATATAATGGCGAGCGCGAAGGCGCCTTCGAGCTGTGCGAGCGCCTCGGCCGTGGCGGCCTCCGGGTCGAGGCCGCGTTCCATGAGCAGGTCGATCAGGTGCGGGACCACCTCCGTATCGGTGTCGGAGCTGAGCTCCCGCCCCTCCGCCTCCAGCGCGGCCCGCAGCTCGCGGTAGTTCTCGATGATGCCGTTGTGAACCACCGCGACGCGGCCGGCGGCATGCGGATGGGCGTTGGTCTCGCTCGGCTCGCCATGGGTGGCCCAGCGGGTGTGGCCGATGCCCACGGTACCGCTGACCGGGCGCTCGGCCACCAGATGCTCGAGCTCGCTGAGCTTGCCCTCGGCGCGGCGCAACTCGATCGAGCCGTTGGCGAGCGTGGCCAGCCCCGCCGAATCGTAGCCCCGGTATTCGAGCCGCCTCAGCCCGTCGAGGATGTGCGGCGCCGCCTGATCCGGCCCGGTGACGCCGATGATTCCGCACACTGCTCCGGCTCTCCCCTGGCGCTCGCCGCTACTTCTTGGGTGGGACGGGCTCGCGCCGCTCGCGCCGCCGCGCCGCCGCACCCTCGCGCTGGCGCTGCTCGCCCCGGGCGACGGCGATGGCGTCCGCCTCCACGTCCTCGGTGATCACGCTGCCGGCACCCACCACCGCGCCGGGGCCGACCGTCACCGGCGCCACCAGCGCCGTGTTGGAGCCGATGAAGGCGCCTTCGCCGATCTCGGTGCGGGATTTCCGGTAGCCGTCGTAGTTGCAGGTGATCGTGCCGGCGCCGATGTTGGCGCCCGCGCCGACGCCGGCATCGCCGACGTAGCTCAGGTGGTTGATCTTGGCGCCCTGCGCGACCCTGCTGCTCTTCACCTCGACGAAGTTGCCGACGCGGGCGCCTTCGCCGATATCGCTGCCCGGCCGGAGCCGCGCGAAGGGGCCGATCGTGGCGCCCTTTCGCACGCTGACCCCCTCCAGGTGGCTGAAGGGCCTGATTTCGACCCCGTCCTCGATCACGACCCCGGGGCCGATGACGACGTTGGGCCCGACGGTCACGTCGGCGCCCAGGCGTGTGTCGCAACTCAGCCAGACGGTGGCCGGGTCGACGAGCGTCGCGCCCCCTTCCATCGCGGCCCGGCGGAGCCGGTCCTGCACGACCCGCTCGGCTTCGGCGAGCTGGACCCGGTCGTTGATGCCCATGACCTCCTCGGTCGGCGCCTCGGCGACCGCGCACCGGCCCCCCTCTGCGGCGACGATGGCGGGGAGGTCGGTCAGGTAGTACTCGCCCTTGGCGTTGTCGTTGCCGATGGCGTCGAGCAGCGAGAAGAGTCGGCGCCCGTCCACCGCCATCATGCCGGCGTTGCAGAGCGTGACCGCGCGCTCCTCTTCGCTCGCCTCGGCGTACTCCACGATGCGCGCGAGCGTGCCGGCCGGGCTCAGAATCAGGCGGCCGTACTCGGCCGGGTCATCCGGGTGAAAGCCCAGCACCGCGGCGGCGACGCCCTCGCCTTCGCGCCGTGCGGCGATGAGCCTCGCCAGGGTCTCGGCGCGGACCAGGGGCGTATCCGCGTAGAGCACGAGCACGTCGCCCCCGAAATCCTCCAGCACCGGGCGGGTCTCAGCCACCGCATGCGCGGTGCCGAGCGGCTCGTTCTGAACCATACAAGAGACCGCCTCGCCCACGCCTTCCAAGCCGGCGGCCGCGCCCTCCAACTCGGGTCCGATCACCAGCACCGTGCGTTCGGGCGCAAGCGCACGGGCGATGGCCAGCGCGTGCTCCACCATCGGCCGCCCGGCCAGCGGATGCAGAACCTTGGGCCGGGCCGAGCGCATGCGCGTCCCCTTGCCCGCCGCCAGCACCACGCAAGCAACCCCGCTCACCCGCCCCTCCACCGTCGGGCGCGGGAGACCGCGCACGGATCGCCGCTCACAGCGCTCGTCATGCGGACGCCTCAGCAATAGCGCCAACGAATAACCCGAAGCTGTGTGATCGATTGCGCGCAGGGTCGATGTGAGCGGCGATGGAGCGAGCTGCCTCCACCTTGCGCAATCCGGTCGTGAAGTATCCGTATCGTATCAGGATTCGCTCGAACGCTTCCCAAGTGCCGCCCGCAATGGCGTCGGGATCGCGGTATGGCGCCCTACCCGGAATGGCCGCCGGCACTCCCGGATAGGCAGCCTGCACCGCGTGCCAATCGCCGAAATACCACGCCTCGAGCTCTTCGATCACGATGCGGTTGACCAGCTGCCACGGTCGCTCGGTCGTGCGCGAGCGCGTGAGCAGCCCCGCTTGGCTGGCGGTATCTTCTAGCTGAGACTTAAGAACATGGCAGTCGTCATTGTCGCGATCGACCATCACGACAATGCGATGGTCCTCTGGCAACCACGTTGCGTAAGCGCGCAGGCGGCGTTCCAGCTCACGAAGCAAGCCGTGCTTCCCTCGGAATGCCCTGATGGCGAAGGTCCGGTCTGCGGGCAGCAGGCGGGGAAGCAATACATTCAAGAATGCTTCCATCGATGGCTCCTCGACCAGAATCTCGACGTAGCGAGCCGTCATCGCGGGCGTTTGTCAAAGTCGCGCGAGGGTGCTCCATGCTTTACGAGGGGGTCGCCGACCCCGAACTGCCCTTCCATCCATAGATCGCCCAGACTTGCGCCTTCGTCCATGAAAGCCTGTACGCCGGGAAGATCGGCGGCGCGGCACGCTTGGGTATGGCCCGCGTCGTCGCGCCAGAGGATGCGCACCTCTTCTGGCCGCAAACCGTCGAGGAAGAACGGCGAATGCGTGGTGACAAGCAACTGTGTGCGCTCGCAGGTGGCGCGGCACTCCTCAGCCAATTCGGGGAGCAACCGCGGGTGCAAGAAATTCTCCGGCTCCTCAATGCCGATGAAGGGCGGCGGTTCAGGGTCGTGCAGCAGCACCAGATACGCCAGCATCTTCAGCGTGCCGTCGGAGGCGAATCGGGCCAGCACAGGGTTGTTGAACGGAGCATCCTTGATCTGCAGCAGCAGTCGACCGTCGGGCATAGCTTCGGCCAGCACGCGCTCCACCCGCGGCACGCGTTTGCTCAAGACCTCGAGTATGCGGTCGAGGCGCCTCGGGTGTCGTTCGGACAAGAACTGGATCACATTGGCGAGGTTGTCGCCCGTCCTGTTCAGCTGCTCCTGCGATCCTGCTTCCGGTTGGCCACGCGTGCTATCCGCCGAGAGGTAGGAAACGTGCCAACCGATGATGAAGTTCCGCAAGGCGGCTTCGCGCGGGTGTTCTTGGAACTGTCCCAGCAAGTTGACCGCCAGAAGGTCGGGCGAGGACATCACAAATGTCCGCCCATCGTCATCCGCATCGGAAGCGTCTCCGCCGGCGGCATGAGCACGACCTCCCTGGTGCTCCAAGAAGCGAATCGGACGACTCGACCTGCCGCGCTTCCAACTCAACCACTCGTGGATCACCTCCGGCTCGTCGGCGGGTTCATCTACAGCTAGATGATAGGTGATAAGGGGTGTTCTCGGCTTCTCTCGATACTTGATCTCGATGGTCACCGGGCCTTCGGAGCCGCGGGTCTTGAGCTCCTTGGCGCGTCCGCGCCTGTCCCAGGCCCTCCGCAGACCAGACTCGAAGCACTCGGCAAGGAACGCGAACACGTCGAAGACGGTGGACTTGCCGCTGCCGTTGGGACCGAGCAATACGGTAAGCGGCGTCACGGCCTTTAGCTCGACATCCTGCAGTGCGCGGAAGTTCTGCACTCTCAAATACTCGATCCGCGCAGTGCTTGCGCCATGCGAAGCCACTCGGCTCACGGCATGTTCCTCATGCGTTCCTCAGCGCGCGTCGTGCAGTTGATCTATGACGGCACGAATCGCAAGCATGATATCACGGCCGGTGTTCAGCGGTGTTAGGCTCCGGCAGCACGCCTTGTCATCACGCGCCGGTTCCCGCACCATCGGCGCGATGCGTGAGCATGTGGACGCGGTGCTCGTCGACTTCGACGGGACGCTCTTCGACACCGCGCCCGATCTCATCGCGGCGCTCAACCGGCTGTTGACGGAGCTCGGCCACGCGCCGGTCGCCTTCGAGCGCTTTCGCCAGAGCGCGGGCGCGGGCGCCAAGCGCCTCCTCCTCGCGGCCCTCGATTCGCAAGGTGCAGAGCGGCCCGACGATGCGGCGCTCCGGCCCCTGATCGAGCGTCTCATCGCCATCTACTTCGAGATCGAGACCGAGCGGGTGCAGCTCTTCCCCGGGGTGGAGGCCACGCTCGAGCGCCTGCGCGACGCGGGCATCGCGCTCGCCGTCTGCACCAACAGGGGGGAGCGCTCGACCCGCCGCCTGCTCGCGCACTTCGACATCGACCGTCACGTCGAGGCGGTGCTCGCCGGCGACACGGTCGCCAGGATCAAGCCCCATCCCGGCCATGTTCAGGAGGCGCTGGCGGCGCTCGGCGCGCGGCCGGACCGCGCGGTCATGGTGGGGGACAGCTCGGCGGACGTGGATTCCGCGAAGGGCGCCGGCGTCGCCGCGATCGTCACGACCTATGGCTACAGCCCGATCTCGCCCCATGAGCTGGGCGCCGACGCGGTGATCGACGATTTCGCCGAGCTGCCGGCTTCGATCGAGCGTCTCTTCCGGGGGTAGCCGGCCGGATGACGATCCTCGTGACCGGGGCCGCCGGCTTCATCGGTTTCCACGTGTGCAGGGCGCTGCTCGCACGTGGCGAGCGCGTCCTCGGCGTGGACAACCTGAACGACTACTACGACGTGCGCCTCAAGCAGGCCCGGCTCGCGGTGTTGGAGGAGCACGGGAGCTTCGGCTTCGCCCGCGCCGACATCGCCGAACGCGAGGCCATGGCCAAGGCGATCGCGCCCGAGCGCCGCTCGATCACACGGATCGTCCATCTTGCGGCCCAGGCCGGGGTGCGCCACTCCCTGGTCGATCCCTACGCCTACGTGCAGGCTAACGTGATGGGCCAGGTGGTGCTGCTGGAGCTCTGCCGCGAACTGCCCGCGCTGGAGCACATCGTCTATGCCAGCTCGAGCTCAGTCTATGGCGGCGTCGCCGAGGCGCCCTTCTCGCTCGATGCCCGCGTCGACACCCCGGTCTCCCTCTACGCGGCGACCAAGAAGGCGGGCGAGCTGATCAGCCATGTCTACGGGCATCTCCATGCCCTGCCCGCGACCGGGCTCCGCTTCTTCACGGTCTATGGCCCCTGGGGGCGGCCCGACATGGCCTATTTCCTCTTTGCCCGGGCGATCCTGGAGGGCCGGCCGATCACGCTCTTCAACCACGGCCGCATGAAGCGCGACTTCACCTATATCCACGACGTGGTGCCGGCGGTCCTGAGCGTTCTCGACGCGCCGCCGGCAGCCGAAGGCGGCGTTCCCCACCGCCTCTACAACGTCGGCAACAACAGGCCCGAGGTCCTGACCGACTTCGTCGCCGCGCTGGAGCGTGCGCTCGGCCGCAAGGCGCTGATCGAGCACGGGCCGATGCAGCCCGGCGACGTGGAGGAGACCTGGGCCGACATCTCGGCGCTGCAGCGCGACCACGGCTACGCGCCCAAGACCGCCATCGCCGAGGGCATCCCCCGCTTCGTCGCCTGGTACCGCGAGCACTACGGCGTCTAAGCGGGCTTTCCCCGCTCAACCCTTGCCGGCCGCCTTCTCCCAGCCCAGCTCTGCGAGTGCGCGGGCGCGGTCGCCGTATTCGTGCGCGTTGGGCGCGCTCGCGTTGCCCTTGAGGCCGCGCGCGTAGACCCCCTGGCAGATCGCCGCCATGCGGAAGAAGGCGAAGGCCATGTAGAAGCGCCACTCGGCGATCGGCCCGCGCCCCGCGCGCGCGCAATAGGCGTCCCGGTACGCCTCCTCCGCCGGCAGCCCCAGCGCCTCGAAGTCGGCGCCGCCGAGCCCCGGCAGCGCGGACGCGCCCCGGGGGATCGAGAAGGCGAGGCAGTTGTGGGCGAGGTCGCTCAGCGGGTGGCCGAGGGTGCTGAGCTCCCAGTCCAGCACCGCCGCGATGCGCGGCTCGTGCGGGTGCACGATCAGATTGCCCGGCCGGTAGTCGCCGTGGACGATGGTGGTCTCGTCATCGTCGGGGATGTGGTCGGGGAGCCAGGCGAGCAGGCGGTCCATCTCCGGGATCTCGTCGGTGCGCGAGGCCTCGTACTGGCCGCTCCAGCGCCGAATCTGGCGCGCGATGTAGTTGCCCTCCTTGCCGAAGTCGGCGAGGCCCAATCCACGCCAATCCACGCCATGCAGCCGCGCCAGCACGTCGGCCATCGAGCCGTAGAGCGCCCTGCGGTGCTCGGTGCCAAGCGCGGGCCACGCCGGGTCCTGATCCACCGAGCCCTCCACGTGGTCCATCACGTAGAAGGCCGTGCCGATGATCTCGGGATCCTCGCAGAGGTGGTGGACCTGCGGCACGGGCACGTCGGTCTCGGCCAGCGCCGCGAGAATGCGGTACTCGCGCTCCACCAAATGGGCTGAGGGCAGCAGCGTGCCCGGCGGCTTCTTGCGCAGCACGAAGCGCCGCTTCGGCCCCTCGATCAGATAAGTCGGGTTCGACTGCCCCGCCGCAAACTGGCTCACCCCCAGGATCGGCACCGCCTCCGGCACATGCGCGCCCAGATAACGCTCGAGCCCCGCCTCATCGATGCGATGCGCCGCCCGCACAGGCGTCGTCGCCGTCCCTGGAGCCGATGGGTGGGGCATTGAGCAGTCCGGCCCTTCCAGCGCCTTACGTTCCGCCCCGCCATTCTAGGGAGCAGCCACTGCCCCGACCACCCTGCCGGCGGTCCCCGGCACATTCAATCCAGCAAGTCGAGGAGGAGATGCTTTTGGGCTATTTATATAACTCTTCTTGACAATAAGGGTCATATAAACGGAACATTGATATGCTGTTTAGGCATAGAATCCTGCGCGTGCGCGCGGCTTCACTCGTTGAGCAAGGAAGACAGCGGAACGGGGGAGGATACGCGAATACGAGTGTCGAGGCACCGTGCCCGGCGTGGAGCGATGTTCTAGCAGGCGAGGCCCAGCAGGTGGCGAGGCCTCGACATGAGCAGGGAGGGCACCATGACTATCACCACGATTCTGAAGAGCTCGACAGCCATTTCCATGGTCGCGTTGTTGGCGTTGTCCGCATGTGGTGGAGGTGGCGGAGACGGCCCCGACACAGGAGGAATGCCACCCGACAACGGAGACATGATGCCCGGCGACGGTGATGGCGACGGTGATGGCGATGGCGACGGAATGATGCCAGGCGATGGCGATGGCACGGCGACCGAATTCGGCGATGACAGATTAACCGCCAGTCCTGAGGCGTCTCCGGAGGCGACGAGCACCGCCGATACACTGTCCAGCCTCGTCGGCACCGACATAGCGTTAGCGCCTGTGTCGGCACCCATGGGGTTGGAGCGTGACGCCAACAGCGACGTGAGCTTCATGGCGTTGGAAGACGACAAGTCTGCTTATATAGAATCGGCTACAGTTCAGGATACTCAGGGAAATATTACGGTTGTCTACGTTGTCGACGGGCAAAGAACTGAAGTTCAGTTTCAGGGAAGCGATTGGACCGGTAACCAATACGCTAAGGACGTGAATGGTACCAATTACTACGCATGGTTTGCCCTAACGTTCACAGGCGTTCCGCGGCAGAACGTCATACCGCGGTATACGGGGCTCTTTGGTTGGCAAGCGGGCAATGACGCGCGGGGGTACTCTGTGGATGGACTCGTCACGCCGCCGCGCAGTCTGACCGATCTCGGCAGCGCCACATACGAAGGGCATATGGTGGCGGATTATTGGCGTACCAATAATCCTACTCCCGGCTTCTTCGACAATCTCGGCACCGTCTGGGGGGAGATGACCCTGGAGGCGGATTTCTCCGGGGGCAGCATTTCGGGCGAGGTCGATGAGATATGGATCGAAGACCACGGAGACTCCTATACCGACACTTGGGTGCAGTTGGCCGCCACAAACTCGATACAAATCTCCGACGGCACCATTGACGAAAACCGCTTCCATGCCGATTGGGAAGGCCAAGACACCGATACGAGCTCGGCGCTGACGCACAGCATGCGTGATTTCGACGGATCGTTGCTTGGCGAGTTCTACGGGCCCAATGGAGAGGAGGCAGGCGGCGTTCTGACCGGTGAACGCGAGTCCACCAACCAAATCATCAACGGGCGGTTCTTTACCAGGAAACAGTAGAGACGCAGCCCGTTGAACAGTACACAGGCGCTTTAGGCTCCCCGCCGGGGAGCACCGGGTGTGTGTTTACGGCTTCGATCACCCGTTTCGTTACCGCGTGTGCCTTGACGGCCCTGGTCGCCGTCGGGGCGCACGCGGAAACCGCTGAGACCGCGAGCCAACCGGCCGCCCGGCCCGAAATCTCCGATCTCGCGGCCGGCCGGCTGCTCATGACGGCCGGGCGCTTCGAGGACGCACTCGCGTTCCTGGAGCAGGCCCGGCCCGCCGACGAAAAGCAGGCGATCGAACGGCACTTCCTGCTGGGCGCGGTCTACATGCGTCTCGGTTTGCCGCGCGAGGCGGCCGAGCAGTACGAAGCCATCCTCGTCATCCGCCCGGACCTGACCCGGGTCCGCCTGGAGCTGGCCCGCGCGCACTACGCCGCAGGCCAGGACGACAAGGCCAGGTATCACTTCCAGCTCTCTCTCGGCGACAAGCTGCCGTCCTCGGTCGAAAGCGTCGTCGAGGGCTTCCTCAACGCCATCGACGCGCGCAAGCGCTGGTCGGCCTACGTCTCCCTCGCCGCGCTCCCCGAGACCAACGCCGCCCGGCGCACCGACAGGGAATCGGTGCAAATCGGCGGCGCGACCTTCCAGCTGAACCAGGACGCACGAGAGGCCTCCGGCATTGGCACCCAGCTCTCGGCCGGCGGCGCCTTCTTTCCCACCATCGAGGACGGCCTGCGCGGGCACTTCGCGCTCTCCGCCGCAGCCAAGCTCTACGAGCAGTCGGCCTGGAACGACATCGCGCTGGTGTCCAAGGCGGGGCTCACGCGGCTCTTCGATGGCGGCAGCGCGTCGGGCGGCGTGCAGGCCGGCCGCCGCTGGCAGGGCACGGAGGGCTTCCAGTACAGCGTCGGCCCCTGGGCGAGCGCCGACTACCGCCTCTCCAACCGCATGCGCCTCAGCGCGAGCGCGACCGCGGAGCACCGCACGCACGACGAGAGCGACGATCTGGACGGCTGGCGCCTCTCCCTGAACCCCACGGTCCGCTACGTGCTGGACAGCCAGACCGTGTTCGAGGTCGGGCCCCGGTTCGAGGCCACCGAAGCACGCGCGGCGCATCGCGCGAGCCGCATGGCGGGCATCGGCGTGGGCCTCTCGCGGGCGTTCGAGAGCGGCATCACCGCCTCGCTCTCGGCCTCCGTCCAACGCCAGGCATACCGGGCGGACGATCCGCTCTTCGGCGAGCGGAGACGGGACAGGGTGATGTGGCTAAGCGCCAGGGTGCTGCACCGGTCCCTTCAGCTTGAGGGCTTCGCGCCCTACGTGGGCTACACCTACGAGCGAAGCAGCTCCAGCATCCCCCTGCACAACTACGACAACCACGGCGCCATCCTGGGCCTCACCCGGGAGTTCTGAGAGCCGGCACAACCTGCCTGACGCCTGTGCCAGCGGCGAGTAGCCGTCGTTTCACCAGCCAGAGTCGACTCTCGCTTCGGCCACTCGTTATCATCGCGGGCGAGCGGGGAGGGGTGTATGGAGGCAGTGGTCGAGCGCGGCGGGGCGGAGGGTCCGACAGGCAGGGCCGCCGAGGCGCCGGCCGCAGCCGGCGAGGGCGATCCCTTCGGCTTCGAGCTCTTCCGCAACGCCATCTTCGCCATCGCGGACGAGATGGCGCTTACCGTCTGCCGCACCACCTACTCCGGCGTGCTGCGCGACAACATGGACTTCTCCACGGCGCTCACCGACGCTGACGGGCGCCTGATCGCGCAGGGGCTGACTCTACCGGGCCACCTCGGCTCGGTGCCAACCGCCATCGAATCGGTGCTGCGCCACTTCGGCGACGACATGCGCCCCGGTGACATCTTCGTGATGAACGATCCCTTCGACGGCGGCATGCACCTGCCGGACATCTTCATCTTCAAGCCGGTCTTCGACGAGGGCGAGCGCCTCGCCTTCGCCGCCACGGTCTGCCACCACGCCGATGTCGGCGGCCGGGTCGCGGGCTCCAACGCCTCCGATTCCACGGAGATCTACCAGGAAGGCGTGCGCATCCCGCCGCTCCGCCTCTACGACGCCGGCAAGCGCAACGAGACCCTCTTCGCCATCCTGGAAAAGAACGTGCGGCTTCCGGTCAAGCTCTTCGGCGACCTCCGCGCCCAGCTTGCCGCCTGCCACATCGCCGAGCGCCAGTTCCTCGACCTGGTGCGCCAGCACGGCGCCGAGACCACGCGCTTCTACCTGCGCGAGATCGTCGACTATGCCGAGCGGCTGACGCGGGCGGCGCTCCGCGCGCTGCCCGACGGCGAGGCGAGCTTCGAGGACTGGATCGACGACGACGGCATCGACCGCGGCAAGCCGATCAGGCTCTTCGTCACGCTGCGCAAGGAGGGCGACAGCCTCCACGCCGACTGGGCGGGTTCCTCGCCGCAGGTGAAGGGCGCGATCAACAGCACGCTGTCGTGGACCAAGGCCGCCACCTACACGGCGATCCGCTCGGTCCTGCCGCCGGGCATTCCCAGCAACGAGGGCGTCTTCCGCGCCATCACGGTCTCCGCGCCCCCCGGCACCATCACCAACGCGGTGCTGCCGGCGGCCTGCGCGGCGCGCGGGCTCACCGGCTTCCGCATGGTGGACTGCGCCTTCGGCGCGCTCGCCATGATGCTGCCGGACAAGGTTTTCGCGGCCTCCGACGGCGGCAACACGGGCATCACCATCGGCGGCTACGACGATGAGCGCAGGCCCTTTGTCTATGTCGATTTCACCTGCGGCACCTGGGGTGCCAGGCCCTGGGCCGACGGCCTCGACGGCAACTCCAACATCTTCGCCAACATGGCCTCGCAGTCGGTGGAGGTGACCGAGGCCGAACAGCCGCTGCAGATTCTCTCCTACGAGTTCGTGCCCGACCGCGCCGGCGCCGGCCGCTACCGGGGCGGCACGCCCTTCCGCCGCGACTATCGCTTCCTGGAGGCCGAAGGCCTGCTCCAGGTGCGGGCCGACCGCCACACCTTCCGGCCCTACGGGCTCTATGGCGGTAGCCCCGGCCAGCCCTCGCGCAACCTGCTGAACCCGGGCCCGGACGAGCAGCCGCTGCCCAGCAAGCTGACCGAGACCATCCAGCGGGGCGATGTCTTTCGCCACGAGCTCGCGGGCGCGGGCGGCTGGGGCGACCCGCTGGAGCGCGATCCGCAGGCGGTGCTGCGCGACCTCCGCAACGAGCTGATCGGCTATGCCACCGCGCGCAACGACTATGGCGTGATCGTCGACCGGGCCGCGTGGCGGGTCGATCACGCCGCGACCGAGGCGCGCCGGGCGGAGCTGCGCGCCGAGCGGGCGTGGACCGCGCCTCCCGCCGTCTCGCGCGGTGACATGCCTGAGACGGGGAGCGGCGCGCCCGAGAGCGGGGCGTGAGCGGCTGGCGCATCGGCGTCGATATCGGCGGCACCTTTACCGACATCGTGCTCCTCGGCGCGGACGGCACCGTCGCCACCCGCAAGATCTCCTCCAGCGTCGACGACTACGCCCGCGCCATCATAGAGGGGATCGCCTCCCTCGTTGCCGAGCACGACATTGACGGCGCCGAGATTGCCGAAATCACGCACGGCACCACCGTCGCCAGCAACGCGCTGCTGGAGCGCAAGGGTGCGCGCACCGGCCTGATCGGCACGAAGGGCTTCCGCGACATCCTCGAGATCCGCAACCTGCGGATGCCCCGGCTCTACGACCTCACGCTGGAGAAGCCGCCGCCCCTGGTCGAGCGCTACCTGCGCCAGGTGGTGGACGAGCGGATCGACGCCCGGGGCAACGTGCAGACCGCGCTCGATGTTGACGATGCGCGCGCTGCGGTCGACCGGCTGCTCGCCGAGGGCGTGGAGGCCATCGCCGTCTGCCTCATCAACGCCTTCGCCAATCCGGTGCACGAGCGGGCCGTGGAGGCCATCGTGCGCGAAAAGGCGCCGGACTGCACCGTCAGCATCAGCTACGACGTGCTCCCCGAGATCAAGGAGTACGAGCGCACCTCCACCACGGTGATCAACACCTACATCAGCCCGATCGTGCGCACCTATCTGGAGCGGCTGCGGCAGGCGATCCTGGAGCGCTGCCCCAGGGCGCACCTGCTCATCATGCAGTCGAACGGCGGGCTCACCTCGGCGGACGAGGCGGCGCGGCGCCCGGTCAACATCGTGGAATCGGGGCCGGCCGGCGGCGTGGTTGGCGCGCTCGCCATGGCCGGCGACATCGGCCAGACCGATCTCGTCACCTTCGACATGGGCGGCACCACGGCGAAGGCGGCGCTGATCGAAGGCGGCGTCATCAGCCGCTCCGCCGAGTTCCAGGTCGGCGGCGGCATCCTCACCGGCTCCCGGCTGATGACCGGCGCGGGCTACCTGGTGCGGATGCCCGCCATCGATCTCGCCGAGGTCGGCGCGGGCGGCGGCTCGCTCATCGCCATCGACGCCGGCGGCTCCATGCAGGTGGGGCCCGAGAGCGCGGGTGCAGACCCCGGCCCCGTCTGCTACGACATGGGCGGAACCGCGCCCACCATCACCGACGCCAACGTGGCACTCGGCTACCTCAATCCCGACTATCTCGTGGGCGGGGCGCTCCCCATCGACGCGGCCAAGGCGGTCGCTGCACTGCGCACGCAGATCGCCGCGCCGCTCGGCGTCTCGGTGGAGGAGGCGGCCTACGGCGCGCACCGGATCGTGGCCTCCAACATGATCCGGGCGATCCGGGCGGTCTCGACCGAGCGCGGCCGCGACCCGCGCGGCTATACGCTGGTCGCCTTCGGCGGCAACGGCCCGGTGTTCGGCGCGGCGATGGCGCAGGCGCTCGATATCCGGCGGGTGGTCGTGCCCCAGGCGCCGGGTCTCTTCTCCTCCTTCGGGCTGCTCACGGCGGATGTCGAGCACCACCTCGCGCGCACCTTCCGGGAGCTTCTGCGCGGCATCGACAAGTCGGTGCTCAACGCCCGCTGGGATGCACTTGCCGAGGACGCGCGGCAGCGGCTCGCCGCCGACGGCTACGGCGCCGACGCCGGCGGGATCGAGCGCCACGCGAGCCTGCACTACCAGGGCCAGACCTACGAGCTCACCGTGCCGGTGCCCGACGGGCCGCTCGACGATGCCGCTCTGGCCGCCCTGGAAGAGGCCTTCCACGCCGAGCACGAGCGCACCTATGGCCACCGCGCCGGAGCGGAGGAGCCGGTCGAGCTGGTGACGCTACGGGTGCTCGGCCGCGGGCGCCGCCCCGCTGCGCCGCCGCCCCGCATCGACCATGCGGCGGGGTCGGCGAAGGCGCCGGCTACGCGGCGCGCCTACTTTGGCCCGGAGCACGGCTGGTGCGCGGCCGCCGTGATCGGCCGCGCCGATCTTGCTGAGCGCCGGGAGGGGCCCTTGATCGTCGAGGAGTACGACGCGACCTGCGTCGTGCCGCCCGGCGTCTCCGCCGCCCTCAACGCCGCCGGCTGTATCGTGCTCGACGTAGGCTGACGCGCCGCTGATTCACGGATCTTCCTGACCCTTGCCGTCGCTCAGGTGCACCGCGACGTGGAGCCTGCCCGTGGCGACGCTCAGGCGCGAATGCCGACCAGGATATATTCGCCTTCGACTCTCACCTCGTAGGTGGCGAGGGCCTCCATCGCCGGCGGACAGGTCGCCTCGCCGGTGCGGATGTTGAAGCAGCCGCCGTGAAGCGGACATTCGATTTCCTCGCCTTCCACGTATCCCTCGCTCAGGGAGCCGTGAGCATGCGTGCAGGTGTCGTCGGTCGCGAAGAACTCGCCGCCAATTCTGTAGAGCGCGATTTCCCTTCCCTCGACGAGGACACACCTGACCTCGCCCTCGCGGAGCTCGGCTCTTTCGCCCACAACGTGGTACACGACGCTCCCCATCTGCCCTTGGCTCCCTTCCGTGCCGTCGATCGTGACCGCGCGAGGCAGCCGTCTCGGTCTTACTCCGCCGCCGAGGCGGAAGGCGGCATGTCGTCAAAAGTCCGGTCGGATTCGATGCGCACCGAATCGAGGCAGCGGGCCAGCGCATCCGCGCTTGTCTCCGCGGCTTTCGACAACTCCTTGAGCCACCTGCGATAGGCGACGGAGACCTTGTCGGTGCGCACGGAATACTCCTCGGAGGGGGCGGGGATCTCGGGCGGCTCCTGCGCCTCGATCACCGGCAGGTCTTCGCTCAGTACCAGAGCCTGGAAGTCGAGGTGCGGTTGGTCCGGTCCGTCCCGATCCGCAGTACGGCTGGTGAACCAGAAGCTGCGGCACACGCCGGACTCGACCGGGGAGGCGGACATCCAGAGCTGGCTGCGCTCGCCGTCGGGAAAGAAGAACTCGAGATTGACGGTAAAGGGCACCCAGAGGCGATAGTCGGTGGGCGCCATGAGGGCGACGCCTGGTAGCTGCATCTCCGGCGACGGCACGAACTGGAAGCGCAGCTCCCGGTTGAGCCGGTCGACCTTGGCGATGGGAACGCGTGTCTGACGCCGGTCGCCGAGCGAGCCGTCGTGCACGAAGGGAAAGTGCGCGAGGTCGACGAAGTTCTCCAGCCGCCGCGCCGCCGATGTCGGCCACGTGTAGGGCTCGCCCGCCACGCAGCGAAATGCGGCATCTCCAAACGCGGGACAGCCGGGAATTCGGGTATCGAGGGAGGAATCGAGCCGGACCCAGACCAGGTCGTATTCGATGGTCGCGTCGTGGGCGCCGACCTTGCAGTCGTCGGGGATCGAGTGGTCGGGCATCGAGGGAATTTCCCGGCACCGCCCGTCCGCTCCGTAGAGCCACCCGTGATAGGCGCAGCGCAGTCCTCCGGCTTCGACGCGTCCCACCGAGAGCTTGGTCGAGCGGTGGATGCAACGGTCGTCGAGCGCTGCGACGCAACCTCCGATTTCCGCCAGCGCCAGCCTCTCGCCGAGCAGGGTCACCGCAAGCGGCCGCTTCCCCTCTGCTGCCGCGGCGCGCAGTTCCGCGACCGTGCACACCGGGTGCCAGAAGTACCGCCATGCGGCCTCGTTCAGGAAGTTCGTGCTCGTGCGCATCGTCGATAACCCGGACTGCCGGACGGCCTCTTCACCTTCGGACACTAGCCCGTATTTCTCACCACCAACACGGTCAGGCGCGTCGTCACGAATAATGGCCTTATATCAATCACTTGGAAGAGAACGCGGGCATGCGATCGACGCCGGATCGAGCAAAATAATCACCCTGTAACCACCACGAAGCAAACTCCAGGGTGCTCCAGACCGCTCCAGTCCGTCATCCCCGCTGCGGTCACCCAAAGATCGCTCCTGTGCCAGTGCCGCCCGAGGCGTCCATCCCGAATCGGATCGTCGCAGCCCGTCTCGACCTCGCCTCACGCGCTGGACAAGCGCCTGGTGCAGCCGGCTCCCCGTTCCGGGCCGGCAGCACAGCAACCGCAGGGGCAGTCTAGCGCTCGCCGTCCGCAATGCCAGCATGCGGGCGACGACGCCCGTAACAGGCCGGCAATCATGGCTGCCGCCAGACCCGCCGTTCGTTGCCCAATTCGACGCTGCCGGGGCC
>Ga0209754_1000978_pt1 | contig 32372 bp, 25 predicted proteins | sample MesohylBB_FD_187295 | JGI IMG/M metagenome (GOLD analysis project Ga0209754, IMG submission 187295) | Host-associated microbial community of the marine sponge Aplysina aerophoba from Gulf of Piran - sponge mesohyl, lysed by bead beating... | ecosystem: Host-associated > Porifera > Sponge >... | reverse complement strand
ACTTCGTCGACGTGGTGTGGCTGTTCCTGTTCATCTGGATCTACTGGTGGGGCGGTTGATCGAGACGACATGGCGGATGGGACCTACTATCCGCCGGTCTCGGTCCTGAAGGCCGGCCTGCTCTTCCGCTGCCCCCGGTGCGGACGCGGCAAGCTGTTCAGGGGCTACCTGCGGGTCGCCGAACGCTGCGGTGCGTGCCAGTTCGAGCTTTCGCGGCATGACAGCGCCGACGGACCGGCTGTCTTCGTGATGTTCATCGTCGGCGGGGTGGTCGTCGCGCTCGCGTTCTGGCTGGAGTTCACCCACGCGCCGCCCTACTGGCTCCACGCGGTCCTCTGGCTCCCTGCGATCACCATTCTGAGCCTTGGCCTGCTGCGGCCCGCCAAGGCGCTCCTGATCGCGCTCCAGTACAGGCACAGAGCGGCAGGCTTTGGCGAAGACTGAGGGCGCCCGGCCGCGAGTGACCAGCGAGCGCGCCCGGCGCCGGGCGACCTGGTTCGCGATTCCGGCCATCATGATCCTGCTCGCGCTCGGCTCCTGGCAGGTGCACCGCCTGATGTGGAAGACCGAGCTCAACGACGAGCGCCGCACCCAATTCCAGGCTGAGGCGGTGATGCTGCCCGCCGAGCTCGCCGATCCGGCGCCCTTCGCCTACCGCCGGGTCTGGCTGGAAGGGCAGTTCCGTCATGAAGCGGAGATGTTCCTAGCCGCGCGCACCTTCGACCGCCGGGTGGGCTACCAGATCATCACCCCCTTCGAGCGCGCGGACGGCACCGTGGTGCTGGTCAACCGCGGCTGGGTGCCGCTGGACAACAAGGAGCCGGAGACCCGGCTCGGGGGCCAGATCCAGGGCACGTACCGCCTCGAAGGCGTCGTCGTGCCCGGCGGGCGCACTGGCTGGTTCACGCCCGACAACGAGCCCGAGAACAACATCTGGTTCTGGACCGATCCGGAAGCTCTCGCGGCCGAGGCGGGCATTCCCGCGCCGTCCTATCTGGTCGACGCCGGCCCCGCCCCCAACCCGGGCGGCCTGCCCATCGGTGGGCAGACCAAGATCGAGCTGCGCAGCCAGCACATGCAGTACATCGTGATCTGGTACGCGCTCGCGATCAGCCTGGCCGTGATCTACGCGATCTACATGCGCCGAGACCGCCGCTCGGACGAGGACGAGGCGTGAGCGCCTACGGTACGCTGGAGGCCCGCTTCCGCCGCCTCGGCCTGCTCGGCGGCGCGGCCTCGATGCTGCATTGGGACTGGGCGACGATGATGCCGCCGGGCGGCGCCGAGCCTCGCGCGGCGCAACTCGCCGAGCTTGCGCTGATCCGCCACGAGCTGCTGACCGATGCCCGCGTTTGCGATCTGCTGGATGAGGCAGAGGCCGAGGCGGACACCCTGGACGACTGGCAGCGGACCAATCTGACGCGAATGTGGCGGCGCTGGCGCGAGGCGGCGGCGCTGCCGGCGGACCTGGTGCAGGCGCTGAGCGAGGCGTCGTCGCACTGCGAGATGGTGTGGCGCGAGGCCCGGCCCGCGAGCGACTTCCCGGCCTTTGCGGCGGCATTCGCGCCGCTGCTCGGGCTCGTGCGCGAGAAGGCGGCGGCGCTGGGCCAGGCGCTCGACTGTGCCCCTTACGACGGGCTGGTCGGTTCCCACGAGCCGGGGCTGAGCTGTGCCACCATCGACCCGCTCTTCGACGACCTTGCAAGCTTCCTCCCCGAGTTCCTCGGCCGCGTACGCGAGGCGCAGGCGGACTCGGACGTTCCGCCGCCGGTGAGCGCGCCCACAGACGCGCAGCAGGCGCTCGCCAGGCGCCTGATGACGGCGCTGGGTTTCGACTTCGACCACGGCCGCCTCGATGTCAGCCTCCACCCCTTCTGCGGCGGCAGCGCCGGCGACATCCGCATCACCACCCGCTACGACGAGGCGGACGCTCTTTCCGGCCTCATGGGAGTGCTGCACGAGACCGGTCACGCGCTGTACGAGGCGGGCCTGCCGAAGGAATGGCGATACCAGCCGGTGGGCCAGGCAGGCGGCATGGCGCTGCACGAGAGCCAATCGCTGCTGATCGAGATGCAGGCCTGCCGCAGCCGGCACTTCATGCGTTTCCTCGCACCGCTGCTCGGTCAATATCTCAATGGCGGCGACTCTGCCGACGCGGAGGCACTCTACCGGCAGGCGATCCGCGTGGAGCCGGGCACCATCCGGGTTGACGCCGACGAAGTGACCTACCCCGCCCACATCATGCTCCGCTACCGGCTGGAGCGTGCGTTGATTGCAGATGATCTCGCCGTGGACGAGATTCCCGGCGCCTGGGCCGACATCCACGAGGCCCTTCTGGGGCTCAGGCCGGACAACGACGCGCAAGGCTGCCTGCAGGACATCCACTGGTCGGTGGGCGAGCTCGGCTACTTTCCGAGCTACACCATCGGTGCGTTGATGGCGGCGCAGTTCTTCGATGCGGCGGTGCGTGAAGTGCCGGCGCTGTGGCCGGCTATCGAGCGCGGCGATTTTTCGCCCCTGTTCGGGTGGCTCCGGGCCAATGTTCACGGCCTCGCGTCCCGCTACGAGGGCCCGGTCCTGCTCGAACGCGCCACCGGCGCGCCGCTCGGCACCGGGGTCTTCAAGGCCCACCTGCAGCGGCGCTACCTCAACTGAGCCCCACAAGATTTGGTTCCTGTGCGGGCAACGTCACGACTCATGCATCATGGGGCATGGGACGGCGCGGGAGGACGAGGGGCGGCCGCTCCACACGGCCGTCCCTAGCGCGTCGGGAGAGACGTGCGGAGTAGCCAAAGGGAGTACCCCTTTCCCGCCTGACACATAACCGCGTACGTCACCCCGCAACGATGCCCCTTGACATTGGTGGCGAACCAAACTAGAACAAAGCAGGGAGGTTTCCTCTTTGTTCGCTTAATGGGGTTCGCCGATGCTGACCAGGAAGCAAAAGGAACTATTGCTCTTCATCGATTCCTATCTCGAAAGTCGCGGTATCGCCCCCTCGTTCGAGGAGATGAAGGAGGCGGTCAACCTCAAGTCCAAGTCCGGCATTCACCGGCTTGTCAAAGCGCTTGAGGAGCGCGGATTCCTGCGGCGGTTGCCGCATCGGGCACGCGCGCTGGAAGTGTTGAGGCCGCCGCCCTCCCGTGTCGCCGATGTGCCGGAACGGCAGCCGAACCGTCGCTTCCGGCCGAGCGTGATCAAGGCCGATTTCCGCTCCGGTCGCGGGACCGAGCGCCCGTCTGACGACCGGGCCAGCGTGGCGCTGCCGCTCTACGGCCGCATCGCTGCCGGCACGCCGATCGAGGCTTTGCGCGACGAGACCAACCAAGTCGACATTCCTGGCGCAATGTTGGGTGCGGGCGAGCATTACGCGCTCGAAGTCGACGGCGATTCGATGGTCGAAGCCGGGATTCTCGAAGGCGATACCGCCGTGATCGAGCGCTGCGAGACCGCCGAGAGCGGCACCATCGTCGTGGCTCTGGTAGACGATAGCGAGGTGACGCTCAAGCGGCTGCGGCGCAAGGGCGAATCCATCGCGCTCGAGCCCGCAAACACGCGCTACGAGACGCGCATTTTCGGCCCCGGCCGGGTCAAGGTGCAGGGCAAGCTCAAGGGCATTCTCCGCAACTACTGAGCCAGCTACCCCTAACGGGCCGGCGCGCGGCGAGCGACCCAGGGCCGCTCTCCGCGCACCGCTGCCACGCTTTCGACCCGGGCACCCTCTCCATCCAGCCATATGGCGTGGCTGCCGCCCCGCCAGAGGTCGAACCGGTCCACCACGGTCTCCGGAATCTTGCATAGGTCCCAGGCCGGGACGGCGCTGACCACCAGGTCTGCACGGCGACAGTCTTCCTCGAACGCGCGTGGGTCGCGCACGAACGCTATCGTTCGATTGCCGCGCCGCTGTATGCAGCCAAGTGTATCGCAGCGGATCCCTGCGGCAGGTGCGCTTCGGCCGTCCCGCGGCCAGGTCGGCACCTCCGCCTGCCCGTCCCGCCTGAGCCAGAAGTCGCTCACGAAGCGCCCCCGCTGGCGGGTGGAAATCCATAGCTGCCCGTCCTCGCCGCGTGTCGCCATCACCTTTGCATCGCCGTCGACCAGGATGTCCGGCCTCCGCTCCATGCCGGCGAGCACCATCCCGCCGCCAATCACCAGGACCCCGAGGAAGCGCCAGCGGCTGCGCCAGAGGCAGAGCCACAGGCCACCGACCGAGATCGCGACCAAGGCCGCCGCCGGCATCGCCGGAACGAGGGTGACCGCCCCCGGCTGCGCCGCGACCTCGCGCGCGATCCAGACCACCGCGTCGATCCCCCAGCCCATCGGGGCCAGGGCAAGCCCTTCGAGCCCGAAGGGCATCAGGATGAGCGCGACCAGACCCCAGGGCATGATCCAGAAGCCGGTGATCGGCACGGCGCCGAGATTGGCGAGAAGCCCGTAATCTGCGATGCGGTTGAAGTGGTAGACCGCGAATGGGCCGGTGGCGATGCCGGCCACGAGCGACGTGAGCGTTACGCCGGCCGCGTAGACCAGGGGGCGGAGAACGAGGCCGCCGCGTGCCGCCATGCGGGCGAAGAGTCCCCGCGCCGCTTCGTAGGTTGCGATCAGGGCGGTCGCTGCGGCGAAAGACATCTGGAAGCTGGGCCCGAGCATGCTTTCAGGCGCGATCGCCAGCACCAACAACGCTGCCCAGGCGATCAGCCGCATTGAGAGGCGCGCCCGGTCCAGCATGATCGCGAGCAGCACGACGCCCACCATGATGAATGCTCGCTGGGTCGGCACGCTCATGCCGGAGAGCAGCAGGTATGCCGCGGCGCCCAGCAGCGCGCAGGCCGCCGCCCACTTCTTGATCGGCGCTCTGAGGGCCACCGCTTCGATCAACGCCAGCAGGCCCCGTGTGGCGAAGAAGATAAATCCGGCGATCAGGCCGACGTGGAGCCCCGAGATGGCCAGCAGGTGCGCGAGGCCGGAATCCCGCATCGCCTTGAGCGCGGTCTTCTCGATGGCGCTGCGGTCGCCGGTCAGCAGCGCCGTCACGAAGGGTCCTGCCGAGGGTGACGCCTGCGCGAGGAGTCGCGACGAGACCCAATGGCGGACCCGTGAGAGCAGCGAGAGCAGGCCGCCGCTTTCTCCTTCGGGCGCGGCCTCGGGCGACGCCGCGCCGTAGACGAAGCCAACCGCGCCGATCCGCTGGAACCACGCTTGGCGCCCGAAGTCCCACGCTCCGGGTTCCGCAGGCGTGGGCGGCGGTCTTAGCGAGGCGAGCGCGCTCAGCCACGACCCGGGCGAGGCCGGACCATGCGGGCCGGTGCTGCGTATGCTGAGCCGCACTTGCGCGGGTGTCTGCTCCGGGGCCAAGCGCTCGATCGTCACGCGATCGAGGAGGTAGCGCTGCGCACCGTCGCCGGCGCCGACCCAGACCACGCGCCCGAACACGTCCACCGGGCCGATGGGGGTGGCGAGCACCGGCGCGCTGACCCGGTCCGAGCGCCAGTCAGCGGCGGCGACCCCGGCGGCGAGCAGCGCCAACGCCGCGAGACCAAGGGCCGGTGCCGTGAACCGGCGCAGCAATAGCGCCGCGAGGGCGAAGAGCCCGGCCGCAGCCGGCGCGATCCAGCCGATCGGCTCCACCGGCAGCGTGAGGTAGAGGCCGCTGCCCGCACCGAAGAGGACCGGCACCCAGAGGAACACGCGGCGACGCTCGGCGGTCCAGGCCGCATCGAGATGGATGCGCAGGCCCGCCGCGCGCCTCAGCACGTGGACGACTTCCCGCAGCCATGCGGCCGGTGGCCAGCCGGTCGCCTGTCGCCGGGTGATATGCTAAACGCTCGACGGTTCCGGTCCGTGGTCAGCGGCCGGGTCGTCTGCCGGGGGTGAGATCGCACATGAGCGTCGTCACGCGCTTCGCGCCGTCGCCGACCGGCATGCTGCACCTCGGCGGCGCGCGCACCGCCCTCTTCAACTGGCTTTACGCGCGCCATCACGGCGGCACCTTCCGGCTGCGGCTGGAGGATACCGACCGCAAGCGCTCGACTCCCGAAGCCATCGCCGCAATCATCGACGGGCTCACCTGGCTCGGTCTCGATTGGGACGGTGAGATCGTGCGCCAATCCGAGCGGCGCCAGCGCCACGCTGACGTCGCGCAGGGCCTGCTCGCGGCCGGCGGGGCCTACCGCTGCTACTGCACGCCGGAAGAGCTGGAGGCCATGCGCGCCGAGGCTCGCGCCGCCGGTCGCGCAGCGCTCTACGACGGGCGCTGGCGGGACCGTGACCCGGCGGAGGCGCCGCCTGGCATCGATCCCGTGATCCGCTTTCGAGCGCCGCAGGAAGGGCAAACAAACATATCAGACTTGGTACAACGAGATGTCAAAATAGATAACACAACTCTCGACGACATGGTACTGCTGCGTGCCGACGGCACGCCGACCTACATGCTCTCGGTGGTGGTGGACGACCACGACATGGGGATCACCCATGCCATCCGGGGCGACGACCACCTCACCAACGCCTTTCGCCAGACCCAGCTTTTCCACGCCCTCGGGTGGGAGCCGCCGGCCTACGCCCATATCCCACTGATCCACGGCCCCGACGGCGCGAAGCTCTCCAAGCGACACGGCGCGGTCGCCGTCGGCGCCTATGCCGAGCTCGGCATTCTGCCGGTGGCCATGCGCAATGCGCTGCTGCGGCTCGGCTGGAGCCACGGCGACGACGAGATCATCGGCACCGACGAAGCCATCGCCTGGTTCGACCTCGACGCGGCGAACCGCGGCGCAGCGCGCTTCGACATGGAGAAGCTGCAGAGCCTCAACGGCCACTACATCCGCGAGAGTGCCGATTCGGAGCTGCTGGCCGACGCCGAGCAGAGGCTCGCTGCGCGCCACCCGGCGGCGGCCACGGACGAAGGACGGCGGCGGATCGCAACCCTGCTGCCGGAGGCCAAGGCGCGTGCGAAGACCCTGGTCGAGCTCGCCGACAAGTTGGCGTTCCTGGTCTGCGACCGGCCCTTGGAGATGACGCCCAAGGCAGCGCGGCTGCTCGGCGACGAGGGTAGTGAGGCGCGGTCCCGCCTCAGCCGTCTGAAGGCCGCCCTGCAAGATGAGTCGGCCTGGGACGAGGCGGAACTCGAATCTGCTGTCCGCGCCTTCGCTACGGACGAAGACATCGGTCTCGGCGCCATCGCGCAGCCGCTCAGGGCGGCGTTGACAGGCGCGCACGCGTCACCCGGAATCTTCGCCGTCATGGCCGCGCTCGGCCGGGAGGAAACGCTGGCCCGTCTGCTGGTGTACACACCCCAAAGTCGGGTCGTAATGACCACCAAGACGGGTTAACTCCGAGATTGGACCGAGACATAGCGAGATATAGCGAGACGGTGTGAGGTATTGGCCCCCGAGGCGAGGGCTGAGCTGTCGTCGATGCACTCCGGCTGCACCACGGGATGGGGTGCCGAGGCCGGGCCTTGAGTCAGCCGGTTCCCCGCGCCGCCGCGCCCTCGTCGTCAGCCACGCTCTCATCGGCGGCAGTGGTGATGTCGCTGGCCTCGATGGCGTCGCGGAGGGGTGGACAGAAATGAGAGTGCAGATGAGAGTTCTTCCCATATCAGTCGTCCTCGCCGCCTATGGTAGCGGTAGCGGTGGACCGGTGCTTTCGCAAAACGGGATCGCGCGGCTCATCTCCGATCACGGCCTTCAGCGCGCGGGAGATCATCACGAGGCAAGCTAGCCGGCCAAAGTTAAGGTTTCGAGTGTAGAGAAAAGCGCTTCGTGACGAACACCAAGTTGGGACGCGGTGCTCGTGACAGCGCGAATCCGGCGCGTTCTACGACGCTGCTTCGACGCCGCCCCATGCGCCGGCTTCCGAGGCATGCCAGCCGCCGTGGGCGCGCTTGTAGAGCTTGAGGGCGGGCCAGATATGGGCATCGACGAGACGCAGCAGGCCCTCGCGGCTACCCTCCGCCATCTCGGCGATCATCGCGGCATGCTCGTCACGCGCACGCCGCAACCAGACTGGATCGCCAATCGCGTAGCAGCGGATGCCCAGGGTCTCCGTCCAGATGCGCTGGATCATCTCCGTCAGGCAGCGATTGTTTGCGGCCTCGAACATGGTGAAATGGAATACGTTGTTCAGGTTGCAGACTTGCCTCAAGTCGCCGGATTCCACGCAGCGGCTGTACTTCGCGTGGATGTCCGTGAGCTCGCGGACCAGGGCGCGATCGACCGGCCAGGGGATGCGTAGAACTGCTTCGCGTTGGAGCAGCGCGCGCATCTCGTAGATCTCGTCCACCTCCTCGACCGAGAAGTCCCGGACCATCGCCCCCTTGTTGCGCCGCCGCGCTACCAGCCCCATGCCCTGCAATTCCGTCAGCGCCGAGCGGATCAGGTGGCGAGAAACCTTGTAGCGATCGCTCAGCTCCCCCTCGACCAACCTCTCGCGCGGGAGGAGGCGGCCAAAGATTATTTCTTCCTTGAGCGCCTGCACGATGTCGGCGATTTCGGGGACGGGAGCGTGATCGAATGTCTCGGCAAGGCTGGCCATCGGCGGAGTCCTCGCTTTCCTGTATGGCGCCCATTGCGCGCGGAGGGCGTGTCACCGTCTCGCCGCCACCAAAGCTCTTATGCCTGCCGGTCGTGCCGCGCGGCGAATGCGACGGCCGAGAGAGATTATTGCACAGTCTGGGAAACGTGAAAGGAGGTGTGCATTGTCCCCTCGACCGCGCAGCTCGCCACCGGCCTGACAGCGTTGGCAGGATTGACGCCTGTCTTTTCGAAATGATTGTTGACAATCCGTCGACGCCGATCACTATGCATCGCGACATTGGCCGGCAGAGTAAGCGGACGTTGCTTGGCTGAGCGCAAGGAGGGGTGCGGTCGGTTGGTCGAGACTGCACGATACCGGACCAACGGCTTCATGACCGCCTGCCTCGAGACGGGGCCGGAAGGCGCGCCGGCAGTCATGCTGAGCCACAGCCACTTCAGCGACCACCGCATGTGGCGTCCCCAAATCGAGGCTCTCGCCGAACGTTATAGGGTCATCGCCTACGACACGCGAGGGCATGGCGGCAGTGGTGTGCCGAAGGGTCCGTACAGTCTCGACGATCTGGCCGGCGACGCGCTCGAACTGATGGACGCGTTAGGGCTCGACGAGGTTCATTTCGTCGGGCTCTCGATGGGCGGCATGATCGGCATGACCCTCGCGCTGCAGGCACCCGAGCGCGTGCGATCGCTGCTGCTCTGCGATACCGCTGCGGAGATGCCCGCCGGCATCTGGGACGAGCGGATCGCGACGGCGCGCGAAACGGGAATCGCGCCCTTGCTGGAGCCAACGATGTCCCGCTGGTTCACGCCCGAATTCCGTGCTTCGTCGCCGGAGACGATCGCCTGGATCCGTGGCATCGCGTCGGGCACAGCGACTGATGGCTATATCGCCTGCGCCGAGGCCATCAAGGCGATGCGCCTGGTGCCGCGTCTGGGCGACATCCGCGCTCCCACGCGGGTGATTGTGGGCACCCAGGATCCGGCGACGCCGGTGGCAGCGGCCGAAGTTCTGGCACAGGGCATCCCCGGTGCGGATCTGGTCGTCATCGAAGGGGCAGCCCATCTCGCCAATCTCGAACAGCCCGCCGCGTTCACCGAAGCAATGCTGGAGTTTCTCGGTGCGCACGCTGCACCGGACGCGCATCGGCAGGGTGCAACCGCGTCACCTCGACCGGCCTCGCAGGCCGACAGTGAGTTGCGATAACCCAATTTCAACCCGAGGAGGAGAGCATGCTTGATTTCAAGGCCCGAAAGTTCCTGGTTCAAGAGGCGCTGGAGTTCGCGGAGTGGAGCCGCCGCGACTTTTTGAAGGCCGGCGCGGCCGCCGGAGCCGTGGTCGCCGGCACGGCGCTGGCGAGCGACATCGGCATCGCCAGTGCCCAGGACAAGAAGGTGCGGGTCGGTATCCCGCTGACCTACGGGCCGTTCAATCAGCCCTGGCGCCGCGGTTGCTGGCAGTTGGTGAAGACCGTTCTCGACATGGGCGGCGAGCCGGTCACGATTCGCGGCGAGCCGACCAAGGCGAGCGAGCAGGAAGCCGAGCGCGCCCTTCTCGACCGCGATATCGACGTACTGTGCATGGGCATCTACTCGCTCGAGCCCGAGACCGAGTATATCGCCGACGAGGCGCACGCGCGTGGCATCCCGACCGTCGGCTTCGCTGTCCCGGTCAAGAACTCCCCGGCCGTGGTCGAGGACACCTGGGCGACGGCGACGACGCTGGGCTATTACGTCCAGAACGTCCTGCAGCGCAAAGGCACGCTGGTGCAGACGGCCGAGGACAAGGGCTTCTACACGCCCTTCGACATGGAGGCCGACATGCTCGACCTCATGACGAAGTACGAGCCGCACATGGACATGCTGCCCTTCATGCCCGGCACCGTCTCCACCCAGGACCAGATCTCCAAGGGTCGCGAGAACGCCCTGGCGCTGCTGCAGTCCAATCCGGAACCCGGTTCGGTCGCCGGCATCATTTCCTGGTGGTGGCCGCTGACCATCGGCGCCGGTCAGGCCATGCAGCAGATGGGCCGCGACGATCTGCGGCTATTCAACCACTACTTCTCGGACCAGTTGCTGGGCGAGATGGTGGCGAACACCTATCCGATCGAGTTCTCCACCGACGTTCCGTGGCACACGCTGGGCCATGAATGCGCGAAGCTGGCCATGGCCATGGGTGCCGGCGAGAAGGTCGAGCCTCACCAGTATCGTGTGCCGGTGACCGCCATCCTTCAGGAAGAAGCCGGGGCGGCGCTGGCCGAGGTCCAGGAGATGGACCGCCAGGCGATCGCGCTGCTGGGCGAATACGGCGGCTGATCCCGTTTGACGGCGCATCCTCCGGGCGGGGCTGCTCTCCAAGGCAGCCACGTACCGGAGGGCGTGCCGCGCTTGTTGCACGGCGTCGTTCGTCTGACTGTTAATCGCGCCCCTCTGAGCGCCGCCGCAGCAACGGGCAGCCGCGCGAGGGCCGCGTCGCCGGGTGTCCGAAGCGGTCTTGCAGATGGCCGCAAGTTTGCAACCGGTATCCAAAGGGCACAGACTCGGGGTTTGCAGCAGTCGCCCGGGAAGGAGCGAAAATGGCGGTGCCCGTCGATGAGTCCACTGCGGCGCCGGATGACGCGCCGGCCTCCGCTTCGGCGTCGGGGGAGCCGCTTTGGCTGCGCCTGCTGCGGCGCTGGGGAACCATCGCCGTCATCGTGCTGACGGGGGTCGGTTTCTCCTTCGCGACCCCCTACTTCCTCACGTTCTCGAACTTCAACAATATCCTTTTCTCCATGATCGTGCCCTGCCTGGTCTCGATCGGGCTTACCTATGTGGTGATCGCGGGCAGCTTCGATCTATCGGTCGGCCTTTGCGTGACGACCACATCGATCGTCTGCGCCTTCCTGATTCCGCTGGTCGGGCCGTGGCCGGCGATCGTGCTCTCCTTGCTGGCCGCCACGCTCATCGGGTCGGTCAACGGCGTCCTGGTCACCTATGGACGATTGTCGGGCATCGTCGTCACGCTGGGGATGATGTTCGTCCTCGGCGGTATCAACATATATCTGACCGGCGGCTACCAGGTCGCGGTCGACTATACGGAGAAGGCGTTCCGCTATATCGGGCAAGGCCGCTTTCAACTGTCGGACGACCGCAGCATGGCGATCGCCGTGCCGGTGGTCATCCTGGCCGTGATCTTCCTCCTGCACCTGGCCGTCGCCGGCAAGACGCGGGTCGGCTACTACATCCGGGCGGTCGGCGACAATGCGATGGCGGCGTTCTATTCAGGCATCCCCGTGTATCGCTGGGTGATCGTGGCCTTCGTGCTCTCCTCGCTCACCGCCGGGATCGGCGGCGTGCTGCTGACCTCGATCTCGTCCTCCGCGCAGCCGGTCGGCGGCGAAGGCTACCTGCTCGGCGCGTTCGCGGCGGTGTTCCTGGGCGCGACCGTGCTGGGCAAGGGCAAGCCCCATGTCCTGGGAACGCTGCTCGGCGTGTTCTTCATTTACATGGTGAATTCGGGGATGAACATGGTGGGCTTCCCCTATGCGGCTCGCCAGCTCTTCGCCGGTGCCATCCTGATTCTCGCGGTCGGTGCCAACGCCTTGCTGAACCGCGAGGAAATCCATCTGAAGTTCATCTAGGGTGGCCGCCATGGCTGGGAGCGCGGCGGAACCGGAGTTCGACGACACGCTGGTCGACATCACCGGCCTGGAGAAGCAGTTCTCAGGCACCAAGGCGCTGGGCGGTGTCTCGATCAAGTTCCGGCGCGGCGAGGTCCACGGCCTTTTGGGCGAGAACGGCGCCGGCAAGTCGACCCTCATCAAGATCCTCACCGGGGTCTATTCGCCGAGCGCCGGACGCATCTCACTGGACGGCGAGCAGGTCCGCATCGACAGTCCGCTGGAGGCGCACAAGCTGGGATTCGGTGCCGTCTACCAGGACGCCGAGGTGATCAGCAGCTTTACCGTGGGGCAGAACGTGCTGCTAGGTAACGAGCCCGGCGGCGCTCTCGTCGATCAGCGAAAGATCCATGCCGAAGCCCAGAACATCCTCGACAGGATGGGGATCGACCTCGATGTCCGCCTTCCGGCAGCCGATCTCTCGGCGGCGGAGATGCAGCTCGTCACCCTCGCAACACTCTTCCAGCGCCAATACAAGCTGATCGTCCTCGACGAGCCGACGGCGCGGCTGTCGGCGTCCGAAGTCGAAATCCTGTTCGGGCTGATCGAGCGGTTCCGGGATCAGGGGATCACGATCATCTACATCTCGCACCGGCTGGGCGAGATCAAACGCATATGCGACCGCGTCACGATCCTGCGCGGCGGTCTGGTATCGGCGACCCTCGATCGTGACGAGATCACCGAGGAGCGCGTGACCGAGCTAATGGTCGCAAAGAGCCGTGCAGATCTCAGGATCGAGAATTCCGGGCTGGCGACGGAGCGCGTCCTGCTCGAGGTCGAAGACCTGCGCACGGATCATCTCGAGCCGCTGTCCTTTAATGTGCGCTCCGGCGAAATTCTGGGAATCACCGGCCCGGTGGGCGGCGGGATGGAGCAGATCGGCCGGGCGCTGGCCGGGGTGGTGCATCACGACGGCACCATCCGCATCGACGGCAAGGCCGTCTCCACCCGAAGCCCCCGGGCGTCGCGCGCGGCGGGTATCGCCGTGGTGCCGGAGGACCGGCGCCGGCAAGCGCTCTTTCCCGAGCTCAGCCTGGCAGACAACGTGTCGCTGCCGGTGCTGGGCCAGCTCAGCCGCTTCGGGCTGATTCGGGGCCAGCTCAAGCTGCGGTACGCCAGGGAAATTGCCGATCGCCTCTCGATCAGTCCCCCGGTCCCGGCGCGGTCAGTGAAATTCTTCTCTGGTGGCAACCAGCAGAAGGCCGTCATCGGCAAGTGGATGAGCGCCCATGCGCGGCTCTTCATCTTCGTGGAGCCGACGGCGGGCGTTGATGTCGGGGCGATCAAGGAAATCTACGACATCATCCTGAGCCTCGCCCGGGAGGAGGCGGCGGTGATCCTGATCTCGTCGGCGGCCGAGGAGGTCATGGCGCTCGCCGAGACCGTGATGGTCGTGCACGATGGCCACCTGGTCCACGGCGCGCCGAAGGCGGACTGCACGCACGACCAGCTGCTTACGCTCTCCATGGGCGGCCGCTCGCACGTCAAAGCCTGACGAAGCAAAGGACGGCGTTCAGTCGGAGTCGCTGCCGCCAGGCTGTGGCTCGCGCAACGCCTCGTCGAGCAGCTCCGCGATCTCCCAGACCGCGATCCGGTCATCGACACCGAGCGCCTGCACGGCGGCGGTATACATCACCACGTCCTTGGGGCAGGACACCACGAAGCGCGTGACACCCTCCAGCGCCAGAGCCTCTTCAATGCGATTCTCGCTCGGGCGCTGGGCAAGCCCGCTGTCGTCCATCCAGATGCGACCGCCGCCGGCACCGCAGCAGTAGCTGTTCTCCCGGCAGCGGCCCATGTCGTGCAGATCGTGGCCCAACCGGCGAATCAGCCGCCGCGGCGCCTCGAACTCGTCGTTGTAGCGCCCGAGATAGCAGGGATCGTGATAGGTGACGGTCGTCTCCCCGCCCTGCGTGACCGGGCCGAGCCGTCCGGCCTCCACGAGTTCGCACAAGAGGCGCGAGTGATGCACCACGTCGTAATGCGCACCCATCGCCGCGTACTCGTTGCGCAACGCGTTCAGGCTATGGGGGTCGGCGGTGAGGATGCGATTGAAGCTGCAGGTCTCGAGCTCGGCGATGTTGTGCCGGGCGAGCAGGTCAAACAGCCCCTCGTCGCCGACACGGCGCACGTCGTTGCCGCTGTTGCGCTCGCCGTCATAGAGGATGCCGAAGTCCACCTCTGCCCTGGCGAGCAGTTCGGCGATCAGGAGGGTGAGGCGCTGGACGCGGGGGTCGAAGCTGGCGAAATCGCCGACGAACCAGACGATATCGACCGCCTCTCGGCGCGCGTCCTTGGGTTTGAAGGAAAGTCCGCGGGTCCAGCGCGCCCGTTGCTTCGGTGACTTGCCGAAGGAGTTGCCGTGGGTCTGCAGGCTCGTGAGCGAATCCTGCAGCATGGGTTCGATCTCGCCTTCCTCCACCAGGGAACGGCGAAGCTGGACGATCTTCGGCACGTGCTCGATGTGAAGCGGGCAAACCTCCATGCAGGCGCGGCAAGTGGTGCAGGCCCAGAGCGTCTCGGCGCTGATCGTCCCGCCGGCGATCGGCGCGCCTCCGGTGCCGCCCGGTTCTTGCGATGCGGTCATGCCGTCGCGGAGATCCATGACGAGCCGCTTCGGGCTGAGTGCGGCACCGGAGCCGTGCGCCGGACACACGGCCTGGCAGCGGCCGCATTCGGTGCAGGAGAGGCCGTCGAGCAGGTCCTTCCAGGTGAAGTCACCGAAGTCCTGGACGACGCCGGCCCGTCCCTCACTGTCGGGCACTGGCGGAGGTGGGGGCAGCTGGCCCTTGGGCGCCAGCGAGCGGAAGAAAATGTTCGGGGCGGCTGCGAACATGTGGCGATGCTTCGAGCCGGGAATGTAGATCAGGAAGGCGAGAATCGAGGCGATGTGGGCCCAGTAGAAGGCCTCCGTCGCGCTCTTCGCGGCATCGCCTTGCAATCCCAGCCCACCGAGGCCGCCGGCGAGCGCGGCGGAGAGATGTCGGTACGGCTCTGACGGATCGCCGCCCGCCGCGATTCGTCCGGCCCATTCCAGGAGCATAGTGACGACGATGGCGGCGATCAGGGCATAGATGATCGCCGCATCCCGCCGGTTGGAACCGGCGAAGCGGGCCGGCCGCCGCACGAACCGATGCCAGATTGCCATGCCAAGCGCCGCGGCGATGATCAGCATGAACGCTTCCTGAAGCGTTGCGAGCCAAGTGTGGCCGCCGATCGGTTCCAGGCTGAAGCCGGGGAAGAAGCCCGCGCCGAAGGCCTGCACGATGACGGTGAACAGCACCAGGAAGCTAGAAAAAATCATCAGGTGCATGACGCCGGAGAAGCGGATGCGCAAAAGGCGCCGGTGCAGGCCGATATCGGCTAGGACTCCCGCGAGCCTCTGCCAGGGCCGGTCGAGACGGCCGGCCGGCCGCGCCTGTACGAGCGGCCCGAGCCAGGAGCGGGCCCGCCAGCCGGCGGCCGCGACCGCGCCGAGCGTCGCGATGAGGAGGATCAGGGTTTGGGTGGCCATGCGCCCATGCTGTCGCTGGTGCCCCGAGGCCGGACCCGGAAGACGTTCAGGAGTCTTTCAGGCAGGCAGCGAGTTTCGGAAGCACGTCAAACATATCGCAGACCGCGCCGTAATGGGCCTTGGCGAAAATCGGTGCCCTCTCGTCGGTGTTGATCGCGACGATAAGTTCGGAGTCGCTCATGCCTTCCAGATGCTCCGGCGCGCCGGACACGCCGGCCATGAAATAGAGGCGTGGCTTGACCGTGGTGCCGGACTTGCCCACCTGGCGATCCTTGGAGAGCCAGCCCGCGTCGATGACCGGGCGGGAGCCCGCGATCTCAGCGTTGAGCAGGCCGGCCAGCTCCTCCACGACGGCGATCTTGTCGGTGCCACCGATGGCGCGGCCGACGCAGACGATTCGCTCGGCCTGGGTGAGGTCGACGCCGCCCACTTCGGGCTCCAGCGCCTCGACCAGCCGGATGCCTGCCGCAGCGCCTGGCGGCATGGCCACGGTCTCCACCGGCGGCGTGCCGTCCAGGCGACCTTCCTCGGCGCGCGCCGCGCCGGGCATCGCCATTGCGATGGCCGGAAGCGGGACGCGGGCGCTCGCCTCCAGCTTGCCGCCGTAGATCTGCGCGCGTACGGCCAGAGCCGTCTCCTCAAACCGCAACGCGACGGCGTTACAGATAAGAGGCAGGCCGCAGGCATGGGCCACTGGCGGCGCGATATCGAGACCCGCCGTGCCGTAGCTCAACAGCACCAGATCGGGACGGCGCTCACGGATGGCGGCCTGCAGCGCGGCTGCGTGCGCGTCGGGAAGGTAGGTTTCCAGCGCCGGATCGGCGATGGCGATCACCCGGTCAGCACCGCCCAATTGCCCGGCGAGCGCCTCCGGTTCGGAGCCCATGACCAGGGCCTCGATTTCGCCTCCCAGCAAGCGTGCGATGGCGATCAGCTCGAAGGCGGTATCCCTGACCGCGCCTGCCTCGTGCTCGGCATGAACGAGAATGCGCATCAGACCAGATCTCTCTCGGCCAAGACAGCATGGAGCCGCTCGGCGATCTCCTCGCCGTTGCCTTCGATCATCACGGCACCTGCGCCGCGGTCGGGCAGGGAGAGGATGGCGGGCTCGACGCCGGTCGCGGCAGGCGCGGCGTCGACGGCCATCTCGGGAACCTCGACCTTGAGAAGGTCGCGCAGCTTGCTACCGGCGACATAGCGTGGCGGCTGCGAGGCGGTCTGCAGGCCGATGACCGCCGGCAGCGGAAGCGCGAGCCGCGCTGCCCTGCCGCCCGAGTATTCCTGGCGGACGATCGCGCTGGTTTCCTCGATCCGGACGTCGGAGACGGCGCTCGCCTGCGGCCACCCCAACTCGGCGGCGAGAAATGGCGCCAGCTCGCCATAAAGGTCATCGGTCGCCAGCACGCCGGTAAGGACCAGATCGGCGCCGATTTCGCGCACCGCCGCGGCGTAGAGCGGGGCTAGAGCACGGGAGGAGGCAGCGGATTCGTCTGTCGGAATGCGACGCGCCGCATCGGCTCCGCGCGCCAGCGCCGTGCGCAGCATCCGCTCGACACCCTCACCGTCAACGGCGAGCGCCGTGACCTCCGCGCCGGATGCTTCCTTGAGAACAACCGCCTGTTCGAGCGCCTGATCGTCGAATTCGTTGAGGACCAGGCCGATCCATTCCCGGTCGATATCGCGGCCGTCCTCGGTGAGTTCCAGCTCTTCGGTGAGGTCGGGGGTAAGGCGCAGAATGACGGCAATCTTCATACGGTCCCTCGCGAAATCCACGCCACAAACGAACCGGGCGGCCCGGAAAGACCGCCCCTCGTCACGGACTCTCCCCAATGCCGGACAATCTTGTCAACTATCGTGTTGCAGATATTGCCGGGGCTCGATGGGCCATGGCACTATCCCGGCGGCGGTCGCCGACATTGAATTGCGCGCCTACCGGCTGGGAAGGGAGAGTGGATGGCCCAGAGACAGAAGAACCGCGAAGCGGCGGACGTGCTCATCATCGGGGCCGGTGCGTCGGGCTCCGTCGCGGCGGCCCATCTCGCGGTTGCCGGCGTCAAGGTCGTGTGCCTTGAGCAGGGACCCCGAGTGGATAACGCCGAGTTCCACGGGGACAAGCCCGAATGGGAGCTGATGGCGCAGAAGCGCTGGCATCCCAACCCGAACGTCCGGGATCTCGAGGCCGACTATCCGATCAACACCTCCGAGAGCGACGTCAACCCCTTGATGTATAGCGCGGTCGGGGGCTCGACGATCCTCTACGCGGCGCACTGGCAGCGCTTCATGCCGTCGGACTTCCGCGTCAAGACTCTGGACGGCGTGGCCGACGACTGGCCCTTCACCTATGAGGACCTGGAGCCCTACTACACCCGCATGGACGACGAGATGGGTGTTTCCGGGCTGGCGGGCGACCCGGCCTATCCGCCGCATCGCGACTATCCGCTACCGCCCATGCCGATCGGCCGCATCGGCATGAAGGCCGCCGAAGGCATGAACAAGCTGGGCTGGCACTGGTGGCCGGGGCCGAACTCAGTCCCGTCGCGCGACTATCGCGGGCGCAACCAGTGCGTTCGCTACGGCACCTGCCTGACGGGCTGCCCGAACAAGGCGAAAGCGTCGACCGACCACACGCATTGGCCCACAGCGCTGGAGCACGGCGCGAGGCTCGTCACCGGCGCCCGCGTGCGCGAGATCACGGTGGACGCCCAGGGGCTCGCGAACGGCGCGACCTACATCGACCGCAACGGCCGCGAGGCGCACCAGCGGGCAGGCATCGTCATCGTTTGTTGCAACGGAGTGGGGACTCCCCGGCTGCTGCTGATGTCTGCCTCGAAGCACCACCCGGATGGTCTGGCGAATTCGTCCGGCCTGGTCGGCAAGAACCTCATGATGCACCCCTACGCCGCGGTCACCGGGACCTTCGATGAGCCTCTCGAAAGCTGGCTCGGCCCGACCGGGCAAAGCATCCAGTCGATGCAGTTCTACGAGACCGACACGTCACGCGGCTTCGTGCGCGGTGCGAAATGGGGGGTGATGCCGTCGGGCGGGCCGCTGGGCCTGCGCGCCGCCTATGGGGGCAAGGCGCTCGAAGAGGCCTGGGGTGCCAACATTCACCGCAACACCCGGCATATCTTCGGCCGTTCCTTCGAATGGGGGGTCATCGCCGAGGACCTGCCGGACGAGGACAACCGTGTGGTACTCGACCCCGACCTCACGGATTCGGACGGTCTCCCGGCGCCAAGACTCGTCTACAAGAACTCGGAGAACACGAGGCGAATGCTGGATTTCCACGTCGCCCGCGCCGAGGAAGCGATGGAGGCGTCCGGCGCCGTCTCGATCTCGTCGACCAAGCTGATGCGCGATTGCGGCTGGCACCTGATGGGCACGGCGCGCATGGGCGACGACCCTGCCCGCTCCGTCGTCGACCAGTACGGCAAGAGCCACGACGTGCCCAATCTCCATATTTATGACGGCAGCGTCTTCGTGACGTCCTCGGGCTTCAATCCCACCGGCACGATCACGGCCATCGCGCTCCGCGCCGTCGAGCATCTGATCGAGAACCGGAGCCATGCGAAGGTCGCGTGCAGCCAGTCGAAGGTGGTCTCATGACGATGGTGAGCGACGGAGAGCGTGAGGTCTTCGCGGCCCTCGCCGATGTCCTGATCCCCGCCGCCGAGGGGATGCCGGCAGCAAGCGCGGTGGATGTTCAAGGGGCGATGCTGGATCGCATTCTCGGCCTGCGTCCGGATCTGGTGGAGGCCTTCCGGCGCGGATTGGCAGCGGCGGCCGGCATACCCCCTGCCGACGCGGCCGCAGCCCTGAACCGTGACGATGCCGAGGCCTTCGGCGCCATCGGCATCGTCGTGTCTGCGGGCTATTACATGACGCCTGCGGTGCGCGAGCTCATCGGCTATCCGGGCCAGGTGAAGCGGCCGCCGGACCCCGACGAAACGCCCGAGTATGTGGAGAACGGCATGCTGAAGCAGGTGATCGATCGCGGGCCGATCTTCGTGCCCACTCCGGAGGCCTGAGCCATGACATCGGCGGCAGACGGCACGCGGCCGCCCCGCCACGGCGAGGAGGTCGATGTCTGCATCGTCGGCGCCGGGCCGTCGGGCTCCGTCGCCGCGCGCTATCTCGCCGAGGCCGGCTTTTCGGTGGTGACGCTGGAGCAGGGCGACTGGCCCGATGCCGCCGAGTTCCCCGGCGACAAGCCCGAATTCGAGCTGGTCGCGCAGAAGCAGTGGCACCCGAACCCGAATGTCCGCGACCGTGACCGCGACTATCCGATCAACACCGACGACAGCGCCATCAATCCGCTGATGTATGCGGCCGTCGGCGGCAGCACGACGCTCTATGCCGGCCACTGGACCCCCTTCATGCCGTCCGATTTCAGGGTCAGGACCCTCGACGGCATCGCCGACGACTGGCCCTTCACCTATGAGGACCTGCTGCCCAACCTGGAAGCGATGGAGCGCGTGGTGGGCGTTTCCGGCCTTCCGGGGAACCCCGCCTATCCACCGCGCAGGGCGTTTCCCACGCCACCGCTCCCGATCGGCAAGTGCGGCATGAAGGCCGCCGAGGGCATGGACAAGCTCGGCTGGCACTGGTGGCCCGGCACCAACGCCATGCCTTCGGTGCCCTACAACGGGCTCAATCCCTGCGCACGGCGCGGCACCTGCATGACCGGGTGCCCGGAGGGCGCAAAGTCCACCGCCAACATCACGCTCTGGCCCCATGCGCTCAAGGACGGCGCGCGCATCGTCGTCGGCGCCAGGGTGCGCGAGATCACCTATGACGCGGCGCGCAACCGGGTGACCGGCGCGACCTATATCGACCGCAACGGCCGCGAGCGCCACCAGAAGGCGCGCACGGTCATTCTATGCGGCAACGGCATCGGCACGCCCCGATTGCTGCTGCTCTCGGCTTGCACCGCGTTCCCGGACGGCCTGGCCAACTCCTCCGGCCTGGTGGGGAAGCGCCTGATGATGCACCCCTTCTCGGCAGTCCTCGGCGTCTTCGAGGAAGACCTGGAGAGTTGGCGCGGCCCCTTCGGCCACTTGATCGAGAGCAACGAGTTCTACGAGACGGACGAGAAGCGCGGCTTCATGCGCGGCGCAAAATGGGGAGCGATGCCGGCGGGCGGTCCTCTCGGCGTCACCGGCTTCGTCGGCTCCAAGATCTTCGACGAGGGCGGCAGGGTCGAGGACAGCTGGGGCGCCAACCTCCACGATCTGGTCGATCGCCGCTTCGGCCATTCGATGGTCTGGGGAATCATCGGCGAGGACCTGCCCGAGGAGTCCAACCGCGTGATGCTTGACCCGGAGCTCACCGATACCGACGGCATCCCGGCGCCGAAGCTCGACTACACGGTCTCGGAGAACTCGTCGAACATGCTCAAGTTCCATGTCGATCGGCTACTGGAGGCGAGCCTTGCCGCCGGCGCGATCGAGACCGTGGTGGTGCATCAGGTACCGGATACGGGTTGGCACCTGCTCGGCACGGCGCGCATGGGCGACGACCCCCGCACCTCGGTGGTGGACGAATGGGGCTGCTCGCACGACGTGCCGAACCTCTTCGTCTTCGACGCCAGCGCATTTCCCACGTCGGGCGGCGTCAACCCGACTGCGACGATCATGTCGGTCTCCCACCGCCAGACCATGCACATGATCTCGGAACGTCGAAACGTGGAGGCGGCGTGATGTCCCAGGCGTCCAGACTGTCGCCGGAGGGGCGCGCCACGTTCGCGGGCCTGGCCGATTTGCTGATTCCACGCCACGGACGCATGCCGGCCGCGACCGAGGTCGGGGCACACGCGGAGTTGCTCGACCAGGTGCTTGGCCACCGTCCCGACATCGTGGACGACCTGTTGCGCGGACTTGCGGCCGCCGAGGGCGCGGAGCCGAGCGAGGCGGCCAACCGGCTCAGCCAGAGCGATGCAGCGGCCTTCAACGCGATCACGCTCGCGGCCTCTGCGGCCTACTACATGTGCGATGAGGTCAGGGCGCTGATCGGCTATCCGGGCCAGGAAAAGGCGCCCTACGACCCCCACGAGACGCCGGTCTATCTCACCAATCGCATGATCGAAAGGCTGGTGCGCCGCGGGCCGATCTACCGCCCGACACCGGACGCACACGACTGACAGCGGCACCGGCCGGTGCTGCCCGCCTGCTGAGCCGCGAAATGGCCCACGCATCTAGCCCTGGACGGCCGGTGCAATTCTCCGGCCGTCTGGAAGACAGCAGGCTGCTGCGGGGGCAAGGCCGCTTCACCGACGATCTCGAATTCGCCGGGGCGCTGCACGGCGTTGTCGTTCGCTCGACCCATCCGGCGGCAGGGTTGCGCCGGCTGGACACGGCGGTGGCGCTGCGGGTCGACGGCGTCGCGGGAATCGTGTCGGGCGACGACCTCGCCGCAGACGGCATCGGCGGCGTGCCGTTCACGAGCACCGTCGACGCGCCCGGGGGCGGACCGGTCCAAACCCTGGCCATGCCCCTCCTGGCCCGCGAGGCCGTGCGCTATGTCGGCGAGCCCATTGCCTTCGTGGTGGCCGAGAGTCTGCCGGCGGCGCAAGAGGCCGCCGAGCGCGTCGTCATCGACTATGCGCCGCAGGCGTGCGTGACGGAGGTCCTGGCCGCCGCCGAGGCTGGTGCGCCCCTCGTGCAGGAAGGCAGCGCAGGCAATGTCGCGGCCGAGCTGCGCCTGGGCGATCCTGCGGTGTGCGGCGCCGCTCTCGCAGGGGCCCGGCACCGCTTCGGCCTCCAGGTGCGGAACAACAGGCTCGTTCCCCACGCCATGGAGCCTCGCGCCGCCGTCGGGCTCTACGATGCGGCCGGCGCGACCTGGACGCTACACTGCGCCACCCAGGCGCCGCACCACGCCCGGGCGCTCCTCGCCGATGCCGTCTTCGGGGTCCCCCGCGAGCGGATCAGAATCAAGGTCGGCGATATCGGCGGTGCGTTCGGCGGCAAGATCACCCCCTACCCGGAGGACGGCCTGCTGCTCTACGCGGCGCGGCGTTTCGGGCGGCCTGTCCGCTGGTGCGCCGCGCGGGCCGAGAGCTTTCTGGCCGACTATCACGCGCGCGACCACGCCGCCGAGATCGAGATCGGTCTCGACGACGGGCTCGAGATCGTAGCCCTGCGCGTCGTCGATCACGCCAACCTCGGCGCCTATGCCACGCCCTTCGGCATCCCGATCGCGACGACGACCGGCAACCGCATCGCCACCGGCGCCTACCGCGTTCCGGTCGCTAACATCGCGGTGAAGACCGTGCTGACCAACACGGCGCCCACCGGGCCCTATCGCGGCGCAGGGCGGCCAGAAGTGGTTCACCGGATCGAGCGCATCCTGGACTTCGCCGCCTCGCGCCTCGGCGTCGACCCGGCGGAGCTGCGCCGGCGCAACCTGGTGCGAATGAGCGAGCTGCCCTATCGCCTCGTCTCCGGTCTTGCATACGACAGCGGCGACTTCCCGCGCGTGCTGGAGCGTGCCCTGGCGCTGGCGGACTGGGACGGCTTCGAGTTGCGCCGCGACGCCGCGCGGACGAGGCGGCTGCTGCGCGGCCGGGGCCTCGCCTATCATATCGATTCGACGAGCGGGCTCTCGCCGAAGGAAAGCGTCGAGGCGGTGGCGACGCCCGACGGCCGGGTGCGCCTCCATTCCGCCACGCAGGAGATGGGCCAGGGCCTGAAGAGCACCTATGCGCAGATCGCCAGCGACATCCTCGGCTTGTCCCCCGATGCGATCGACATCGTGCAGGGCGACACGGCGGCGACTCCGGAAGGGCCCGGGAGCTATGGGTCTCGATCGCTCTATACCGGCGGCGCGGCGGTGGCTGTGGCGTGCGAGACACTGGTCGAACGCCTGAAGTCGCTGGCCGCCGAGCGGCTCGAGGCCTCGCCGGACGACATAGAGTTGAGCGATGCAACGCTGACCATTGTCGGCTCCGACCGGCGCGCCACAGTACGCGAGCTGGTCGCGGCCGAGCCCGGGGGCGAGGTGCGGGCGAGTGGAGAGGCTGAGGCCCCCTTCTGCTTCCCCAACGGATGTTATGTCTGCGAGGTCGAAATTGACCCGGACACGGGCGCCATTCGGATCGACCGCTTTTGCGGCGTCGACGATGTGGGCCGGGTCGTCAATGCGACGATCGTTCACGGCCAGACCCACGGCGGCCTAGCCCAGGGCATCGGCCAAGCCATGTTCGAGGAGATCCGCTACGACCGGGAGAGTGGCCAGCTCCTCACCGGCTCGTTGATGGACTACCCGTTGCCCCGCGCGGACGACCTGCCGGCGTTCGAGACCCTGCTGGACGAGGAGGAGCCGACCGCGACCAACATCCTGGGGGTCAAGGGCGCCGGAGAAAGCGGCGCGGTCGGCGCACCGCCCGCAGTGGCCGCCGCGCTCCTGGATGCGCTCCGCCCTTACGGGGTCGAGCATCTCGACATGCCCATCACGCCGGAGCGCGTCTGGCAAGCGCTACGCGACGCAAAACGAGAGCGAAGAACGAAGCAACTGGCCTAGCAGTCTGTCGGACTTCGGAGTCGGATTTCGACCATGAGTGATTTGGCTGTCGTCTGCTGGCGGCGCGGTCGAGATCGGATGAGACGGGGAGGATGGGTTTGGAGCGATCAGATGTAAAAGCCAAGACTTTGTCTGGCCGATTTTCCAGGCCCACCTCAGCTGTAGATTCGGCAGCCTGGCCCGATGTGGTCTAACCGGCTTTCTGTGGCGTCTCGGGATCAAGTGTCATAATGCCGGCACGCATCTATTGCAGGGGAGGGAAAGACCATGGCCCAGCGCAAGTCGCGCAAGCCACTGAATACGCTGCGTATCGGGATGATCGGCGCGGGCTTCATCGCCCGCTTCCACCTCGAATCCTTCACCGGCGTGCGCAACTGCGCCATCACCGGGGTTTACAGCCCGACGAAGGAGAGCCGCAGCGCGCTCGCGGCACGCGCCAACGAGCTCGACCTCGGTCCCTGCACCGCTCACGCCTCGCTCGACAAGCTGATCCGGGCAAAGGACGTGGACGCGCTCTGGATCCTCTCGCCCAACGACACCCGCGTCGCCACCATGCAGGCGATCCACAAGGCGGTGAAGGGCGGCAAGCGGCTGCGCGGCATCGCCTGCGAGAAGCCGCTCGCGCGCAACCTCGCCGAGGCCCGCGCCATGGTCTCGCTGGCAGAGGACGCGAGGCTCGCCACCGGCTACCTGGAGAACCAGGTGTTCTCGACGGCGGTCGAGCGCGGCAAGGAGATCATCTGGCGTCGCGCCGTGCCGCTCACCGGCCGGCCCTATCTCGCGCGGGCGGCCGAGGAGCACTCCGGCCCGCACATGCCCTGGTTCTGGCAGGGCGAAAAGCAGGGGGGCGGCGTGTTGTCGGACATGATGTGCCACTCGGTGGAAGTCGCCCGCCACCTGCTGACCGCGCCGGGCGAGGCCCGGGACACGCTCAAGGTGATCAGCGCGAACGCAACCGTCGCCAATCTCAAATGGACCCGGCCCGCCTACGTCCGGCGGCTGAAGCGGGAGATGGGGCGCGAGGTTGACTATGGCCGGAGGCCCGCCGAGGACTTCGCGCGCGGCACGCTGGTACTGGAGGACCCGGACGGCAACGAGGCGATGATCGAGACCACCACGTCCTGGGCCTACGTCGGCGCGGGACTCCGCATCCAGCTCGAGCTGCTGGGGCCGGAATATTCGATGGAGTTCTCCTCCCTCGGCACCGGGCTCAAGGTCTTCATCTCGCGTGCGGTCAAGGGCACCGCTGGCGAAGACCTGGTGGAGAAGCAGAACGCCGAGCAGGGCCTGATGCCGGCGCTTGAGGACGAGGCTGGCGTCTACGGCTACACCAGCGAGAACCGCCACATGGTGGAGTGCTTCCGCACAGGTGTCACACCTTCCGAAACCTTTCGCGACGGGCTCGCGGTGACCGAGATCCTGATGGCGCTCTATCGCTCCGCCGAGCTCGGCCGCACCGTGAATTTCGGCGAGGAGGACCTGGAGGACTACATCCCACCGGTGGCCCGCGCTTCTTCCCGATAGCACCGGGAAAAGCCCGGCTACCCCAACTGCCCGCTCAGCGTCCGTGGGTATCGGTTGGCTGGCCTTGGCAGCTACCGGTCCTCCGCGCCAAATTCACGGATCAGACCTTGTCGTAGATTCCTTTGTTGAACGCGGTCACCGGTTCCACGAAGTCGAGATAGGGTTCATCCCACGGGTCCTTGATTCCCCAGCCTCTGGCGGTGTTCTCGACATAGGCGCACCAGTGCCAACCGATGAACCAGGGCTCTTCGATCATCGGGGTCAGCGATTCGACATAGTTCGTGCCGCGCTCGGCCTGTGAGGAAAGGCCGGTACTGCGGTTTGGATTGAGCTTGGTCGCCGTCCAGTTTCCGAGATCGGCGTTTAGGACAGGCTTTTCCGTGATCGCCTGCCACTCCGCGAAGGCGTTCCGCATGGCCATATGGTCGTCCATGGTCGGCCCGGAGAAATACTGGATCGACAAGACATCGACGAAGGGCTTCATGGCACGCAGCGCCGCGGTCGGGATGCCTTTGTTGCCGTTGTAGCGATCACCCAGAATGAGGTGGTTAGGATCATGCGAGCGGACATGCTTGGTGATTGTCTCGTAGTATTTACTCGCAACATCATAGAGCTTGGTCGCGTGGGCCTCCTCGCTCAGGCCTTCGAAGCCACCGAAGAAGCGCCCGCTCGCATGGGGCAGCCATGACGGGATGTCGCCCAAGAAATAACCGAGCAGATTCGAGCTCTCGGCGTGGTCGAGGCAGATGCTCCGCGCCAGATACTCGCAATAGACGTCGAAATCAGGGTGATAGACATCGGGAAAGGCGGGCTGGCCCTTCCAGTCTTCGATTTCGGCGACCCGTAGAAGAAGGGCGTACGGCATGTCGGCGACCTTGAAATCGGCGGCTACCCAAGGCGCCGACGAATGGCCGAGGTCGATGGGATCGCCGAACCAGTCAAGTGCAACGCCCCAATCGCCGCTGATGTATTCCTGCGTCCATCCGATGGTGTTGAAGCCCCACTCCCTGAAGTCCTTGGCGACACCGTCCCGCAGCCAGCTCTCGCGCGAGCCGTACTTTTGTTTCCAGATGTCCCGATTGTGGGGGTACTTGAGATTTGATTCTTCGGCGTGATTGACCCCGATGCTGATGAAGGCCGCACCGTCGGGGTCGACCAGCCACCAGCGTTCGTCCGTCCGCTCCAGGCGGAAGAAGCCCGTCGCGTCGAAGGTTCTACGCGTGTCGCCTCCATACGCGCTGAGGTGCGTCTGAGCCATTCGAAGACCTCCCTGCATCAGGCCGCCGGCGGCCGCGAAGCCGCCGGCGGCGCGCCAAAAGACAACTACATGCAGCCGTTCTCGGCCTTGCAGGCCTCAACAAGCTCCGGCGGAGGATCCTCGTGGAACACCACCCGGTAGGACTCCGTAAGGTTGCTGGGCAGCACCGGCACCGCCGGCAGCACGATCCAAGGCGGCGGCTGATTGCCCAGCAGCACCTGTAGAGCGGCTTCTGCCTCTGCCACGCCCTGGTCGTAGGGCTGTTGAGCGGCAATTCCCTTGACCAGCCCGCACTTCGCGAGCTCGACGCCGGCCTGGATGCCGAGGTCGATCGTGGTGATCGGGATGTCCTTACCCTGTGCTCTGAGCTCGGCCGCGACCTGCATGGCCGGCGCGTCCCAGACCACCCACATCCCGTTGATGTCGGGGTTTGCGGTGAGGAAACTCGACGCGGCGTCGCCCGCTCGGGTCGTGTCGACGAAGTCCACCTGCTTGATCGTCACGTCAGGCCGGTTCTCGGCGAACCACGACTTCACCCGTCGGGTGCGCTCGTTGGTAGTGAAAAAGTCGACACCGAAGTCGACGATCCCGACCACCCCGTCCTGCGGGATGTGCGCGGCAAGTATCTGCGCGGCGACCTGACCGTTTCCCTGGTTGTCGGGCGAGATCACTGCCTGATAGTCGTCGGGATAGGTTAGACCCTGAGGCACCTGATGCATCAGGATCAGCTTGATGCCGGCCTCGGCGATCGACTTGTACGCCTCGGCGGTGGCGGTGTTGTCCACCGGGATGCTGATGATCGCATCGGGCTGGAGCTGGATCATGTCGCCGATCTGCGCTACTTGGCGGTCGACGCGGAAGCTCGGGTTGGTCACAGCAACCAGCTCAACACCGTACTTCTCCAGCGTATCCGTAATGCCAGCGACAACTAGGGTCGACCAGTCGATATCCATCGTCTGCATGACGACACCGACGCGGAAATTGCCGGCCCTCGCCGCTTCGCCCTGCTCGTCGGTTAGCTTGACACTGTCCACCGTGGACGGCGATTCGCCGAAGGGGCCGCCGCCGACGATCCCGTCTGGCACCAGGGCGGCCGGGTCGAGGCTGTTCGCAATCTCGCAGCTTCCGGCATGCGCCTGACCCGCTGCCCCCGCGACCATGCCGATCGACATGGCGAGCGCACCGAGCAGGCCGACAGTCCTTCCCTTGTGGCGGGTGTACTTTCTCATGTTTTCCTCTCCCTTGTTTGGGCGGGCGCTCCGGCCCGCCACTGCGATACCGTTCACTGCCTCCGTGCGGTGACGGCAATCCAGATGATGAAGCCCTTGATCGCGATCTGGAGGGAGCTGTCGACTCCCACCAGAACCAGCCCGTTATTGACGATGCCGATGATGAGGCTTCCGATCAGCGCGCCGGCGATCGTGCCGCGCCCGCCCGAGAGCGCGGCACCGCCGAGGATGACCGCGGTGATGACATCGAGTTCCAGGCCCGCGCCGACATCGGGACGCGCAGCGTGGGAGCGGGCGCTCAGCACCACGCCGGCGAAGCCCGCGAGAAGCCCGGTCAGCGTCAGTGTCGCGATGCGGATGCGGTATGTGGAGATGCCGGAGTAGCGAGCGGCGGTCGTGTTGCCGCCGGTAGCAAAGACCTTGCGGCCGAACGTGCTGAAGTGGAGCAGGATCGCGCCGGCCACCATGAGCACCGCTGTCCAGGCGATCACGACCGGGATGCCGAGCACGTGGCCTTCGCCGAAGATCTTGAAGTAGGGCTCGTTGGTGATGACGATCGGTCTGGTGTCCGTCAGCATCATCGCGAAGCCGCGGGCGATTCCGAGCGAGCCGAGGGTGATCAGGAAGGACGGTGTGCGGAACTGGACGGTGAGGAAGCCGTTCACGAACCCGACCAGCGCGCCGGTGGCGAGCCCGACCACGGCGCCCAAGAGCCAGTGGTCGCCAAGCAGCCGCATCGAGATCGCCGACGTTACTCCCGCCAGCGCCAGGACCGAACCGACGGAGAGATCGAACTCGCCGGAGACGATGACGAAGGTCATGCCGACCGCGATGATCGAGACCAGCGCCGTCTGCCGGCCTATATTCTCGAAATTGGAAAGAGTCAGGAAATACGGCGATGAGACCGAGAACACGATGATGAGGATGACGAAGGCGATGTAGATCATGCCCTCGCCCGAGAGAACCCGCCGACGAATCGTGTCGATCCACTCCGTCGTTATCGGAGACCCCTTGCTCAAGGCTGCGCCTCCTGAACGATCTGGTGGAGGTGTTCCTCGTTGCGGATCTCGGACACCGGCAGGACGTTGACCACGCGCCCACCGGCCACCACGGCGATGCGGTCGGTCAGCATCAGGAGTTCGCCCAAATCGGAGGAAACGATGAGCGCCGCGGCACCGCCCGAGACCATGGTGCGCACGACCTCGTAGATCTGCTCGCGGGCGCCGACATCGACGCCCACCGTGGGCTCATCGAGAAGAAGCAGACTCGGCGTGGGATCGCTCCAGCGACCGAACACGACCTTCTGCTGATTGCCGCCGGAAAGCTCGGCGGCTCGGGTCCCGGTCGACGGTGCCACGATTGAGAGCCCATCGATCGCGGCGCGCGCCCGTGCCTTCGACTCTCGGCGGCGAAATAGGCCAAAAAAGTCGAGGCGGTCGAGGCGCGGCAAGGCGACGTTGCGCTCGATGGAATGATCGAGAACGAGCCCCTGAAGGTGACGATCCTCCGGGACCAGCCCGGCGCCGAGGCCAATCGCCTGCATCGGCCCCCGAACCTTGCGCCTCTCGCCGTTCACGCGCAGCTCTCCCGAGGCGATACGGCGAAGGCCGAAGATGCTCTCGAGGATTTCGGTCCGGCCACTACCGATCATGCCGGCGAGGCCTACGACCTCACCAGCCCACACGGCGAGATTGACACCATTGAGGCGATCGTTGCTCACATCGACGAGCTCAAGCACGGGCTGGCCAGTCGCGCTCGGCTGGGCGCGCTCATTGTCCTCGGGCTTGCTGGCCGCTCCGGTACCCTCCGGGCCGACGATGGAGCCCACCAGCTGCTCCATAGTCACGTCGCTGGTCGCAAAGGTGCCGACATTGGCACCGTCCCGTAGCACCGTCACGCGATCGGAGAGCTTGAACACCTCTTCCAGCCGGTGGGTCACGTAGATGACACCGACGCCGCGACGGCTGACCTGGCGGACCGCGTCGAACAGAATCTCCTCCTCACCGCGCGAGAGCGACGAGGTCGGCTCGTCGAGTACCAGAATGCGGACCTCGCCGGACAATGCCTTGGCGATTTCGGTCAGCTGGCGGTACGCGAAGGGCAGATGCTCGACCCGTGCGGTCGGATTGAGCGGCAAACCCTGCTCCTGAAGGAACTTCCGGGCATCCGCGACCAGCTTCCGCCTGTTGATGAGGCCGAACCGGCTCGGCTCGCGCGCCAAGTAAAGATTGTCTGCGACCCTCATCGACGGCACGAGGCTGAGCTCCTGATAGACCACCGCGACGCCTGCTGCACGAGCCGCAGCAGCGGACTTGAATTCGGCCTCCTTCCCTTCGACGCGGATAGTGCCGCTGTCCTTGTCCAGCACGCCGGCGAAAATCTTGATCAGGGTCGACTTGCCCGCGCCGTTCTGGCCCAGAAGTGCGTGCACCTCACCCGGGCGCAGGTCGAAGTGGACGCCGCGCAGCGCATGAACATTGCCGAAGTGCTTGACCACGTCATCGAGCTCGATCAGAGACGGAAGCTGCGCCGCTTCTCCGGCAGACCTTGCCGACGAGCGTATCGAATCGGAGCCGGACCCGCTCATCACAATCGCCTTGGGGTTCCTTGCCTGCTCACCGGACGCGCCGTCTGCTGAGGGCAATCGCGAACCAGATGATGAGACCCTTGACGGCAAGTTGCAGAGACGGATCGACCCCCACGAGATTGAGCCCGTTGTTGAGAACGCCGATGATCAGGCTTCCGACCACGGCTCCGACGATCGTCCCTGTACCGCCGCCGAGCGCGGCGCCGCCGAGGATGACCGCCGCGATCACGTCCAGCTCGATCCCGGCACCGGCGTCCGGTCGGGCGGCGTGGGAACGCGCGGTCAGCACCAGCGCCGCCAGCCCCGCCAGCATGCCGGTGATCGTGAGCGTCGTGACCTTCACGAAATCCGTATTGACGCCCGAATAGCGCGCCGCGGTGGTGTTGCCGCCGGTCGCGTAGATCTTGCGGCCGAAGGTGCTGAAATGAAGGAGGATGACGCCGCCGATGGCACAGACGATGGTCCACACGATCGGCACAGGGATGCCGACCAGGTGGCCCTCGCCGAAGATCATGATGTAGTCCTCGCTGAGGATATTCACCGGGCGCGTGCCGGTAACGAGCAGCGCCAATCCCCGCGCGATACTGAGCGATCCCAGCGTGATCAGGAACGAGGGCATTCCGAGCTTGACGGTCAGCAGGCCATTGACCATGCCCACCATGGCGCCGGTCGACAGTGCCACCACGGCGCCCACGATCCATTCGTGCCCGACCATCTTCATCGTGATGGCGGCGAAAACGCCGGACAGCGCCATGGTCGAGCCGACGGAAAGATCGAATTCGCCGTTGATGATCACGAGCGCCATGCCGACGGCGATGATCGAGACCAGCGTCGTCTGGCGCCCGATATTGGCGAAGTTCTCGGCGCTCAGGAAGACGGGCGATGCGAAGGCGAAGGCGATCATGAGCGCGAGCAGCCCGAGGTAGATCAGGCCGCCCGACGCGATCAGCGTCTGCCAAGCGGTACGGAGCGTTCCAGCGCCAGTCGGTTCCGGATCCGTGTCGCTCATGAAGCGAGCGACACCCAGCTACTTGTCTCGCCGGACTCGAGGATCCCGTCTGCAATCGTTGAAATCCGCCAACCATCCTCGAAGTCAGGCGATACACTTCCGCCGTCCACGATGGCGGAGATGAAATCGTGGCACTCGATGATCTTGGTCTCGCCGTAGCCCGTGCCAAGCCCGGGGATGGGCCAGAGCGCATCGCCGTAGGGATGGGCGGGGCCCGTGTAGACCGTGCGGAAGCCGCGCGCGTCCGCCGGATCGTCCGCGAACATGACCTGCAGCTCGTCGAGCCGCTCATAGTTGAACGCAATGGAGCCTCCGCTGCCATGCACCTCGAAGGTCAGGAAATTGTTGCGGCCATAGGCGTTGCGTGTCGCCTCGACCGAGCCGACCGCGCCGTTCTCGAATTTCAATAGTGCGATCATCTCGTCGTCGACGTCGACCTTGCCGCGCGGTCCGCCTCCACTCTTGTCGGACGCCCCCAGCTTGTCCAGTTCGCCTGCTTGCAGCGGTCGATCCTTGATATAGGTGTGGACCATGGCGTTCGCCA
>Ga0209754_1000974_pt1 | contig 32454 bp, 29 predicted proteins | sample MesohylBB_FD_187295 | JGI IMG/M metagenome (GOLD analysis project Ga0209754, IMG submission 187295) | Host-associated microbial community of the marine sponge Aplysina aerophoba from Gulf of Piran - sponge mesohyl, lysed by bead beating... | ecosystem: Host-associated > Porifera > Sponge >... | reverse complement strand
TTCAAGTACATGCGCGAGGAGTTCAACCTCGACGCCCTGCCGACCCGCGAACTCGAGCCGCTCGCTCCGGACACCATGGTCGTCAACCCGCTCCGGCGCGCCTATGACAAGGCGATCCACCGCCTCGACCACCAGCTTGCCCGCCTGCGCAACCGCGTCGCCGACGCGGCCAGAAAGAAGCAGCCGACGGCCGAACTCAAGAGCCAGGTCAGGGACCTTGAGGGCGCCCGCGAGATCGTCAAGGCCAGCCGCAGGGGGGTACCCAGGCACTGCCGGGCCGGCGACCTCGACGAAGCCGAAAAGCTCGACGTCCTGCCGTCGCGCGAGCGCCTCCTCCTCGATGTCATCCGCATGATCGCCTACCGCGCCGAGACCCGCATGATGCTTCCCGTCATGCAGGCCCAGGGCAGGAAGACCCATCCCCGGAAACTGCTGCGCGCCCTGCTTGCTGCCGATGCCGACATCCTGCCGGACCCCGCCGGTGGCGTCCTCAGGGTGCGCATTCTCGGCCTCGGAAATGACGCAGGCGACCGCCAGATCGAAGCCTTGCTCACCGAGCTGAACACCACCGGGACGGTCTTCCCCGGAACCGAAATGCGCATGGTCTACGAGGTCGACGGAGCCCCGGAACCCGCCCAGACCGTGTCACCCAAAATCAGCAGAGGTCAGGAAGTCTGAAACTACGACGATATCCTCGATCACTACCGCCATGCCTGGAACAATCTCGTCTCACAGCCGGCACGCATCGCCTCTATCGGAAACAGAAAAGGGGCGCATGGGTTCTAAACCGCGACCGCTGGTATTACCCTGGCCGTCAGGCCGGAAAGATGTGCCGACGATCCCGCCGTTACCGCCCCTCCGCATTGCGCGTTCGCAGCCCGTCACTCTCAGTCCCCCCGTCGGGCGGGACGCAATCGTTGCTACGCACGAGGTTCCGCGTGTCCCGGATGGTATAGACAGTGCGGCCCTGGCCTTCAAAATACACGCGCGACATCAACTCCGCCAGCAAGCCGAGCAATACGCACAGGACCGCCAGTACGGTCATCATCGTGACGAGAAGCGGCAGGGGCGTGGCATTAAAGTTCGTCCCGCCGAACTTCAATGCGATCGCCCAAATGCCGGCGAGGAAGGCCAACAGTAGCGCGTATATGCCGAGCCTGCCGAAAAACTGCAGCGGCCGATCGAGCGCCCGGTTAAGGAAGTAAAGCAGGATCGCGTCAAGCAGCACCCGGGGAACCCGGCCGATCCCGTATTTTGAGTCACCAGTGGTCCGAGGGCGATGATTGACAGTGCACTCGGTCACCCGTGCGCCATTCCAGTATGCGTGAACCGGGATGAACCGGTGCATCTCTCCATAAAGATTCACCCGGTCGAGCACGTCTCGTCGATACGCCTTCAGTGTACAACCATAGTCGTTCAGTCGCACCCCGGTGATCCAGGAGATCATCCGGTTGGCCAGAACCGACGGGACGCGCCGCATCAGGAACTTGTCCTTGCGATTGCGTCGCCAGCCAGAAACGACATCGTACCCGTCCTCCAGTATTGCGACCAATCCGGGGATATCAGCCGGGTCGTTCTGACCGTCTCCGTCCATCGGGACGACGATGCGCCCGCGCGCGTGGCGGAAACCGGCCATCAGCGCCGCAGTCTGACCGAAATTTCGCCGGAATCGGATGACCTTGACGGCGGGGTCCTCTGCGGCCAGCGCATCGAGGATGTCGCTGGAGCCATCCGAACTTCCGTCATCAACGAAAATCATCTCCCAACCGCCCTCCAGCGGGCCAAGAGCTGCCTTGATCTCATAACAAACCGCTTGTATGGCTCCGACTTCGTTGAAGACGGGAATAACGACAGTGATTTCGGGCTGGATTGAAGGCATGCGCAGAGATCCGCGGGTTTCGGAACGGGTTGGCGAATGGAGCGCAACATAATACCGGAAACTTGCCCAGCGTACGTTCCGGACCTCTATTGTCGGGAACACGCGTGACCGAAGTCGTGATGTCCGGCGGCACGGGGCCTGGCCTTTCGCGCCGGATGGCAAAGGCGGCGTGGCATGTGCTGCCGTTGATCGGCCTCGTCGCTGTCTGGGCCACGCACCTGTACTACTCAGTGTCGCTTCGACCCGATGTCCTGTGGGAAGACGATTGGGCGGTATTCGGGATTCCTGGATATGCGAGACCCTTTGACCTCGTAAACATTTTCGGAACCCAGAACGATACCCTTGCCGCCTATCAGAATGCCCTGCAGTACCTGATGCTGCTGACAACGGACCTGCACTTTCCGTCCTATATCGCCGTTCAGAACGTATTTCTGCTGGCCTTCGTCGTTGCGGTTTGGCGTCTGCTCACTTCGATGGACCTGGGTCTTGGCCGCGGAAGCCGAATCAGCGCGGTCTTGGCGGCCCTTCTACTCGTGCCGGCTTTTGCAGGGACGCACCATTTTGACGGCACGGGGATGCGTTTCAATCACAATATGCCGATCGTCTGTCTGGCGTTGACGCTGTTGGCGCTTCGCACACCAGGCCTTGGCGCGGTCCGCCAGCCCATCGCGGGCTGCTTGCTGTTCCTGTCCGGCGCTGCCTATGTGTCGGGATGGATGTACCTGCTCGGCGCAACCATCGCGCTGGCACTCGTCCGCCTGTTCAACACGTCCGGTCGATCGTCGGCGAACCCTCGCACAGACGGATTGCCGAACAGGCTAACGATGGTGTGCGTTTGGGTCGCGTTGCTGACGGTCTCGACGGTGTCGATCTGGCTGAGTCACCAGACCAATTGGCTGGCTGAAACGGGGATCAGCCATGCGAAGACCCCGCTGGTTTGGCCCTCGGACATGCGGTTCTGGGTCTTCTATTGCATTACTGTCGCCAGAGGCTGGGGGCTGCCTGCTGCACCGTTCTGGGGAGTTGTTGCATTATCCGCGACAATCGCGCCGTTGATGGTGCTGGTTCTCCGACTGCCGCGAGGTTCCCGACAGGACGCCGCGGACACATTCGCGTTGGCCGCACCTGTGGTCGGCGCGTTGTTCGCACTCGCCATGGTTGCGGGCGGGCGGGGGCTGCTTTACGGCGCCGATTTCCCAGCCGTAGAATCACATGCGCGTACGCATCCCAAGTATCTGATGCACATGACCTTCGTCCTGCCCTTCGTCGCCGCCGCCTGGATGCGCACCATCGCCGGCGCTCATTGGACGGGGCCGGCGTGGCGGACCCCGGCTATGATCGGGGTCACGGCAGGCCATCTCGCGGGGTTTGTTCTTGGAGCCGATGGAAACCTGGCCGAACGTCTCGACTTTCGCGCGATTTACGGGCGGTCGGAAGCGAAAATCCGCGACGGTGGCCTTTGCATCGAGAACGCAGTCCGGCTCGCCCGCGCGACCGGACCGGAAGTTCCGATACGCTGTCCAGGAGTTCTGGGCACAAGGGAAATGCGCTACTTTATCCGAACAGCCGAACGCGCGGGCGTTGCTTCCATCGTCGCCGTGACGGACAAGCCGCCGGTCCCTGCGGAGCGTATCTCCGCCCTGATCGCCGAGGCCGCCTTTCCCCCGGCCGGGCGGATCGACATCCTCGAGACTGGGTCAACCTGGGTGCGGGTAGCAGGCCGTGTCCCGGCGTCGGGACACGGGAACTATCCGCACTGGGTCGCGGTTTTCGTTCCCGGTCGCTCGTTCTGGCTCGCGAGGACGACCGGCGGTAGCGGTGCGAATCGGCGGGCAGGACCGCCTGGCTCCTTCGAGGTTGTCGCGCCGACCAGATGGAAGGTACCGTTTGATGCCGTCCAGGTCTGGGCGCTCTCGGACCTGTTCGGAATGGGAGCGAGAGCCATCCGGGTTGGCAATCAGACGGGACCGCTGGTCGATCTCCTCGATGCACCGCTGATGGGCCCCAAAACCCGGGGTGGCAGTGTCGATGCCGTGCTTTGGACCCCTGTCTTTCGTAAGTTGGTCGTCCGCGGATGGGCGTTGACCGACGCCAACGACGATGGCCGGCAACTCCGCGTCCTGGCGCCGGGCGCCGTGTCGATCCTGAGATTCACCGAACAGGAGAGGCCGGATGTCGTCGCGGCCCACAACGGCGACGCGCGGCTTTTGAATTCGGGTTTTTCGGTCGTCCTGGAGTTTCCCAAAGGCGCGAGAGAGCCGCCCTGTGTCCGCGTCTGGTCGAAGGACCGCACATTTGGCCGGCGCGTACTGACCAGTCCCCCGGACCGGGACCCGACCGCCTGCACGAACCTGGGGGGCCGCCGCTCGATTTCTCGATGCGCCGCTGACGGGCCTCGAAATTCGGGGCTGCCATGTCGAAACCTTGCTCGATACCCCGTAGGTCGTGAGCTGACCGTCACTGGATGAGCATTGACCGACAACAACATCGCTTATTCCAGATCTGGAATAATGAATAGGCTCTTCCGCTTGCTGGCGCCGGGCGCCGTGTCCATCGTGCGCTTCACCGAACTGGAGAGACCGGATGCCGTCGCGGCCTACAGCGGCAACGCGCGGCTGCTGAACTTGGGCCCACATCCAGTCCGATGTGCAATCCCGCAGGTGTAACACCGTAGCAGAGCGGCGCGGCGGAGCAGCTGTGCTCGACCAACCCGAAACCAGACATCCCACCGACCCTGGCAGACTCCATGTAGCCGCCCAGACAAGCGAAGCGACGACCTCCGGATCAACCAGAGCCTCCTCGATCTCCGTCAATGCGCCCCTCAGACGCGACCTGAGAAATGCCCTGCCCCAGCCGCTTCCTGCATTGCACCCGGCTGCGGTAGTGCTTAGGGTATAAGTGTCCGCATTTTTCTACCGAGGCTGTGATGGGCCTGAACATCAAGAACGACGAGACGTGCCGGCTCGCGCGCGAGTTGGCCGAACTGACCGGTGACACCATGACCGGCGCGATCACCGCCGCGCTGCGCGAGCGCTTGGAGCGGGAGCGGCAGCTCAGGAATGCGGATACCTTGGCCCGGGAACTTCACGCGATCGGGCAGCGCTGCGCGAGCCTTCTGCGACCTGGACCCTCCGCAGTCGAGCATGGCGATCTGCTCTATGACGAGCGTGGCCTTCCCAGGTGATCATCGATACCTCGGCCATCCTCGCCATATTGCTCGGCGAGGCAGACGCAACGCACTACGAGGAAGCGATCGCAACCGCATGGCCGCGCCGCATGTCGGCAGTCGCGCTGCTCGAAGCGGCGATGGTGGTAGAGGGGCGTGGCGACGCGGTGGCGGGTCAGGCGCTCGACGCGGTGCTGGAGAAGGCATCCATCGAACTCGTCACGGTCACCGCCGAACACGCGGCCGCCGCGCGGCGCGCCTGGCGCCGTTTCGGAAAGGGCAACCATCCGGCGGCGCTGAACTTCGGTGACTGCTTCGCCTACGCCCTCTCCGAGATCACAGGTGAACCCTTGCTCTTCAAGGGATCGGACTTCTCCCGTACCGATGTCAGGGTCGCAATGCCGCCGGACTGGGAAGGTGACCCGTGAACAGGGTCCGGGCATTGCAAGGGAAGCCAGGAACGGCTTCGCCCTGCTCCTGCACACCGCCGGGCGCAACCCGTCATCATCGAGAAGCACGATCGGCCTGCGGTCGTAGTCCTGACCACCGAGGAACATGACCGCCTGTTGAGCTGCTGTTTTCGCGCAAGAGATAAACACGGCCGCTGGCGATGCTCCCATGGATATGGCGGCCTCTGCTGGCGGCGACCATCAGCACTGACCTTGCCGCGGAGGTGGGGATGCACCCCGAGAGGGCACGGCTGGTGTTCGGCATCCTCCTGGCTGCGGTGACTGCCGCCGCGATCAAGATCGTGGGGGTCCTGCGCATCGTCGCGCTGATGATGATTCCCGCCGCAACCGTCAGCCGCTTCGCCTCGAACCCGGAAGCAATGGCGGCCAGCGCCGCCGCCACGGGTGCCGCCTGTGTCGTCGGGGGCTGTTCGCCTTGGCGCAGTTCAACACGCCGTCCGGCCCCTCGATCGTGGTCGCAGCACTGCCGCTCTTCCTGTTGACCCGGCTGCACGCTCCACGGTGGCGCTGAACCGCAACCCCGGAGTTCGGGGCCGGGCACGGCACGGACACGAGGCGACCACGCCGGCAGGTCACCCCCTTTCAACGCAAACGCGGACCTGCCGGTGTCGACAACGTCTTCGCTCCGTCAAGAGCAGGGTTTTCCGATGGACTGCTCGTCATGGCGGAGCACTGCTCCGGTCGCCAACCGTACTCGGAAACGGTGCGCGATAACCGGGGAACCGGGCACCGCATCGGCATTGCGACGGATTGACAGGATCAGGAGCCCTGTGATTTCCGCGCGTCATCAGGGCGTGCAAACTCCGGCCGGAACGGCCGGAAACTCACCCCGAGCGCCTCCCGCGCCGGTTCGGAATCGAACACGAGGTCCGTGTTCATGCGCTCGAGCATCGCGAGGCTGTAGGCGGCACCGGTTGCGCGCAACCACACCGCCATGGCAAGCCGCGCCGGGCCGAGCGGCAGGTACACCACGATCGCCCGGCGTCCCGTCGCCCGAATGATGCGGCGCACCATCTCCCGGTATTCAAGGGTCTCGCTGCCCGGAATGACGAACGCCGCATCGACCGCTGCGGGAGCATCGCGGGCCGCCATCATGGCCTGCGCCACGTCATCGGCGTGTATGGGCTGGCGCAGTCCTCTCGCCGGCCACGCGAGGGGAACGAAGCCGAAGCGCCGGGCGACCGCCGCGATCGCGCTGACGTTACGGTCGCGACCGGGATCGTAGACCATGGTCGGGCGCAGGATGGTCCACGCAATTCCCCGTTCCCGGCAGTGAAGACTGACGGCGTGTTCCGCCTGCCCGAACTCCCATGCGAGCTCGCGCTCGGCCGGATCGGTGCTCTCCCCCTTGTACGCAGTGCTCGAGGTCCCCAGCGCGATCACCCGCCCAACCCCGGTCATGCGCTGCAGTATCGGCGGCAACGCCGTCAGCGGCGCCAGGCAATAGAGCACCGAACCGTCGGGCACCCGGATCTCATCGTCCGCCGGCAGCGACAGCCAGGTGAAGACATCCGGCACCGGGTCCGCCGGGCGCCGACTGCTGTAGCACAACCCGCCCGTCCCGCTCCCGGCCAGCCGGCGCAGCAGGTGGCGACCGACCACGCTGGATGGCCCGAGAACGACCGCGGTCACGGTCAGTCAACCGGGTGGCCCGGTGGCCGCCTCCCGTTGCCCACCGGACCCAGGCGGGAGCGACGGGAGGACAGGACCGGGCGCAGGGCGGCGCAGCTGCGGCGCCCGTACGCGACTGCCGTGGTCCATGCCTCTCCGGGTGTCTTCACTCGTCCCTGACCGGAACCGTGTACATGAGCGGCAGGCGCCCGCCATCCACGAACAGGGTCTGGCCGGTGACGTAGGACGCGTCGTCGCTCGCAAGGAAGACGGCCACCGATGCGATTTCGGCCGGGTCCGCCGGGCGCCCCATCGGCGTGCGGGAAAGCACGGTGCGCCGGGATTCCGGCGCGGAAAACACCATGGCCTGCAACAGCTCCGTATTGGTCGAGCCGGGCCCGATGGCATTGACGCGAATCCCCCGGTCCACGAGGGCCAGCGCCATGCCGGCGGTCATGTGGTTGACCGCCGCCTTGCTGGTGCAGTACGGCAACTGGGTTGCAATGACGCGCTTGCCCGCGATCGACCCGATGGTCACGATTGCGCCGCCGCTGCCCTGGGCCGCCATCTGGCGTGCCGCCGCCTGGCAGGTCAGCATGACCCCGTTGACGTTGACCTGCATCACCCGGTCGAAGTCCTGCTCGTCAAGCTCGAGGAAGTCCGCCTCGTGCGCGATACCCGCATTCGCAACAGCGATGTCCAGTCGGCCGTAGCGCGAGACCGCCAGCGCGACCAGGTCCCGGAGGTCTCCGGCACGCGTCACGTCGCAGGCCGTGGCCGAACAGATACCCTCATCATTCGAAATCCCGCGCGCCGCCGTTTCGGCCTTGCCGCCATCGATATCCGACAGCAGCACCTTCGCACCCTCTCGCACATAGCGCTCGGCGATCGCTCGCCCGATACCCTGGCCGGCCCCGGTCACGATCGCGACCCTGTTTTCGAGACGCATTGTCCCTCCGCATGGCAGTCATGGTGAAACTGCCGCACAATGGCGCAACCGGCGCGTGCTGGCAAATGGCCGCCCGGTTGCGGGATTCGGGGAAAATCGCTAGGAGAAACCGCCCTCCAGTCCCCGGAGCCACCGTGACCCCGCCACCTGCAGACACCGACAGCCCGCGTCGCGACCTGTTGCCCCCGGGGCTCCGCGACCTGCTGCCTCCCGACGCCGCCCACGAGGCGGAGACCGTCGAGGCGCTGGTACAGTGCTGCACCGGCCACGGATACGAGCGCGTCAAGCCGCCGCTGATCGAGTTCGAGGAGTCGCTGTTCTCCGGCCCGGGCAGCGCCATGAACGACAGCACCTTCCGGCTGATGGATCCGGTCTCCCGGCGCATGATGGGCATGCGCGCCGACATGACGGTGCAGGTCGCGAGGATCGCGACCACCAGGCTCGCCCACGTGCCGCGGCCATTGCGGCTGTGCTATGCGGGCGAGGTGCTGCGCGTGACACCCGACGTGATGACCGCCGAGCGCGAACTGGTCCAGGTCGGAGCGGAACTGGTCGGTCCGGATACCGCGACCGCCGACGTCGAGGTCATCCTGCTGGCGGTCGAGGGCCTGCGCTCGATCGGCGTGCAACGGATCTCGGTCGACATCACCGCGCCCGAACTCGCACCGGGCCTCATGGAGGAAATCGGCATCGATCCGGCTTCGAGACGCGCGCTGCGCGCCGCGCTCGACCGCAAGGACGCTGTCGCGGTCGCCCGGCATGCGGGTGACGCGGCGGCGGTCTTCACCCAGTTGACCGGCGCCGCCGACGCCTGCGAGCCCGGTCTTGCCCGGCTCGCCACCATCGACCTTCCCGGCGCGCTCGCCCCCCTGGTGGCAAGGCTGCGCGATGTCGCGACCCGGGTGTCGGCGGAGGAGCCCGGGGTGACCATCACCATCGATCCGGTCGAGAACCGCGGGTTCGAGTACTACTCGGGCATCGGCTTCAGCCTGTTCGCTCCGGGTGCGCGGTCCGAACTCGGGCGTGGCGGACGCTACCGGGTTGACGGCGATGAACGGTCCTGCGGCTTCACGCTGTACATGGAGGCGGTGCTGCGCGCCATTGCCGGTCCGACCCGCCCCGACCGCCTCTATGTTCCGCAGTCCGCCACGCGTTCGCAGGCCCGCCAGGCGCGGGCAGACGGATGGATCACCTGCACCGAACTCCTGCCCGCCGGCGATACCGCAGCCCGGGCGGCGGCTCTCGGCTGCACCCACGTCCTGCAGGCCGGCCGGCCCGTGGCACTTGCAAGTCTCGCCCACCCGGCCGGCAACGCGAAGTGAGGAACGTGCAATGCGCAACGTAGCGGTCATCGGTTCGCAGTGGGGCGACGAGGGCAAGGGCAAGATCGTTGACTGGCTGTCGGAACGCGCCGACGTGGTGGTCCGCTTCCAGGGTGGTCACAACGCCGGCCACACCCTGGTCATCGGCGGCACGACCTACAAGCTCAGCCTGCTGCCATCGGGCATCGTGCGTCCGAACCGGCTTTCCATCATCGGCTCCGGCGTCGTCGTCGACCCGTTCGCGCTGCTCGCGGAAATCGAGACCGTGAGTGCGCTCGGTGTGGAGGTGAGCCCCGATACCCTCGTCCTCGCTGACAACGCCACCCTGATCCTGGACGTCCACCGCCGGCTCGACGCGGCACGCGAGGCGCGGCGCGGGCGCGATCGCATCGGGACCACCGGCCGCGGCATCGGTCCGGCCTACGAGGACAAGGCCGGTCGCCGCGCGATACGCGTCGCCGACCTCGCTGAACCCGACACGCTCCGGCGCAAGCTCACGGCGCTGTTGGAACATCACAACATCTTCCTCGGTGCGGTCGGCGAGGAAACGGTCGGGATCGACGAGGCATACCAGGCGCTGGTCGACATCGCGCCTCGCATCCTGCCGTTTGCCAGCCAGGTCTGGCACCGGCTCGACCAGCTGCGCCGGCACGACAAGCGCATCCTGTTCGAGGGCGCCCAGGGCGTGATGCTCGACGTCGACCATGGTACCTACCCGTTCGTGACCTCCTCGAACACGGTTGCGGGCCAGGCCGTGACCGGGGCCGGCATGGGCCCGACCGCGGTCGGCTACGTGCTTGGAATCACCAAGGCCTACACGACCCGGGTCGGCGGCGGTCCGTTTCCGACCGAACAGTCGAACGAGATCGGCGAGCGTCTCGGCGACCGCGGTCATGAGTTCGGCACCGTGACCGGCAGGCGCAGGCGCTGCGGCTGGTTCGACGCCGTCATGGTCCGCCAGGCCATCAAGACCGCGGGCATCAACGGGATCGCGCTCACCAAGCTCGACGTGCTCGACGGGTTTGAGGAGATCCGCATCTGCACCGCATACGAACTCGACGGGCGGACGCTGGATCACTTTCCGAGCGGACCCGGGGCCCAGGCGGCGGTCAGGCCGGTGTACACGCCTGTCGATGGCTGGTCCGACAGTACCCGGGGCGCGCGGTCATGGGCCGACCTTCCGGCCAATGCCGTCAAGTACATCCGTCTGGTCGAGGAACTGATCGAATCCCCGGTCGCACTGCTTTCCACCAGCCCCGAGCGCGACGACACCATCCTGGTCACCGATCCGTTCCACGAGTGAAGGTGCAGCCCGAACGGCGGGACCGGTTCCGCCGAACCGAAACCGCGACGGCTTCCATCGCAGGCCAGTGAAGGCCTCTGCCCCGGCATTGCGCCCGGGACACGATCGGCAAACCTCTCGAATTCGACGCCGCTCCCACACCTGCTCAGGATCCGAAGTCCGGGTCGTCATCCGCGGGCACGGACATCCTCAGCATCTCGCCGGAAATTTCGGGTGAGGACGGCCAGACACCCTGCCTGGAGCCTGTGTGGAGCCTGTGTGGATCCGCCAGTTTCCGTGATCTTCCCGCCGGAAGTCAGGAGCGCCCCACGCCCCGCCTCGATTGATGAAAAGGCCAAATTCGAACGGCGGCGGAATGGAGCCGATCCATTCCAGGGCCTGACCACATTCCCGGCGAAGCCAGTTGTTCAGGTCACCTGCGTCGACCGGACCGCGGACATTCTCCGCATCTACCTGCTCCTGGCGCAACTTCGCCCGGGCCCGAAGTTCACCGACGATCATGTCCGGGCTTCTGCCGGGACTCTTTTCCGCAGCAGCCCACGCGACCGCCCCAAGCGGAAGTATGGTTTCCGAAATCGTGACAAGGTCGAGGATGTCGCGCGGCTCGCTCCGGTCTGCCGCCGCCAGGATCTTGTTTGTCGCCAGGTCTGTCGCGTGGAGCCGGTAGCCGAACACCTCGTCTCTTTCCGTCGGGAAGAACCTGTAGTCGCTGTCGACAGCCCAGTCGATGGCCGTCGCCGCTCCGCCCGCACTGACCACGGCTCGATAGAAGGCAGGATCGCGTCGCTTCCATTCGACGGAAAGACCGGATTTCCCGAGTGAGGTTTCGTCCCGTGTGACAACCTGGAACAACGCCTCTTCCCTATCCGAAAACAGGTCTATGTCACTGGAATAGCGACCCGCTTCCGCGTTGAGCACGCTTCCACCAGCAACGTCGTTCTCCGGGCTTCTATTGCTCGAGATGATGTGAAGGATGCGCTTCTGAAGGGCGGTCAATGGCATCGCACATGCTTTCAAGCCGTCGGGCGAAGGCGTACTCTTCCTTCCACCCCTCCCGCTTCAGGGCGCGCGCAACAATACGCAGGTGCTCGGCATTGGGTGTCTCGACAGGTTTCAAGTGCCAAAGGCAGGGTGTCCCGAAGCGCGAAAATGCCTCCAGATACAGCCGCTCCATGTCGTGGCTTCGGGAGATGTCCGCCATCTCATCCGATCGGTTCGCACTCTCGGTGTGCATGGGCTCCTTCTTCCTTCTCCACGCGCACCGTGCGGTTTCCTGTTCTTGCGTCTGTCACGCCGGAACACGTCCCGGTATAGCGCATTTGCCGGAACCTGTCGGATCGGCGCCAGCTTCCTGCTCATTGTCGAGCAGACCGGTATCGGCAAGGACCGTGGCGATGGCGTCACGCGACACACGCTTGCGGCGCAACGCGATCCCCTCCGGGCTCCGGTCGGGATCCTTCCCCACCGGAGTCCTCGCAACCCGGTACACGGCCGGGATCAGGATGCGCACGCCGGACCGGACTTCGACACGCGGTCGTGATCGCAGGCGCCGCCTCGATGCCGGCCGCCTCCGGGCCAACCGCGATCGAGGCGTACGCCGGACCCGTTTATCATGCCCGCGGCCGAAGTCGTCCCGGGCGAGTGTATTCAGGTCCGCGGCCGGCACCCTGGCAATGGCTGCTCCGGAGAACGGGACCGGGTGGCCGGGTCAGAACCGGCAGTCCGACTCCGCCTCGTCGGGACCCAGGGTGTCGAGGTGGTTGAGCCGGTGTTCGAAGCCCTGCATCGGCGCGCGCGCCACCACCCAGTTCTGGGTGACCAGCAGGATCGGCTGGCGCAACTGGTTGTTCCATCCCCGGAAACTCGATGGCGCACCCTTGAAGGCATCGAGGCTGAGTTCCGGGCCCAACAGGAACTCCCGCACCGTTTCGAACCCGAAACTCCGCGTCCTCTGCACCGCCTGGGCGATCGCCTTGACCGCCACCCAGGCACCCCAGTCGTAGTCCCGCATCTCGCGTCTGGCCCGCTTGCGGAAACGGTTCTCCAGCTGCGGCGCACCATGCCGCTCCCACGCCCAGTGCCAGGCCGCGGCGGCCATGCCGGCCGATCCGAACACGGGGCGCGCCAGGACGGTCCCGTAGGGTACCGCGCGGGCAAACTCCCCGTCGGCGTCGGCGACGAAGACCGCGTCGTGGGAGACGCCGCCGGTCAGCAGGACCACGTTGTTCTGCGACCTCTGGCGCGGATCTTTGCCGGGCACGAAGTCGCGGGTATCGACGATCGAGAGCCCGAACCTCCTGGCAGACACGGCAAAGGCAGCACCGATCTCGCGGTCCTCTTTCGCCGGTCCCCGCAGGACCAGCACGTCGCGCCACTTCTTGAAGGCGAGGAACTGCGCCAGCGCATCCGTCATCATGCGATGGCTCGGGATCACATGGGCTACGTGGGACGCGCAGGCCGCACCTCGCAACCGGTCGGCGCGCGCTGTGGCATTCAGCAGCAGGATGTCGCGGCCCGCGGTTTCTCCCGCCACCTCCTCGAGCACCGCCGCCGGAAGGTCGGTCACGAAGAACCGGACCCCCTTCTCCTGGAGCGCCCCGATCCGGCGCACCAGGTGTCCGACGCTCTTCCCCTTCACCCGCTTCAGCGCAAAGGTCACCCCGGCCGCCGCTCCGTGGAACTTCACCTCGTCGATCGCAACCCGCGCACCGGAGACGGGACGGCCCAGCGGCTCGGTCAGGTACCGGGCCCAGGCCCGCGTCTTCGCGTAGCGGGCGTCCTCCTTCAGCTGCAGGTAGCCGATGGTGAACTCGCCGGCCCGGACAGCGACGGTATTGAGGAAAAGCGCGGCTGCCAGGAAGACCAGCAGCCGCAGCCGGCCCCGATCAGTCATCGACCAGGACCGTGTGCGGGACCCGTCCGACCCGGATCGACTTGAGAACCCGGCGCTCGGCGACATCGATGATCGAAATGTCGTCGCTCAACCCGTTGGCGACGAACAGCAGGCTGTTGTCACGGGTCAGCGTCAGGTTCCACGGCCGGTGCCCGACCAGCACATAGTCCTCGATCTCGCGCGTTGCGACATCCACGAACGCCACGTGGTTGGCCCGGCCAAGGGCGACGATCATGGTTGCCCCGTCCGCCGTCACGGTGATGCCGACCGGTGTGACGTCCTCGGGCCGCATGCCGCGCGGCAGGAACTCGAGAGTGGCCTTCTCGGCATAGGTTGCGCCATCGAACACCGTGACCGAGGCGCCGAGCTCGTTGGTCACCCAGAGTTCCGCGCCGTCCGGTGTGCGCGCAAACCGGCGCGGCCTAGTCCCCGCTACCACGTTGTGGGTGATCTCGCCGGCCTCGAGGTCGACCACATGCACGATATTGGCCACCTCCGAGGTCACGTACACCCGCCTGCCGTCGGGATCGGCCATCACGCCTTCAGGCTCGGCGCCGGTCTCTATGACTGTCAGGCCCGGGACACCGCCGAGACCGTTCTCGTCGTCATCGTCATCGTCGTCATCGTCGTCGTCATCATCATCGTCATCTTCACCCTCCGGCTCGGGTGCGGCGACGGTGAGTTCCGGCTTTTCCCCTCGTTCGGCGAAATGCTCCTCGAGGTCGAGAATGCCGAGTGCGGAGTCATCCTCGAGCGAGATATACATGCGCCGGCCGTCGGCGCTGAGGTCAAACAGCTCCGGGTCGCTGACCGCCGCGATCCGGTCCACCAGCGACAGGGTGGCGACATCGATCACGTCGATCGCATCTCCGTCGCCGCAGGCGACATAGATCAGGGTCCTGTCGGTATTGAACTGCAGGTGCCGCGGCCGTTCCGCGGTCGCGATGCTGGCCACCGGCGTGTGGGTCGAGCCGTCAAGCACGAGCACCGCGTTGTCCTTCTCGCTGCTGACGAAGATGTAGCCGGTATCCCTTGCGGCCGCGGTCCCGCAGCTTACCGCGGTGAGCGCCGTCGCCGCGAGCAGGGCCATGCGCCAGGTGCGTCGATCAGACATGACCGGCCACCCCTCCCTGGTCGGTTCCAGCAGCAAATCAGCCCGGTGGACCGCCGCGCCGGCGGGCCATCAGCCCCCTGCCCGGATCATAGGCAAGAATCGCCGCGCCGAGAACGATGATCAGCGTCCCGGCCACCACCGCGCTCGAGACCGGTTCCCAGCTCAGGTAGAGCGCAAAGCGGATGATTTCCACACAGTGGGTGAACGGATTGAACAGCGCGATCTGCTGCAGCACCCAGCTGCTCTCGGCGATCCGCCACAGCGGATAGAGCGCTGAGGAGGCGAAGAACATCGGAAAGATCACGAAGTTCATCACCCCGGCGAAGTTCTCGAGCTGACGGATCATCGACGACATCAGCAGGCCCAGTGCGCCGAGCAGCAACCCGGACAGCACCAGCGCCGGCAGCACCGCGAGGTAGCCTGCGAGCGGGACACGGACATCGATCACCCAGGCGATCGCCAGGAAGGCATAGACCTGGAACAGCGAAATCATGACCGAGGCCAGCAACTTCGAGGTCAGCAGGTACCAGCGCGGGTAGGGGCTGACCAGCAGCGTGCGCATGCTGCCGGATTCCCGGTCGTAGACCATGCTGAGCGAGGACTGCATGCCGTTGAACAGCTGGACCATCGCGCACAGTCCCGGCAGCACGTAGACCTCGTAGAGGATGTAGGTCTCGTACGGCGGCGTGATCGACACCCCGAGAATGGACCTGAATCCGGCGGCAAAGATCAGCAGCCACACCAGCGGGCGGACCAGGGAGGCGATGAAACGCTCGCGCTGGTGCACGAAACGCAGGGTCTCCCGCCAGATGATCCCCCACAGACAGATGAGCCAGCCACCCATGGTCAGCGCTCCGTCAGCGCAAGGAACGCCGAGGCGAGATCACCGTCGCCCGCGAGTGCGCGCGCCGTCGCCCGCGCCCGCACCTCGCCGCGGTGCAGCACCACCACCGGATCATCGGGCTCGATCTCGTCAATGAGGTGGGTCGCCCACAGCACGCCGATCCCCTCGGCACGGGTCCGCTCGTGCAGGTGGGTCACGATCGCGCGCCGCGACTTCACGTCGAGCCCCGCCGTCGCCTCGTCGCACAGCAACACCGTCGGGCGATGCGTCATCGCCCGCGCGATCTCGACCCGGCGCGCCTGCCCGCCGGAGAGCGTGTTGACCCTGCGGTCGAGAACCTCGGTCATGCCGACCTGCTCGAGCAGCGCCGCTGCACGCTCAAGCGTGCGGCGAGGCGATATCCCGTGCAGGGCCCCGTGGTAGACGAAGTTCTGGCGCACCGTGAGCGTGGCGTCGAGCGAGCGGTTCTGGAACACCAGTCCCATGGTCGCGAGTGCGCGGTGCGGTGCGTGGCGCAGATCGTCTCCTCGGACCCGGATCCTGCCCGCCCGGTTCGCGTAGAGCCGGGTGACCAGGTTGAACAGGGTGGTCTTGCCGGCGCCGTTGACCCCGAGCAACGCGGTGAAGGTGCCGGCCTCGACCGTGAAGGAAACGTCGTCGAGCGCCACCACCTTTCCGAACCGGTGCCCGACACCGTCAAGGTCAAGAACGGGCTGCGCACCCGCATGCTGTCGCGCGTCTGCCATCGGTGTCCTGCCCGCCCCTCCCCGGACTGCCCGTTGCGGGCAACAGTGGTATCATACGCCCGGCCGTTCCCCGCAGGAGACATTACGATGCGCATCATGCACCTGGCCCTGGCTGCCCTTCTCGGCCTTGGAAGCGCGCTCACCGCCCATGCCGAGACTCCGGTGCTGCGCATCGCGGTGCTCAAGTTCGGCACCGTCAACTGGTTGATGGAGACCGTGACCCGCAACGGTCTTGACCGTGCCGAGGGCTATCGGCTCGAGGTGATCGGGCTTGCCGGGTCGCCCGCCACCACCATCGCCTTCCAGTCCGGCGACGCTGACATGATCGTCAAGGACTGGATCTGGGCCCTGCGCCAGCGCGAGGGCGGAGCCGACGTGCGGTTCTCGCCCTACTCCACCGCCCTCGGGGCGCTGATGACCCGGGGCGACGTGTCCGGACTGTGCGAGCTGAAGGGGCGGCGCATCGGAATCGTCGGCGGCAAGCTCGACAAGAGCTGGCTGCTGTTTCAGGCTCGGGCGCGGTCCGAGTGCGGGTTCGAACTGGCCGAGGTGGCTGACGAGGTCCTGTTCGGCGCTCCGCCGCTCATGAGCCGCCAGCTCGATACCGGCGATGTTGACGCGGTCTCCACCTTCTGGCACTGGGCCGCGCGCATGGAAGCCGGCGGCAAGACCCGAATGCTGGGCGTCACGCCGACCATGGCATCGCTCGGCATCGATCCCGCGCCCGCCTTCATCGGTTTCGTCTGGGATACGGGGACGGTCGATGCCGGGCTCTCCGGCGCCTTCCTGAAGTCCGTGGCGGCAGCCCGCCGGTTGCTGCTCACCGACGATGCGGCATGGGAGCCGCTTCGCAAGCGGATGAAGGCGGACGACGAGAAGACCTTCACCCTGCTGCGGGACCGGTTCCGCGAGGGCATCCCGCCGGACTGGACCCCCGAGGCGACCGACGCGGCGGCGCGCCTGCATGCCATGCTGATCAGCGAGGCCCCGCCCGCCTTCCGCAAGCAGGCCGGAACCTTTGATCCGGCGGTGTTCTCCACCCACTAGGCCCGGAACGGTGAAACCGGCGGTCACCGCTTCCCGCCGGGCCGCGATTCAGGCAGGCTCGCTGGCCGGACTGGTGGCGCTGTGGTGGGCGGCCGCCACCGCGGCGCAGTCGCCCGCCCTGCCCGGCCCGGTCGCGGTCTGGGCCGCGTTCCTGGAGCAGGTGGCAACGGACGGTTATTTCGGCCACCTGGCGGCAACCCTGGCCCGGGTAGCCGCGGCGTTCCTGCTCGCCATGGTGATCGGCTCCGCGCTCGGCATCTTTCTCGGCTCGCGTCGCCTTGCCGATCACCTGTTTGGCGGCTGGCTCGTGTTCCTGCTCAACCTCCCGGCGCTGGTGGTCATCATCCTGTGCTACATCTGGTTCGGCCTGACCGAGGTCGCGGCCATCGCCGCTGTCTCCATCAACAAGATCCCCAATGTCACCGCGACTCTCCGCGAGGGCGCGCGAGCCCTCTCGCGCGACCTCGACGAGATGGCCTGGGTGTACACCTACTCGACCACCCGCAGGATCCGGCACGTGATCCTGCCGCAGATGGCCTCCTATTTCGCCGTCGCGGCACGCAACGGCATGGCACTGGTGTGGAAGATCGTGCTGGTGGTGGAGTTCCTCGGCCGGCCCAATGGCGTCGGGTTCCAGCTGCACACCTACTTCCAGCTGTTCGACGTCGCCACCATCCTCGCCTATGCGATCGGTTTCATCATCGTGGTGCTCGCGATCGAACACCTGCTGTTCGAACCTTGGGAACGCTACGCCACCAGGTGGAGGCGATGACCGGGCTCGCGGTCGACATCACCGCCAAGCGGTTCGCGTCCGCACATGTCCTCGGCGAGTTCCGCTTCACCCTCGAGCCCGGCGAGCGCGTGGCTGTCCTCGGCGATTCCGGGATCGGCAAGAGCACGCTGCTGGCGATGATCGTCGGCTACGACAGCGACTTCGAGGGCCGGATCACCCGGCCGGCCGGACGCGCCGCCATGGTGTTCCAGACCCCGAGGCTGCTGCCCTGGCGCACGCTTGCCGAGAACATCGCCGTGACCCCCGGGGCGGGGACCCGGGCCCGGGCCCGGGAGCTGCTCGCCGAAGTCGGACTGGGCGCGGCGGCCGAGCAGTACCCCGAGACGGTTTCGCTGGGCATGCAGCGCCGTGCCGCCCTGGTGCGCGCGCTGGCAATCTCGCCGTCGCTGATCCTGCTCGACGAACCCCTGGTCTCGCTCGATCCCGAGACCTTGACCAGCGTTCGCGATCTGATGGTGCAGATCCTCGATCGCACACTGGCAACCTGCGTCATGGCGACCCACGACCGGCGCGAGGCGCTGGCCGTCGCCGACCGCCTGATCGAACTGGGCGGGCGGCCGGCGCGGATCACGTCCGACCGGCCGACCGGCCTTGCGCGCGCGGAACGTGGCGATCCCCGAGCGATCGACGCCGCCCTCGCCCGCCTGTTCCCGTCGCCCTGAACGGGCGGGATCACCCGCGCTCGCGCAGGACGCGGGCCCGTTCCCGCTGCCAGTCGCGGCGCTTCTGGTCCTGGCGCTTGTCGACCTTGCGCTTGCCGCGTGCCACCCCGATCGCCAGCTTGGCGATGCCGCGGGAATTGAAATACAGCCGCAGCGGGATCAGGGTGCAGCCATCCCGCCGTACCAGGCCCAGCAGCCGGTCCCGTTCGCGCGCATGCACCAGCAGGGTACGCGGTCGCTTGGGAGCGTGGTTGAACCTGCTCGCGTTCTCGTAGGCCGGAATGGTGGCGTTGAACAGTGTCAGCACCCCGGCGCGGTCACCCGCGTAGGCCTCGGCGATGCTCGCCTTGCCCTGTCGCAGGCTCTTCACCTCGGTTCCGACCAGCATGATGCCGGCCTCCACCACCTCGTCGATGAAGTAGTCGTGCCGGGCCCGACGGTTCTGGATCACCGGGTGGGTTGCTCCTCCGTCGGGCATGGCTCACTCCGCCGCTCCCCGGGCTGCTCAGTTGAGCAGTCCGGCGTAGCGCATCGCCGACTCGACCTGGCGCTTGCTCGAGTCCGCGATTTCGCAGATCGGCAGCCTGGCATCGGGCTCGCACAGGCCGAGCAGGCTTGCCGCATACTTCACCGGGCCGGGGCTGGTTTCGCAGAACAGCGCGTCGTGCAGCGGCAGCAACCGGTCGTTGATGACGCCGACGGCCGCGAAGTCGCCGGCCTGCCAGGCGTCGTGCATGGATGCAAGCGGCCCGGGAGCTACGTTGCAGGTCACCGAGATGCAGCCGTGCCCGCCCTGCGAGAGATAGGGCACCACCGTCGCGTCCTCGCCCGACAGCTGACAGAAGTCGGGACCGATCTCCAGCCGTGTCTTGAGCGGGCGCACCAGGTCCTGGGTGGCATCCTTGACCCCGACCACGTTCGGGTGATCGGCCAGCCGCTTCATGGTCGCCACCGACATGTCGATCACGCTCCGCGGCGGGATGTTGTAGATGATGATCGGGATGTCCGCCGACTCGGCGATGGCCGTAAAGTGGCGGTACAGGCCTTCCTGCGTCGGCTTGTTGTAGTACGGCGTCACGTGCAGCGCCGCGTCGGCGCCGGCGTCCTTGGCATGCCGGGTAAAGTCGATCGCCTCGGCGGTCGAGTTCGACCCGGCCCCGGCGATCACCGGCACCCGCCCGCCGGTCTCGTCGACGCAGATCTCGACGACACGCTTGTGTTCGTCGTGACTCAGTGTGGGCGATTCGCCGGTGGTTCCCACTGGAACGAGACCGTCGGTCCCTTCCTCGATCTGCCAGTTCACCAGCCTGCGGTACGCCGGTTCGTCCACGGCACCGTCACGAAACGGCGTGATCAGGGCCACAAGCGATCCCTTGAACAAGGGATCTCCGGCATTGTAGGTCATCGTGTGTCTCCTTCGTCGGCGCAGTCACGCCTGCGCGGGATCCGAACCATACGCCGGGCCCGGAATGGCGACAAGATCCGGTCGTGTTGCCGTGGCTTGCCCGGCACCCGTAGACTCGCGTTCCTGATGGCCGACGCTTGAGTAACCTGATGGCCGACCTCGAGTATACTGTACCGGGCAGCTCGACCGCGGCCAGGTTACGCTGCCTGTCCGGAATCGTCCTGCTCGCGTTGGGCCTCGCGGCGGTCCCGGACTCCGGGGCAGCCCGCACGGTCCCGGTGCCGACACTGCGCTCCACACCTGCCGCTGCCGTCCCGATCCCGGTCCTGCGTCCGTCCGGCACGCTGGGACCCCGCTCGCTTGCCGTCTACAGGCGGGCATTCGCCCTCGCCGACAAGGGGCGCTGGCGCGCCGTGCTGCGTCAGCACCGCGCGCCGGTCCGTCCCGAGCTTGAGCGCGTGCTGCACGGGCTGCGTCTCGCCGATCCTGCGTCCGGCACGAGCTTCGCGGAGATCGTCGCCTTCCTCGACACCGCCCCCTTCTGGCCAGATCGGGCCACACTCGAGATCAGGGCCGAGGACACGATCAGCTCCCGGATACCACTTGCTCGTCGTCTCGCTTGGTTTGCCGCCAATCCGCCCAGGACCGCCAAGGGCCACCTCGCTCTGGCCGGCGCGCTGAAGCAGGCGGAACGGATCGGGGACTGGACCAGGACCGTGCGGGGGATCTGGAAGCGGGTCCCCCTCAACCGGACCGACACCCGCCGTTTCCTCAGGGCGCACGGCCACGCGCTCACCCAGGACATGCACTGGCCCCGGCTCGACCGGATGCTTTGGCTGGGGGCGATCAGTGCCGCGCGCGCCACCATGCCCCTGGTCGACCCGGACCTGCGGCGGCTCGCCGAGGCCCGGCTTCGCCTGCGCCAGAACAAGCCGAATGTCGATGCCGCGATCCGCCGGGTGCCGCGTCGTCTCAGTGGGGACCCCGGGCTCGCCTACGAGCGGCTGCGCTGGCGCGGCCGCAAGGACCGGCACGACCGCGTCATCGATCTTCTCGCCAGCGCCCCGAAGTCCCCGACCTATCCGTCCCTGTGGTGGAAGGAACGGCGCCTGCAGTTGCGCGATGCGCTGAACGGGAACCGCCACAGCGACGCGATCATGCTCGCAGCCGGCCACCGCCAGAGCGAGGGAGCCGCACTTGCCGACGCCGAATGGCACGCCGGGTGGGTTGCCCTGCGGTTTGCCGACAGGCCGCGCGAGGCGCTCGACCGCTTCGCCAACATGTTCAGGGTGGTAAAGACGCCGATCAGCCGGGGCCGGGCCGCCTACTGGGCCGGCCGGGCGATCGAGGCTTCGGGCGGCACGGGCGCGCGCGAGTGGTACCGGCGCGCCGCCGCGTACGCTACCACCTTCTATGGGCAGCGTGCCGCCGAACGCCTGTCGACAGGGCTCGAGTTGCCGGCATCCACACCGCTGCCGTCGCGACCCCGATTCGCCCGTGCCGAACTCGGTCAGATAGCCGCCATAGCGACTGCGCTGCAGCAGATCGGCGAGGACGAGCGTGCCGGCAGGTTCCTCGAACTACTGGTGCGTCACCACACAAGCGACGAGGAAGCGGCGGCGACAGCGGCGCTGGCGCGTGATCTCCGCCGGCCCGACATCGGGGTCAAGCTCGCGCGCCGCACGGCGCGCAGGCACCTGCACTTCCTCGAGACCGGCTACCCGGTCCTCGCACTGCCGGCGAGCCCGCCGGTCGAGCCGGCCCTTGTCCATGCGATCATTCGCCAGGAGAGCAGTTTCGATACGGGTGCACGCAGCAGTGCCGGCGCACTCGGCCTGATGCAGCTGCTGCCGGCCACGGCGCGCGAGATGGCGCGGCACATGGGCAGGCGTTTCTCCGTCCGTCACCTGACCTCGAAGCCGCAGGTCAACATCCGGCTTGGCGCGCAGTATGTCCGGCGATTGCTCGACATCCATCATGGCAACTTCATCCTCGCGCTTGCCGCCTACAACGCCGGCCCCGGACGTGTCCGCAGCTGGCTGCGCACCCTGGGCAGGCCCGGGCCTTCGACGGCGGAACGCATCGACTGGATCGAACGCATTCCCTACCCGGAAACCCGCAACTACGTCCAACGGGTGCTCGAGGCCCTCGAGGTCTACCGCCGGCTGCTCGGATCGGAAGCCGAGGTCTGGACGCTGCAGGCGAGTACGGCGGCGCAGGGCGATCGGACTTCATCGTCACCATCGTGATCGGGCAGTGCAGGACAGACAGCACGAACCGTTCCGGACCGGGACCGGCAGTGCCGGCAGGCACGCGAGTCCGTCCGGTCGGCACCATGGCCGCGGCATCGTGCCTTTTCTGTCACACTGAGCTCGATTCGCAACACCCGCGGATCGGTGGCCCCTGACCGGGCCCGGATACGGCACACGACGGCGCAATTCTCGGCAAATCGAGAAAAACGGTGGGGATTGCCGGCGGAACAGGGATCGTGCGGCGACCGGCCGCGACAGGGTTCCCGGCTGATTCCCCGAGCATGCGGCGCTTGCACCTTCACACTTGCCCGCTCAGGCTCCACACTTGCCCGTTCAAGTATCAAGCGGTAGACACCACGGTACAGTCATCAGGTACGGCGACGGTCTGGAGCCACGGCCGGTTTCCGGCGCCGTTGCGCCGACAGAGGGATCGCAGCGCCCCGCGAACCGGGAGTGGCACGTCCGGCCGGCAGAGTAATTCGGAAGGCGACAGTTGCGGCGTCAGGCATGAGGAGTTGCGGCACCCACCATGCAGCCGCCCTGACAGGAGAGGAACGGTTGATGTGGCACCAGAACACGGTGAACAGCCGGATCACGGAACGCGGTGACGGATCGGGTTCCGGACTGACGGGTGTCAGGTCGAGGGTCATCGCGACCGGCCTGCTGGTGTTCGGCTCACTCGCGGTGTCGGGCCCGGTCGAGGCCCAGCAGGGCGTGCGCAGCTCCATCGACACCACGATCTCGCACGGACTGTCGGTCCGGATCCAGGACCAGGATCCGCGCCTGCTTGCCGATGTCAACGGCAACGACGGCAACTACAACTACGAACCGGGCATCATCAGCAACACGTCGAAGTTCACCGTCGACATGGACGTCGAGGCCGACCGCTTCGGCCTGTTCGGCCGTGTGACCGGCTTCGTCGACTACGAGAACCGCGACGGAAAGCGGGACCGGACCCAGCTCAGCTCCGAGGCGCGCGACATCGTCGGCAACGATATCGAACTGCTCGATCTCTACGGAACCTGGGCACTCGACTTCGACGAAGCGTTCGTGGACCTGCGGTTCGGCCGACACGTGCTCAACTGGGGCGAGAGCACCTTCATCCTCAACGGCATCGGCGACTTCAACCCGATCGACGTGAGCAAGCTGCGCCTGCCCGGCTCGGAACTTCGCGAGGGACTGCTGCCGGTTCCGGCGGTCTCCGCGATCGTCGCCCCCTCCGATACGCTCTCCGTCGAGGGGTTCTACCAGTTCGACTGGGAGCCCACCCAGTTCGATCCCGTGGGCACGTATTTCTCGGTCGTCGACTACGCCGGTACCGGTGCGTACAAGGCCGTCATTCCCCTGCCGGGCATCAATCTCGACGACACCGGGCTCGGGCCGCACAGCGCAATCGGTTTCGAACCCCTCGTCCCGCTGATCAACGCCGACCTCGCCGGGCAGCGCCCGCTCGCGTTCCCGGACCCGGACTTTCTCTCGGTCCACCGGGGTCCCGACGTCCGGGCCGACGACCAGGGGCAATACGGTATTGCCGTCCGCACCCTGGTCGACGAGCTGAACGGCGCCGAATTCGGGGTCTACGCCGTGCGCTACCACGCCAAGCTGCCCTTGATCAGTGCCAGGTCATCGCCGCTCTCCGGAATCCAGGAGGGCCTCGGCGCGGCCTCGGCAATCAGCGCTCCGACGTCAAACACCACCCGGGCCGTGACCCAGGCGGTGACCCAGGTCGTCACTCAAAGGATCACGGCCGCGGTACAGGCGGGCCTGCTTCCCGCCGCCGCGGCTCCGGCTGCAATCCGGGCGGCGGTAACGGAAGAAGTGACGGCGCGGATGCGCGGCATCGCAAGCGCGGTTGCCGTGGACCGCTATGCCAATCACGCACGCTATTTCCAGGAGTATCCCGAGGGTCTGCCGCTGTTCGGCGTCAGCTTCAACACCCAGGCCGGGAACTGGGCAATCCAGGGCGAATATTCCCTGCGGCCCAACGCACCGCTGCAGCGGTCGGAAGCGAGCCTGTTCGCCGAAGGCCTGGCGCCGATCCTTCAGGCACTCGCCCTGAGCTCCGATCCGGCCGCCCTCGGCCAGTTCCTCGCCGGTTACCGGCCGTTCGAGGTGGTCGGCTTCGTGGAACGGGATGTCAGCCAGGCCCAGGCAACGCTGACCCGCGCCTTCGGACCGACGCTCGGCGCCAGCGCGATGATCCTGGTTGCGGAAGGCGCAGTGATGCACGTGCACGGCATGCCGGACCGAGCAGTCACTCCGCTGGAGAGCCCGGCCGGAGGCGTCAGCAGTGCGGACGAGTCCGCCGATGCGACCTCGCTGGGCTACCGGCTGGCGGCACGGCTCGAGTACAACAACGTGATCGGAGCGCTGAACCTCTATCCCTACCTGCAGTTCCAGCATGACGTCTTGGGCAACAGCCCGGCGCCCATCGGCCAGTTCGCCCAGGGCCGGGTCGCGACCACCATCGGACTGAAGGCGGATCTGCTCTCGCAGTGGGAGTTCGACATCGGAGCAACGTTCTATTCCGGGGACTCCAACGAGTTGAGTGACCGGGACTACATCTACACGTCTCTCAAGTACTCCTTCTGAGGAATGCAGCCATGTATCCAGCGATTCTCGGGGTCGTTCTCGCGCTTGCCGTGGCCATCGGAACGGCCGGTCAGGCAACCGCAAAGATCACGAAACAGGAAGCGGATCGCCTCAGCCAGGATCTGACCCCACTCGGGGCGGAGCGCGCCGGCAACGCGGACAGCGGCATTCCGGCCTGGGACGGCGGAATCACCGTCCCGCCCGACGGCTATTCACTGGGAGACCATCACCAGGATCCGTATGCCGATGACCAGCCGGTGATGGTCATCGACGGGTCCAACCTCGACCAGCACCGGGACCAGCTGTCGGTGGGTCATCAGCGAATGCTCGAGCTCTACCCCAGCTTTCGCATGAACGTCTATCCGACCCGGCGCAGCGCGTCGGCGCCGCAACGCATCTATGACGCCACCCGGCGGGTTGCGGAGACCGCAACCCTGGTCGATGACGGCAACGGCGTAGCCGGGGCCACGGTCGGCATCCCGTTCCCGATCCCCTCCGGCGCGCTCGAGGTGATGTGGAACCACCTGCTGCGCTACCGCGGCGAAACCGTGAAGTGCGAGCTTGGCCAGGCGGCGGTAACCCGGGGAGGCGACTACACCGTGGTCCGGCTCAGCGTCGAGGCAGAGGTGCGCTACTCCCTGCCCGACATGACCGAGGACGAGCTCGGCAACATCATGATCTACTTCCGCCAGGGCGTCCTGGCCCCGGCGCGTCTCGCCGGCGGCATCGTGCTCGTGCACGAGACCATGAACCAGGTGCGTGAACCGCGGAAAGCCTGGGTCTACAATCCCGGCCAGCGACGGGTCCGCCGGGCTCCGAACGTCGCCTACGACAACCCGGGGACGACCAGCGACGGTCTTCGTACCGCCGACCAATTCGACATGTTCAACGGTGCGGTCGACCGCTACGACTGGACGCTTGTCGGCAAGAAGGAGATCTACGTCCCCTACAACTCGTACCGGGTGCACAGCGACCAGCTGTCACTGTCCGACATCCTCACACCCCTGCACGCCAATCCGGATCACCTGCGCTACGAGTTGCACCGGGTCTGGGTGGTCGACGCCGTGCTGCGTGACGGCGCACGTCACCTCTACAAGCGCCGGACCTTCTACATCGACGAGGACTCCTGGCAGATACTGGTCGTCGACCTCTACGACAATCGGGACCAGCTGTGGCGGGTGTCCGAAGGCCACGTCATCAACTACTACGAGAAACCGCTGGTCTGGCCGACGCTGGAGACCCATACCGACCTCCAGGCCGGTCGTTACCTCGCGCTCGGGCTGAACAACGACACCGAGATGTGCACCTTCGATTCGGACGTCACCGCCCGGGACTTCTCGCCGGCCGCCCTTCGCCGCGCGGGACGCCGCTGATCATCCCTCGCGGCCGGCCCGCCATGGGACGGCTCGTCCCCGTGGCCGCCGGACTGGCCATGATCGTGCTGGAAGGCGCGGCGGCCTATGCTGACTGTGCGGCGACATCCGTTGCCGCTCCGCTCGCGAGCCGTTCACTGCTTCTCGACGGCGCCGACACCGGCAGCAGCCTGGTCGTGGTCGGCGACCGTGGCCATGTCCTCGTCTCCGCTGACCAGGGAGCCAGCTGGAAGCAGTCGACGGTGCCGACCCGGGTTCTGCTGACCGCGGTCGACTTCGTCGACGTGAAGGACGGCTGGGCTGTCGGACATGACGCGGTCATCCTGCGCACACGCGACGGGGGCGCAACCTGGCGGATCGTGCACTGCGCGCCGGAGGAAGAGCGCCCGTTGCTCGATGTCTGGTTCAGGGACGCGAAAAACGGGTTTGCCGTGGGCGCCTACGGCTATTTCCTCGAAACCCGGGACGGCGGCGAGACCTGGCACTCCCGCTTCATCAGCGATGACGACTTTCACCTGAACGTGCTGGTCCCGGCTGACGCTGACGGCACGCGGCTGTTCATCGCCGGGGAAGCCGGCGCCATCTACCGCTCCGACGATGCCGGCCGGACCTGGCGGGCACTTCCGTCTCCCTATGCCGGATCTTGGTTCGGCGCCGTCGCGCTCGACAGGGACAGGCTGGTGCTGGCCGGACTGAAGGGTCGCCTGTTCCAGTCGATCGACGCCGGCGAGACCTGGTCGAGGATCGCAACCGAGGTGCAGTCGACCCTGACCGGCATGCTGCGCCTCGACGACGGCCGGCTCCTGCTGACCGGCCTCGAGGGAGTGATCCTCACTCTCGACCCTCGCAGTCCCGAGAGCCGGCTCGACCGGCTTGCCGCGCGGCCGGCGCTTGCCGGAGCGCTCGAGCTCGCAAACCGGTCGGTCCTGCTCTTCGGCCAACCGGGAGTGCTGCGGCATCGAACCGGCGGCGAGGACTAGCGCGATGCCCGGTCGTGCCGCCCTGGCCCGGGACGTGTGGTGATGCCGGATCCCGGAAAACTGCTGTTTCGCTACCGGCGCACCGTGCTCGCTGCCTTTCTGACAGCGAGCGTCTTCTTGGCGTGGAGCGCCTCGGAGTTCAGGCTCGACGCCGGGTTCACCAAGCTCATTCCGGTCAAGCACGAGTACATGCAGACCTTCCTGCAGTACCGGGACGAGTTCGGCGGCGCCGACCGGGTCGCGATCGCGATCATGGCGCGCGACGGCAACATGTTTACCCCGGAGTTCTTCGAAGTTCTCCGGACCGTCACCGACGCCACCTTCTTCATCCCCGGGGTCGACCGCACCCAGGTCTACTCGGTGCTGACACCCAATGTCCGGTTCATCGAGGTGGTCGAGGACGGGGTGGTGGCGGGCGACGTGGTCCCGGCCGACTTCACGCCCGACGCATTCGGCCTGGCCCGGGTCCGGGAGAACATCATCAAGGCCGGAGTGGTCGGACGGCTGGTTGCCAACGACCTCGGGGGCGCACTGGTCAGCGCCAAGCTCCAGGAATTCCACCCGAACACCGGCGAGCGGCTCGACTACGTGGAGGTGGCGAACGCGCTCGAGGGCATCCGTGCGGATGCCGCCTCCCGCGCGGATGTCGATGTCCACATCATCGGATTCGCAAAACTCGTCGGCGACATTTCCGACGGTTCCACCCGGGTGGTCGGATTCTTCGGGCTGACCCTGCTGATCACCTTCCTGTTCGTGCTCGCCTACACCCGCTCGGTGCGCCTGACCCTGCTGCCGCTCGGCTGTTCCCTGGTCGCGGTGCTCTGGCAGATCGGCGGGCTGACCGCGCTCGGTTTCGGGCTCGATCCGTTGTCGATCCTGGTGCCCTTCCTGGTCTTTGCAATCGGTGTCAGCCACGGCGTGCAGATGGTGACCGCGGTCTGCTCCGAAATGCTCGAGGGCCGACCGGCGCTCGATGCCGCCAGGGCCGGGTTCCGCCGCCTGCTGCTGCCCGGCATCGTGGCGCTGGCGTCGGACTCGGTCGGGTTCATGACCATCGCCTTCATCGAAGTGCAGGTGATCCGCGAGATCGCGATGACCGCGAGTCTCGGCGTGGCCGCCGTGATCCTGACAAACCTGCTCCTGCTGCCGGTCCTGCTCTCGTTCATCGAGATGTCGGAGCGCGAACGCCGCGCGGCGGGGAGCCGGGACGCCAGGCTCAGGCCGCTGTGGACCCGGATCGCGCAGGTGGCGCACCGACGCTCCGCCGCGACCGTCATCCTCGCCGCCGTGGTCCTGTTTGTCGTCGGGGCCTGGCATGCACCGAAGGTGCGGGTGGGCGACGAACATCGCGGCGTGCCCGAACTGCGTGAATCGGCAGTCTACAACCGCGATGCGACCGTGATCACCGACCGGTTCGCGATCGGGGTCGACGTGCTGACAGTGATCGGCGAGGCGGCGACGGAAGCCTGTATCGATCACGCGGCGATGACCGTGCTCGACGAGTTCGAATGGCGCATGCGCAACATCGAGGGCGTGCAGTCGGTGCTCGGGCTCGCCGGCGTGGCCAAGGGCATCCACGCCGGATGGAACGAGGGCAACCTGAAGTGGAGAACCTTGCCCCGTAACCAGTATTCCATGGTGCAGGCGGTGTCGCCGGTCCACACCGGGAGCGGATTGCTCAACACCGACTGCAGCGTGATGCCGGTTCATATCTACACCGCGGATCACAAGGCCGAGACCATCGAACGCATCGTTGCCGAGGTAAAGGCGTTCGAACTCGACACGCCCGACGGGCGCATCCGCTTCCGGCTGGCATCGGGAAACGTCGGCGTCATGGCGGCAACCAACGAGGAAGTGGATGCGGCACAGTTCCCGATCCTCGGCTACGTGTCGGGCGCGGTCATCCTGCTGTGCCTGCTTTCGTTCCGGTCGGTGTCGGCCACGATCTGCATCATCGTGCCGCTGGCATTGGCATCGGTGCTTGCCTACGCGCTGATGGCGTTCATGGAAATCGGGCTCAAGATCTCGACCCTGCCGGTGGTGGCACTCGGTATCGGCATCGGGGTCGACTACGGCATCTACATCTATGGCCGGCTGCGCGAGTTCCTGCGCTCCGGCCTTGGCTTCGCCGAGGCCTACGCCGCGACCCTGTCTTCCACTGGCGCCGGGGTTACCCTGACCGGCCTGACGCTGGCCGCCGGTGTTGCGACCTGGTGCGTGTCCCCGCTGAAGTTCCAGGCTGACATGGGCATCGTTCTGACCTTCATGTTCCTGGTCAACATGATCGGAGCCGTGGTGCTGCTGCCGGCCATCGGCGCGTGGCTCGTCCGCAGACCCGCGGAACGCTGACGCCGCGTCTGCGAGTTGACCGCACCTTTCGCAACACCTGCACCGGGGAACACCCTGTAGCGCGTGCCCACGTCGCGCCCTGTGCGCACTGCACGCATCGTCGTTCCTGGCGGCACGCTGCATGACCCGGCATTAAGCTGGAGAGAAGTCCCCATCGGTCAAATGGGACACTGTAACGTTCAAGCAAACCGCGTTTTCCCAAGGACGACACTCACACTTGTGCGTCCTCCCGCACCCCACACCACACTCTGAACATCCGTTCCGGCAAGATCCCCTCCGCGAGCTCGTGCTCGCGGACATAGCCCTGTTCGCGAAGCCTGGTCCAAAGCAGCTGGGTGCAGCTGGGCCAGTTCCAGTTGCCGCGGAACTCCTGGATGCAACGCGCGGTGAAGGGGTCGCCTTGAGCATCCCTGTGTTGAATCCCGGAGCAATCCGTATGTCAGGGTCTGTTTTGTCCCGGACATTTCCGGTGGGAGGCGATCTTGCCGACGGAGGCTACCATCACGGCGGCCCCGCGGCGGCGGTACGGGCGAATTGCTGCCGGTCCATACCGGCCAGATATGCGCTCGCCAGACGAGGAACAAGGCTCGAACGGACGGTCTCGTAGCCCCGTCACCGCGAGGCGCCGGGTGTCCCCTTATGCCGATGCAGCCGGGGCGCGCCATGCAGCACGCGGGCCTGCACGCGGAACTTGCCTCCGGCATGGCAACAAAATAAACAATTGGTAACCGATGTCTGGGGTGAACCCATGGTGACGATCAATGTGCCGCGGCTCGACGACGATGTGGTGAACCGCCTCAAGCAACGTGCCGCGCAGAACAACCGCTCTCTGGAGGGCGAGGTGCGCCACATCCTGCAATGCGCTGCCGACGACGACATGGCGGCGAAGCGGGCAGCGTTCGGAGAGGCCATGAAAAGGCTGCGCCCCCTGACCGAAGGACGCAAGCACACGCCAGCGGAAGTGCTGATCCGCGAGGACCGCGACCACGGTCATCGCGACAACTGCTGATGCGCTTCGTGGTCGATGCGAGCGTAGCGGTCAAGTGGCTGGTCGTCGAAGAGGATGCGGACGCTGCGCAACAGCTGGCGATGAGCGGCCAGGAGCTGCACGCCCCGCGCCTGATGGCTTCCGAGGTCGCCAACGCACTGTGGCGCAAGGCGCGGATGGGCGAGATAGGACGCCGCGCCGCGGGCGTCCTGCTGGACAACGTGCCGGACATGCCGGTGCGCTGGGGCGCCGACGAGACCGTCTCCGCCGACGCGGTGCGTCTGGCGCTGGCGCTCGACCGTCCGATCTACGATTGCGTCTAGCTCGCGCATCGTATCGGAGCGGTCATGCTGACGGCGGACCTTCGATTCGCGAACGCCCTGGCCCCGACCGAGCATGGCGAGTCCGTTATGACGCTGACTGACTATGCCAGGACACGATGACGACGATGCCGCATCGCGAAGTTTTATTGCCGTGAACCATTGGCGCAGAGCCGCACTTCCGTCCTCACCCAGTGGTCTTTCTGTCCGGGAAGAAGCTTCACGCCAACTACCGTCCTCTGCACGACAGGGGCGGATAAGGCGAACACGGCGTCGATGAACGAGCACCTGGCGGCGACCGGCGCGGCCGTGGCGCCGGGTGCGCACGGCGTGGTCGTACTGGACGGGGCAGGCTGGCATCGCTCGGGCGACCTTCTCGTTCCCCCCAACCTGACGCTCCTACATCTGCCGCCCTACAGTCCGGAACTCAATCCCATGGAGCAGATCACATTCTGTTCCTGAAATCGAACCGCTTCGCCAACCGCGTGTTCACGGATGTCGCCGCCCTGAGAGAGGCCTGCTGGGCGGGGTGCAATGGCTCACCGACCAGCCCGATGTCATCACAAAGACGACCCGGCGCAGCTGGGCCGTCGTGTCATCGTGCTGATCCCGATGCCTCAATGTATCGGTTCATATGACTTGCGGTTGGTATCAGATTGCCGGGTCCGCTCTCTGCGATCACCGTCCCGTCGGACCCGGCCTTGTCCCACACCGCTTTCGAGCCGTGGAGATGGTGATGTTAAATTGAACATCTTCAGTCGCTGTTCCGCGTGGATCGTAAAGTGCCGCCAAGCACTCTCGCGCAACGCATCGTTGAAATTGGGATGATCCATGGATTGGTAAGACTTTCTTTGCCCCGCATCTCCGGCCAGCAAGAAGGCATTGTTGCTGCCACTGACTGGGCCGGTTTCGACGCTATCGGATTGATAGCTTCTCCGACAAGCCGACGCACTGCGGAGGCGGCATCGCGTACCTGTATGGCATGGCGGTCGTCTCCAAGGTTGGTGGACCGTACGTCAACTCCGGATCGTCGCCTCGGTGGAAGGGCCATCCTCAGCCCCCTTGTGTTTACGAGCAATTTGCAAATGGAATTTGCAATATCTCGATCTTTCGGTACGGTACACCATGATCGAGCGCGAGATTGCACCCCGCCTGGTCGCACTGTTCGAGCAGTACCCGTTCGTCACGGTGACTGGACCGCGGCAGTCCGGCAAGACCACGCTCTGCCGCGCCGCCTTCCCGGATCTCGACTATGTCAATCTGGAAGCGCCGGATCAGCGGGAATTCGCGGAATCCGATCCGAGGGGGTTTCTTGCGCGGCTTGGCGACGGGGCCATCCTGGATGAAATCCAGCGTGTGCCCGATCTCCTGTCCTACCTCCAGGTTCTGGCCGACG
>Ga0209754_1000972_pt1 | contig 32665 bp, 19 predicted proteins | sample MesohylBB_FD_187295 | JGI IMG/M metagenome (GOLD analysis project Ga0209754, IMG submission 187295) | Host-associated microbial community of the marine sponge Aplysina aerophoba from Gulf of Piran - sponge mesohyl, lysed by bead beating... | ecosystem: Host-associated > Porifera > Sponge >... | reverse complement strand
ATGAGCACACAAGGTCGGTGAGCGATGGTTTTGTAGGGGGGCGTTGCGGGGGCGCAGCCCCTGCACAAGGGAGGGCCGAAGGCCCGACCGCCAAAATTGCAGAGGACAGTGGCCGCAAACTGTCAGGGCACCAAGGCGCGGCTGCTCTGCATGGTCGCGCATTGTGGATGGCTGCGTAGTACCTATTTCCTCTAATTCTGCCCGGCAGAGGCGCGCCAACTGAATCTTCGCTGCAGCCATGCCTTCAACAGCACGGGGCGAAGTTGGCGCCAGTTGTCGTTCAGCTCGTGCCGGACTTCGTCGCCAAGATGCTCCGGGCGGGGTGCATAGCGGAACTGAACGTAGATTTCGATGATACGGCGGATAAATGGGCTGCCCTGGGGAAGACCCTCTGCAAGTTGGGCCTCGCGTTCATAGGGCGTCAACGCCTGCTCGGCGGGCGCCCGCCGCAGAATCTCGCTCTGCATCTGCTGCGGGTTTGGAACACTCGGCGAGCGTGAGAGAACTTGCGGCTGCCGTTGGCGCAGCGGCATCTTCAGCCGTGCAGTCCAGTTCAACAGCCGTTCATAGTAGATTTGCGGTTCCTGCAAAAAGGCTTTGGGACCCTGATACATGCGGCGGCGCAGTAGCCAGACGCCCGCAATAAGTGTCAGAATTACCACGGCGAAACTGGTTGTGACGAGAGGGGAGCGAGTTTGGAGGCCGCCGATACCCGTAACCGGGCCGGCGATGTCCTGGGGAAACTCTTCTTCAAAGTCCAGCGCGTCATCAAACAGAAAATCCTCGTCTTCGAGTGAGATGTCATCCATACCGGGGATTATCCCGCTGTCCTGGAGCTCTGCTCCCGAAGGGCGGTCCAGAATGCTCTCGCCGGCGGTCGGCTCGAACTCGATCCAGCCATATTGGGGGAAGTAGACCTCCACCCAGGTATGCGCGTCGCGTTCTGTTATCAGATAGGTGCCGGTCTCCGGATCGAGGGTTCCTTCGGCGTAGCCGCTGGCCGTACGGGCGGGTATGCCCTGGCTGCGCAGCATGGCCGCCATGGCCGAGGCGTAGTAGTCGCAATAGCCGCGCTGGATGTCGAACAGGAAATACTCCAGCGGGTCCTCATCCGCGGACGGCGCGGGAATGCTTTCGTCGTAGTCGAAAGCACGCAGAAATCGCTCCAGCGCTTTAACCTTGTCGTAGGTCGTGGACGCGTCGGCCATTTCCCGTTCGGCCAACTCGGTGATGCGGGGCGAAAAGCTGATGGGGAGTTGGAGGTAGCGGGTAAGAACCTGCGCTGGATATTCGACAATGCCCGCCTCGCGTAACTCCCGCACGGTTACGGTGGTATGGTTACTGACGACCTGGTAGCTGTCGCCCTGCTCCAGCGTGATTCTGGAGCGCGCCCACGTCAGTTCGGTGTCATCCTGGTTTGTTGAAGCCGAATCGGCCGGGTTGGCATAGGCAAGCGGCTGCTCAATCGCGGCCAGCGGGATGCTGGCCTGCACGACATCCGGCATGGCGAGTAGGATATTCCCGGTTGGCGTACGAATGGTGATGGTCTGTGTGACCGGAGCGCGGGCGGACCACAGCGTGGTTGGGATGGACTGATTGGAACGGTAATTGACCTCGCCCTCGGCGGTGTTGATCCACTGCCGGCCGGTGAAACGGTCGAAGGCAACGGCCCGCCAGTAGCGACCTGTCCCCGCGTCCACTTCCATGATAAGGTGGTCGCCGACGACGCGTTCGCCGCCCAGGGTCAAGGTGCGGCCAAAACCTGTCTGGACCGCGCGGGTCTGCCGATTCAGTCCCTGGTAGAGGCGGTTCCACTCCTGCATGGCCGCCTCCCAGCGCATGTTGACGGGCTGCAGCAGGTCATGGAAGGGGAGGCTGCGCCCCATGTTGGGTGCGATGAAGGCGAGGGCGATCACGGCCATTGTATACATGAAGCCGGAGCGCATAAAGTCGAAGTTGATGTCCTCGCTGAAATAGATGCTATCGGCGCGCCAGCGCTGGCGATGGTCGATGAGAGTGGTCCAGGCGAGGAGCAGCAGCGCGGCAATGCAGTATGCAACCAGGAATCCCATCACCGATACCGGTGCGTAGTGCGTGTTGACCAGGAGCGCGATGCCGGCCATCAGGACGCCGCGCCAGACATGGCCGTGCCGGAAGACCGACCAGACGCCCAGGTAGGTGAGCCACCAGACAAGAAAGCCGATTTCGAAGATGAAGACAACGTTGTCGTTGCTGGCTTGCTGGTTGATGGCGGCTTCGATCCATTCGAGCCAGCGTTCCAGCAGGAAGTAGGCCCTGGCCTGCAGGACGGGGATTCCCTTATCGATGAAAGCCTGCACCCGCTGCTCGTCTTCCACGAGAAAGGTCATCAGATAGAAGACCCATGCCAACCCGGTCGCAAAGCTGTGGGAAAGCATGAAGAAGCTGTCAAAGCGGCTGAAAGAGATCAGTGCGCCCATTGCCAGCGCGCCCAGGACGACAGCTACCAACATGCCCATGCTCATAGCGCCCGTCCAACCGGCAGCACTGAGTGAGAGTGCCAGGATGAGATAGATGCCGCCGAGCAGCAGGAGTGTGATCACCCGCCCTTCACGGAAATAGGCGAAGGGAGCGTTGGCCAGTTCGCCGGATTCATCGCGCTCGTCTATCAGGGTATCGGCAGCATCGTCAGGGGCGGCGGGACGCGCGGGTGCCTGTGCATTTGGGAGAAGTGAGGTGCTCTTTTGATCACGCATAGTTATGTTATCAGGTTGCCAGGCAGACGCCCACCAGTCGCCTATATGTTAACGAAGTGGTAGTGCATCGGAGCCTGCCAATCCGGCAAGCGCTTCAATCACAGTTCAGACGTCAGAGCAATCGCCACAGCAGGCCGGCAAATAGGGAACTGAGGAAGATCCCCAGGGCGATGGCAAGCCAGAGCCGCACTGTGATAATGCTCTCAAACTGGTTGGTCAACCGCTGCGGCGCATCTGTCAGGCCCAAAAGCCAGACCCGTTGCGGAGATGTCGCGTCGGGCGAATCGCCTATTACGACCTGTACGGTGCTGTCGGAGACAAGGCGCCGCCAGCGGGACGCTTCGAGCCGATGCTGTGCCGCCCGCAGAGACTGACGGATTTCCAGCGCGGCGGCTTCGGCGCGACTGGCTGCGGGTGCGGGTGCTTCCGCGGTTGCGACTGCCTCTCGTTCCAGTGACGCAGCCATACTGTACCATTGGTCTCCAACTGGTCGAAAGTCCACATCAATCGACTGGGTGGTACGCTGCCACAGGAGGCGGGTCTCTTGTCGTGTCTCCTGTTCCGCCGCCAGAATGGCGCTGCGCAACAGTGCCCAGTCGGGCTGTTGGGGTGTATTCTGAGCCAGAAGCCGACGTTTACGGGCGTCGAGTAGATCCAGTTGGATAAGGAACCCGCCGGCCTCCTCGGTAAGTAGTACATCTGTCACTCCGGAAGCAGACCAACTGTTCAGCAGCGTGTTCAGGGCGCTCTCGCTATCGACGCGCCTCTGAAAGATAGGATGCGCAATGGCATTGATGGACACGTCATTATGGTTCAATGTAACTGTAATCTGCCAATTGGCAAAAAGCGCGAGATACTCGGGTGAGGGCAGAGTCTCGCCAGTAAGGACCTCTTCTCCTACCAGGGAAACAGCGGCCTCTTCGTTGCCTTCGTTCAATTGTTGCAGCACTTCGTGCAGGATGAGCGCACGCCGTTCGGCTTCGAGGGTGGCCGGATCGACGACGTCGGCGGGCAGACGAGCCAGCTGTTCGGTCAGCAGCAGAGCCTTGGGCCAGTTTTCCTGCAGGCGGGCTGTCCGCAGTTGTTGCAGCAGACCTTGGGCAACCCAGTTCTGCAGTTCGAGGCGGGTCGGTCCTTGCGGCATGGCTGGAAGCGCTTTCTCCGCTTCCGCAACCATGAGCGCGACATAGACGCTATCGACGGAGCCATCTGCGGCGATGGCGCGTCTGCGGTAGAGGGCCGCCAGCCGGTAACGCACGGAGGCGTGGACAGCGTCTAACCGGTTGTGTTCTTCGGCCAGACGCAGCGCTTGTGTGTAAGCGGCCAGGGCCTGTTCATAGAAGCGTTCGCGGGCGGAGGCGCCGAGTGCGGGGGCCTGGTGAAGTTGCGCGTACAGATCGCCCAGATGCTGTTGAGATTCGACCTGGTTGTTTGCAAGAATTTCGTTTTGGGCAGCGCGAATCTGTTGGATCCACTGTGGATGAAGCGTCTGGAAGTGTACATCTGTGGTCGGTGGGCGCTCCTCACGCAGCCATTCCAGTTGGTTGGCGCGCACTTTCCAGCCGCGGGGGGATATTTGCAGCCAGCTTTCCGATGGGGCCAGCCACTGTTCCATGTTGGCGAAATCGATGGTTACGCGCCAGCCACTGATATCGCTGGACCACGCGAGCAACTCGGAAATTGGGTAATGGAAGTCGAAGGTTTGGGTTACGGCCAGGGGCAGTTCGTAACGGAGGATGAGACGGCGCCGGGCATCTGCTTCGAACTCTGCCTGAACGCTCTGGCCCACGTTCTGGCCGGCGGGTTGCAGAGCGAGTGGCTGTCCGTCGAGCGTCACTGCGATGTTCCGAGGCAGGGGGCGCTCGCCCGCGGCGGCGCCGGCGGGCTGTGCGACGAGCAGGGTTGCAGTGATCGCCTCGTCTTCGTCATTGTGCAGGCGGTAGGCGGCTTCGATTTGGAGTGTTAGCGAGCGGCCGTCAACGGTGGCGACGCGAACATCGAGCGTGTGGGTAAGAAGATCCAACGATGTTTCGAGCGCGGGTTGCAGGAGCAGATGCGAAGCATCCTTTGACTGTGACTGGGGAAGGCGATAGGGGATGTGGTTTTCGGAAGGGGGCGCGGCCAACAGGAGATCGGGCCCACCGAACAGGAAAATTTGGCAACAGAATATACAGAGAAAAAAGCGACATAGAAAAGTTGCGATCTTAGAGGACTCTTGATATGATGTCATGCGCATAAATAGATTCACCCCAGTGTAAAGAGGGGTGGTTGCAGGTTGCGTTTTGACGCTCCTGCCAGGTGCAGCCAGAGTACATATGGTACGACTGTTGATGCAGTGGGACATCAAAATGGGACACGAACAACCCTATTTTGAGTTTGTCATGCGAGAGTATGCACCAGGACTCATGCGGTTGGGAATTAACCCTGCCGAAGTCTGGTATACCATTTATGGAAATGGGCCGCAAATGTTAACGATTGGGGAAGTGTCCGATCTGGAGCGGCTGCGGGCGATTCTGCAGAGTGAAACATGGCAAAATATGCACCGAAGGCTTCTGAGGCACGTAATAAACTATAGTCAGAGGGTTGTCGACGACAATAGCCGCACATTTCAGTTGTAGAGAAAGGATTTGTTCGCCGTCCCCGTTCGGGCGGGCAATTGCCGGCGGACATTAATGGAGAGAATTCATGGCACTCTATGTTCGAAAATTGGAGGAGGAAGAGTGGGAAGAGTTGGAGCGCATAATCCAGAATATGGAGAATGACGTTTCAGTTCAACGCCTGATGATCATCCTCCTGTCTGCTCAAGGGCACAAGGTCCAGGAAATCAGCCGCGAAGTCGATCTGCATCCGATCAACGTGCGGAAGTGGATCCATCGCTACAATACAGATGGACTCGATGGTCTGCGCAGCGGAAAATCGCCCGGGCGCCCTCCTGTGTTTACGGAGGCGCAGCGGAAGGCGATTGTTGATATTGCCTCTGCCGATCCCACTTCTCTGAATCTGCCGTTCAAACAGTGGTCTTTGCAGCGGCTGCGCAAGCACCTGATCGATGATCAGATCGTTGACCAGATTTCGGTCGAGACGATTCGTCAGATATTGCGGGCACATGGCATGCAACCCCGTTCAATGGGCAGCCAACATAAGTAGGCGTGAGAAGGGGCGCGCAAGGGGACCTGACGCATTACAGGAAGCTCTGAACAGCATCCTTCGGAGCAATGAACAGCTGCTTGCGGCGTACCTGTGGATGGCGGTGATTCACGAGCGACGATTGACGATGAAGCGGGTATCAACCAGTATAGCGGCGCCGTGCTCGATGGAAGCCCAATCATAGGCGCTGTGCGCGGTGGCGATCACAACACAGTCGGCTTTCTGGATCTCTCCTTCGAGATCGGCGACTGCGGTGAGCGGCACCCCTTTATCGGCTAAAGATGGAATGAATGGATCGTGATAGGCGGCCTGCGCGCCTTTCTGCAGGAGTAGTTGCAGGATATCGATAGCCGGCGACTCGCGTGCGTCGGCGATGTCGGGCTTATAGGCCGCGCCGAGAACGAGGATGCGGCTACCTTTGACTGCTTTGCCGGCGTCATTGAGGGCATCCTGCACTTTTTGCACCCAGAAACCGGGCATTTCGGCGTTGATCTGGTTGGCCAGTTCGATAAAGCGCGCGCTGGCGTTGACCGACCTCATCTTCCAGGAAAGATAGTGCGGATCTACGGGAATGCAAGGCCCGCCCACTCCCGGCCCCGGCGTAAACCTGGTAAAACCGAAGGGTTTAGTTGCCGCCGCCTCCAGCACCTCTCTGCTGTCCAGCCCCAATCTGTCACACATTAGCAACAGTTCATTGACCAAAGAGATATTTACAAAGCGATAGGTGTTTTCGAACAGTTTGGCCATTTCCGCGGCCGACGGTGAGGAGACGGGCACTAGCGTGTCAAAGACCTGTCCGTAGTAGGCCTGGGCAGCGGCAAGGCAGTTTTCGGTCACGCCGGCGATGATCTTGGGCGTTGTCTGAATCGTCCAATCGGTGCGCCCGGGGTCGACGCGCTCGGGCGAGAAGGCGAGATGGAACTGCTCGCCCACCCGCCAACCCTGCGGTTGGGCGGCGGCTTCGAGGAGGGGCAGGAGCAGCTCGGTTGTTGTGCCGGGGTATGAGGTGGATTCGAGGACAACGGTCAGGCCGGGATGCAGATGGAGGGCGATCTCTCTGCCGCTGGCACGAATGGAAGAAACGTCCGGCTGCCCTGTCTGGTCGAGAGGTGTGGGCAGGCAGATTGAGACGGCATCGCATTGGGTCAGGACGGCGTAGTCGCTGGTGGCGCGCAGGCGGGTGGCCTGGGCTCGTAAGGCGGCGTCGGCAACGTCTGCGATGTAGGAGCGTCCCTGATTGACGGACTCGACTTTGGTCTGATCGAGGTCGATGCCGACCACCTGGTAGCCGGTTGAGGCCAGCGTGACGGCCAGAGGCAGGCCCACATAGCCGAGCCCGACGACGGCGACGCGCGCGGTGCGGTTGTGAAAGCGATCGAACACAGTCAGCGCGCTCCTTGCGGGCAGGGGAAGATCAGATGGTGCCCGGCGCCGTTACGTGGACGCGGGGAATTTCTCCTGGTACACGTTCCAGTGTTTCTGGAAGACGTCGGGAGAAACGGCGTAGAGCATTTCCAGCACGAGCTGGCCGAGGCGGCGGATCTCCCACTGGGCGGCTTTGTCGACGGCGCGCAGCCAGAGGAAGTGGCTCCAGGCGGCGTAGTTCATGCTGGTGACGATGCGGGTCTCGGCGGCGTTGGGGAGGAGAAAGCGGGCGTCCTCTTTACGGATGCCCATCTTCCGCAACTCCTGATAGGTCTGCTGGAGATAGTCCCAGGCTTCACTCAGTTTTGCCTGGGCTTCTTCGTTTCCCTGAATAGCCGGGGGAACAACTGCGCTCCACTCGCCTTTGCTTAAATCGACGTACCTCTGGCTCTCCTGGCTGAAGCTGGCCAGGCGGTGACGCACCAGTTGGTGGGTGCAGGCGCGGCTGATTCCTTCGAAGAAGAAAGTGGCGGATCCATGATGGAGTTGGGCTTCGGCATCGTCCAAGCCGGGCTGGGTGAAGGCGAGGAGCGTCACCCGCAGGGGTCCTTCTTCACGCGGGCGAAGGCAGGACGTGTCCAGCTTGCGTGCGGGCATGGAAGGCGGCGGCGGGATGGCGGCAGGTTCCGTGGGCTGGGCGCCGTTGCCGCTTGGGATGTCGGCAGCGAATTCGGCGTAAACTTTGGGCGCGATCGATTGCAGAAACGGCAGCGCCTGGAGTCCGATTCCATGGCGGAACAGGTCCAGCCAGACGCGGGTGTTGGCGCTGACGAGCCAGCTGCCGTCAGCTTCCTGCGTCACTTCGCAGTGGCGGTTGAGCATGCGCCAACGGAGCGGTTCTTCGCTGTTGCGCACGCGAACGGTGGCCACAATGTGCTCGATGATGTCCTCGTGGCCTTCTCTGACGCGGCTGACGATAAAGCGCGGCGCGGTGCCCATACGGTGGGTGCTGCGATAGCAGACGCGGCCGGCATACTCGATCACATTTTCGGGATAGGTGCTGGCGCCGTTCCAGATGGTTGCCAGATCGCTCATTTCGAGCAGGTCGGCGGGATTGAGGGCGGGATTGGCTTGGGAGTAGGCTACGAGTTCTATGTTCATAGGCATTATTGTTTCTAAGGTGAACGTCCTTTCCTTAGAAAATTTTAGTACGGCTTGTTAGCCTATCAAATCCAACTATCCCGGCGTAGAGGACCATACCTCCGACGGATCGGACACTCAATGTGGGCGGTTTGTCTGCGTAGGGTTGAGGAATGGATATCGCACATCCTGCGTTTAACTCCCTTTACTGCTGAACGCCCGTAGCTCAGTCATCAGGCTGCGGCCAAGCGACCAACCTGCTGGAGTTGGAGAAAATGTCAAAGAGGGTTGTGCCACTGGAGTCCTGGGAACCGACCGAAGTCCGAATCGTAGGAATGTACAATCGCCTGATGTTCGATTGCAAGCGCAGCAATGTGAGCATCCGGCACTAATTTCGCGCCGCCATCGACAGCGTCGAAAAAGCTCTGCAAGTTGGTAAGATGATTCAATCCAGGAGCAAGAGGTTGGATGTGGGCGTATTCGAACCAAATCCTTACTCTGCCAAGGGCGGCTGACGGTGACATGGGCGATTCCAGCACCCGGGGATTAGCCATTAATCGCACGAACCCTGTAGTGACCGCCCACGGTATGCCGACTGTCTCAGTTCCGTTGACCAGTCCTTCCCACCAGCCTCTGGCGGCTTCGTGATATGGGCTTTGCCTGTGGTACGCGAAAACCAGCAAATTGACGTCCGGCACTATCATTTCGCGCTTTTCCTGATGAAAAGCGCGTCATCAAGGTCGTGGAGGAAATCCTTCAGATTGTCAGGATCAACCCCAGAGACGTACTCGCTACTATGCGGCTCTACTTTAAATGGTTCTTTGTTTAACTGGTCCAATTCCCGATCTACGGAAAACGAAAGTTCTGTAAGCCCCTGCTTTTGCGCCAGCGATTGCGCGCACCTAAAATCGTTCTTGGCCAGTGCGAGTTGTCGAAGAGCTTTTCTGGCCAACCCTCGCTTATAATAAACTTCAGCATCTTCTGGATTGATGCGTATCGCAGCGTCGAGACTGGCAATGGCTTTCTCAACTCTGCTGAGGGCACTCTTGGATTGTCCTCGCATTTCGGAGACCTCCCCGCCCATATCGGTTCAACAACACTTCAGCCATGTGTCATTTCGATCCGGGCATATTATACACCAGCTGATTCACCTTTGTTTCATTCTCCCAGGCATCCGGTGACAGGGCTGCCCCGATGGTGTCAGACAGAGATTTTGTCTGCGATGCTACAGTGGCGGTTAAGAGCCCCCCAAGAAGGCCCGCCGGACGTCGCGGTTGTCGAGCAGGGTCTGGGCCTCGCCTTCGTAGGCGTTGCGGCCCAGCTCGAGCACGTAGCCGCGGTGGCTGGCTTCGAGGCCCTGGCGGGCGTTTTGTTCGATCATGAGGACTGTGAGGCCGATCTCCTGGTTGAGGCGCCGGATGTTTTCGAAGATCATACGGGTGATCAGTGGGGAAAGGCCGGCGCTGGGCTCGTCCATCATGACGATCTTGGGCTCCAGCATGAGGGCGCGGCCGATTTCGAGCATACGCTGTTCGCCGCCGGACATGGTGCCGGCCATCTGGCTGCGCCGCTCGGCCAGGCGCGGGAACAGCTCGAAGATGTACTGGATGCGTTGGTGGATGCGCGATTGGTCATTTTCGAGATACATGCCCATCTCCAGATTTTCCATGACCGTCATCTGCGGGAAGACGCTGCGCAGCTGGGGGACGATGGAGATGCCGGCGCTGAGGACATCCTGGGGGCGGGCATTGGTTATTTCCTGTCCGTCGAAGTGGACGGCACCCTGGCGCACTCCGACAAAGCCGTAGATTGCCTTGAAGACGGTCGATTTGCCGGCGCCGTTGGGGCCGATGACACAGACGATCTCGCCGGGATGCACTACAAGCGTGACGCCTTTGAGGATGTCAAAATCCTGATACCCGGCATAGATGTCGTCGACGGCGAGGAGAGGGTCAGACATTGGTAGTGGTCAGTGGCAAGTGGTCAGTGGTCAGAAACTTCAGCAGCAGGTTGTTGGCCACTGGATTCAGGCTCCGAAATAGGCATCGATCACGGCTTCGTTTTGCAGGATTTCCTGGGGCGTGCCTTCGGCCAGTTTTTCGCCGTAGTTGAGTACGTAGACGCGGCTGCAAAGATCGGCGATAAAGTTGATGTTATGCTCGATCAGGAGGAAGGTCTTGCCCTGCTCGTTAAGGGTGCGGATGCGATCTTTGATCGTTTCGATAAGGGTTGGATTCACGCCGGAGGTGGCTTCGTCGAGAAGCAGGATATCAGGGTCGGGCATGAGGGCCATGCCAATCTCGAGGAGGCGGCGCTGTCCGCCGGAGAGGTGGCCTGCCTCCTCGTCGGCCAGATGCCCGATCTGGAGAAAGTCGAGCAGCTGATGGGCGCGGGCGGCTGTGCTGGCATGGCTGGGTTGGAGCATACGCAGGATCGATGTATCCCGCCACTGGTGACTGATCAGCATGTTTCTGAGAACGGTCATTTTGCGATAGACGCGCACCGATTGGAATGTGCGCGTCAGCCCCATCCTGGCGACCTGATACGGGCGGGCCCGCGTCACGTCGCGGCCCTTGAAAAACACCTGGCCGTTGTCGATATTCTGCAGGCGGCTCAGGCAGTCGAAGAGGGTTGTCTTGCCGCTGCCGTTGGGACCGATCAGGCCGACGATTTCGCCGCGGTAGATTGCGAAATCGACGTTGTTGACAGCGGCCAGCCCGCCAAAGTATTTAGAGATGGTATGCCCCTCCAGCAGGGGCTGTTGGTCAGAAGTCATGGTCGCGGTTTGCGGCTGGTAGTTTATTCTTTCCTGTATCCACTACTTGCTCCTGCCAACGCGGCTGAGGAGCCGTCCAAGCGATGTGCTGCTGCGGTCTCCCAACGTGCCGAGGATACCCTCGGGCATGAACAGCACAATCACGACCAGCAGCACACCAAGCGCCACCAGATGGACGCCGAACAGGCTGCCCCAGAGGAGGTCCTGCAAAAAGTAGATGACGACCGCGCCGAGAGGCGGCCCCCAAACCGTGCCCAGGCCGCCCAGCATCGACATCATCACCATTTCGACGGTGCGTGCTTCGACGAAGACCACATCCGGATCGATGTAGGTGTTCTGCCAGGCCCAGAATCCGCCGACAGTTCCGGTGAAGAAGGCGGCGATCATAAAGGCGACGATTTTGTGGAGGGTTGTGTTGATGCCGCGCATTTCTGCGCCGATTTCGTCCTCGCGGATGGCGATCAGGCTCTGGCCGAACTCGCTGCGCTGGATCCACCAGATGATCGACACGACCAGACCCATAACGGCCAACATCAGGTAGTAGTCGCCCAAACGGTTGAGGAGCGGCGGCAGGTTCAGGCCGACGCCACCGCCGGTAATCGGGCGCAACACGCGCGCGACCTCGCGCATCGCCACCAGGGTGCCCAGCATGGCGATTGAGAAGTAGGGTCCTTTCAGACGTAAGGTGGGCAGGCCGATCAGAAGAGCGAAGAGGGCCGCGGCCACCCCGCTGGCCGGCAGGGCCTGCCAGAAGCCCCATTCCGGCGAGATCAGGAGGGGGCTGCCGGTCACGAGAATGCCCATGATATAGGCGCCGATGCCGAAGAAAACGGCGTGACCGAAGTCGACGTAACCGGTCATGCCGCCGATCAGATTCCAGTTGGAGGCCAGGGTCACCAGCACAAAGATCTGGCTGCCGACGAAGAGGGCGACGCTGGAGACACCGGTGTATGGGTATAGGGCCAACAGGAGCAGCAATAGCAGCCAGAGCGCCAGCCCGGCCCAGCCTGCGAGGAGCGAGTCGACAGGAGCGGGAATCGAGATGAGGGGCTTTCGCTTTACTCTGGCCTCGTTCTCTTTTTGGTTTCGTTCGGTTGCCATCACTCGGCCTCCGGCTCGAGCGGGCGCAGACCGCCCATTATCCCCTGTGGCCGCACTATCAGGATCAGCACCAGGAGGACAAAGCTGGTGGCGACGCCCAGATTGGTGCCGATGCCAGCCACATAGGTGGAGACGAAAATTTCGGTGATGCCGAGGACCATGCCTCCCATCAGCGCGCCAGGGATCCGGCCCAGCCCGCCGAGTGCGGTGATCGTGACCGCCTTCAAGGTGAAAGGGGGACCCATGAAGGGGAAGATCGCCTGCGTGGGGCTGAGCATGGCGCCGGCGGCGGCGGTGAGAGCGATGCAGATTCCGGCTGTGATGGCGTAGACGCGGTTGATGTCGACGCCGACGATGCGGGCGGCCGTCTTGTTCTGGGCTGCGGCGCGGATCGATTTGCCGAGGCGGCTGCGCTGCAGGAAGAGGTGCAGGCAGACCATGATCAGGAGGGCTGCGCCGAAGATGATGGTCTTGACGATCGGAAAGGTGACCCCTGCCAGTTGCAGGGAACCGTTGTAGGCTACGGCTACATTGCGGGGGTCGGCATCGAAAAGGATTTTGAAGAGATTGGCGAGCGCGATTGAGACTCCGAAGGTGACGAGCAGGGTCATCAGGTGGGGGCGCTCGACGATGCGGTTGATCAGGACTATCTGCAAGAGATAGCCGACCAGGAACATCAGGGGCACGATCAACGCCAGCGAGGCGAACGGGTCCAATCCGAACAGACGGGACAGGCCCCACGCCAGGTAGGCTCCGATCATCAGGAATTCACCGTGCGCCAGGTTGATCACACCCATGACGCCCCAGATCACGGAGAACCCCAGCACCATGACCGCGTAGAAGCCGCCGAGCAACAACCCACTGACAAGAGCCTGCAAGAGTTGGTCCATAAGCGCGTAAGCTGCGCGAGTTGAGGAGCACCAGGAGTGAAGAGGGAAGAGTTTTCCCTCTCTAGTTTTGCCAGCTGCTACGCGTTCAAAGCACTGAAATCAGCGGCGGCCAAATTCACTCCTCTGCGCTCACTCCTCCCGGTCAGCGATCTTTCCAGGGCGGCGCCGGGTAGTTCAGGTCGGCAACCGCGGCGTTGGTGGGCGCAACAACGAGGATCTCGCCGTTCTGGATTTGGATTGCCCCCATCGGTTTGCCGGCGTTGCGGCCCTTTTCGTCGAAATTGATGGGGCCGTAAAAGGTGACCACGTCGAGATTTCGCAGGGCTGTGCGGACGGCATCGGTGTCCAGCGAGGCGGCCTGCTCGATGGCGATGTGCAGGGCCAGCGCGGTGGCGGTCGATTCCGCGGCCTGGTAGGTGGGTGGCTCGCCCCAGTGCTTCTCATAGCGGGCCGCGTACTCGGCAGCGGTGCCGAAGTAGTCGTCGGCGTAGCTCATGGACGCCTCCCACTGCGTCGGCCCGATGACATATTCGGAATCTGCGCCGACCTCTTCGATCAGTTTCGGATTGCTGGGGCCGACGGTGATCACCATCGCCTTGGGGTTAAAGTCCAACTCTTTGGCCGCCCGAATGAAGAGAACGGCGTCGTTAAAATGGCCGCCTCCGACGAAGATGTCGGGTTCCAACTCCTTGAATTTGGACATGATGCCGCTGACATCGGCTACGTTCACAGGGTAGGTCTCGACGCCCAATACTTCGAGCCCATACTCGGCGGCCCAGCTCTGGGCGCCGTCGGCTACACTGGTGGGGAAGGCGGTGTCTTCGTAGGCGATGACGACCGTTTCGGCACCTTTCTCAGCAAGCAACTGCAAGGCAGACCTGGTATAGTTCAGTGCCGGCGTCAACACTGCGAACAGGTTTTGGAAGCCCCGTTCAAAGAGCGGTTGAGCGGCGCCGTTGCCTTCGATCATGATTTTGCCGTACTTTTCGGCGATCGCGCTGGCGCTTTGGGTCAGGAATGAGCTGTAGGGTCCCAGGAGGAAGTCAACGCGATCCTCGTTGATCAGTTTTTCCACGAGGCGGGCAGCCGTATCGGGGTCGCCCTCATCGTCGTACATGATCAGTTCGACTTTATAGCGCTCGTCGCCGACCTTGATGCCTCCGTACTCGTTGTTCACCCAGTCCAGCCAGAGGCCGTACCCCTGGCGGGTGTCTTTGCCCTCGCGGGAGAATCTGCCGGTTTCGCTGACGGCAGCGCCGAGGTAGATGATTTTCTCTGCGTCTGTGTCTGCTGAGGCCGGGGCTGGTTCGTCTACCGGCGCGGGCGGCGCCAGGCTGCAGGACGTCAACACAAGAGAGACGACCAGCAGTAACGAGATTTGTAACAGGAAATGCCGCATTTTTCAACCTCCTTCAGTCCGCGTGATAGGTCAACACGGATGCATGTAATTTGGAAATGATGATACTGTAAGGGAATTCCTGCTGTCAACAAATTGCTGTAACCAGCAGTTTCACGAATGCAAAAGTAAACGGCGGTTTGGTCGGGGGTCCTTAAGTCCCGTTGACCTTGCTTTTGCCGAGAATGACAGGAAACGAAACGGACCAACTGACGGAGCTACCTGGATTGCGGTCGCAAGAATGTCCTTTAGTCCAGTCTAGTGGTTTCTAACAGAGGCTGTCTCGCTCAGATGGGCCAGTTCAGGGACTCCTGCCTCCCAATTGCGGGTTCGTTTGTCAGACAAGCTTCCGAAGAAGGATAGATCGTATCTACTAAGTCATATACAGTGCGTGTGCGGACCAGCCCTTCATCTTCGCCGCCATTCAGGCTATCTAGTGGCGCAGTCGGTTGGCAGCCGCCACGTTGCTGGAGCCGCACTGGTTGGAAGAAGGCGTAACGTTGGTGAGCGATGGTTTTGGACGGGGGCGTTGCGGGGGCGGAGCCCCTGCACAAGGGAGGGCCGAAGGCCCGACCGCCCAAAAACAAGCAGTGAGGAGTGGGAGAACACTATTGCTCGCCTCATTCAAGGTTGCAATGCAGTTGCGGCGGGGCAGTTACCTGTGCAGTAGGGTTCGAACGGGGCATAAAATATGCAGATGCCGGCAGGAGGGGCGAGACACCCGGAGGCCTCGAAAAAACGGGAGCCGTGCAGGTGCCAGGCATCGGAACGGATCATCCAGTGTTTGCTACATCCAAAACAGCAATGCTACAATCACGTACTCTCTGGGCAGGTTCGACCTGTCTATCGATGCTGCAAATTCGATTTTTTCGATTGCAACGGTGGGCAGCCGCAAGCTTCGAAACAACACAAAAGAGCAGTAGTGAATGCGCTGCCGCTCCCATACATGAGCGCGATTTGTGAGTAAACAATACTACGGTGGTCAGGCTGTCATAGAAGGCGTGATGATGCGGGGTCGTAAGGCGATGTCGATTGCAGTGCGCAACAGTCAGGGCACGATTGTCGTCCACGAGGAGGCGCTCACGGCCAAGATTTATACGCGCAAGTGGGGGCAGTGGCCGTTTGTGCGGGGCCTGGCGCTGCTGTGGGATGCGCTCGGGCTGGGCATGCGGGCGCTGATGTGGAGCGCGGACGTGTCGATGCAGGAGGATGATGTTGAGGAGCAGATCGAGTTTTCCGGCCCGGTGGCGTGGACGACGATAGCGGCGAGTCTTACCTTTGCGGTGGCGGTTTTTTTCCTGCTTCCCACTTTTGCCAGCCGCTGGTTTGCCGGCTTTTTTGAGCATAACCCCTATCTTGACGCGGTGGCCGAAGGCGGCATTCGCCTCGTGCTGTTCGTGGTCTATCTGTGGGCGATCAGTCTCCTGCCCGATATCCGCCGCGTGTTTGGGTATCACGGCGCCGAGCACAAGGCGATCAACGCTTACGAAGCTGGCGAAAGACTGACCGTCGCCAATGTACAGCGGTACAGTGTGCAACATGTACGCTGCGGCACCAGCTTTCTGCTGTACGTACTCGTAATCAGTATCCTGCTGTTCGCTCCTCTCACCTTTGCCTGGATAGAGTACCCCTGGCTGGCTCTGCTCCTACGTTTTGTCAGCCGCCTAATGCTCGTCCCCCTGGTTGCCGCTATCTCCTACGAGATTATCCGCTTCAGCGCCAATCATGCCGACAACCCGCTGATGCGTCTCCTGATCACGCCCGGGCTGCTTCTCCAGCGCATAACCACGCGCCCGCCCGACGATTCGATGGTCGAATGCGCGATTGCCGCGCTGCTTCCGGTCCTGGCTGCCGACGGCATAGAAGGCGTACCGCCGGCGCGCCTGGAGAATCCCGACGAGGACGCGGCGGAGGCAAAGCGCGCGTACGGCGAAGCAGCAGCTGATTGAGCACCAGCAGTCACTCCAATCTTTGGTTTTTGGACCTTGCTTGCGACTTGCAGGGGTATTTGGCGTTGCAGGGGCAGTGGCAGCGGCTATGACCAGGCGGAGCCGGCGTTGCGGTTGTCCTGCTGGTTATACATCTCTGCGTGGATGGCTTCGGTGAGCAGAATCTGCTGGCGCGAGGCGTTATCCATGCGGCCCAGTTCTGCCAGGTAGCGGGTCATACTTCCCAAATCTTTCAATTCAAGACCGTGCACGGTGCGGACAAAGGCGATCTGAAAGGCGTTGCCTGTCAGCAGACGGGGGATGCGTAAACTCTGCATAACGTTCTCTGTCAGGTCGCTGTCGGGGTCGCCGGAGACTGCGGCGAACTCTACCGGCAGTCCAAAAGCGGCCATCCGGTCCGATACATCGTAGTTGGCGGAGGGTTTGGCGGCATTCCACATGTTTTCCAGATAGCGCATTGTCGCGGCGGACACGGGCGAAAACTCTCCTTCGGGATAGAAGGAGGCGAATCCGTCTGGCGAGGAGGCGTCGCGCCAGAGCAGGCGTTCCAGATTGTACTCCTGCGACAGTGCATGCATAAAAGCCAAGCGCGCCATTTCGGTTTCGTCGTCCTGCATGGCTCGACCGGGGTCCGGTGCGTGATCGGGGAGGTCGGGCTGCCGCGCGGTGGCGGCAGCCTGCGCGCTTTCGCGAACGTAAGAGGAGAGGATATCTGCGAGCGGGCGGGACGACACCTCCCGGCCGGTGAACAGAGCCGCCAGCCGCTCGAGCCGATGGGGGGCTGTCCAGATTGCGAGCAGGCGTCCTTCGCCTGTCGGGTAGGCGCCGGTGGCTGTGTAGGTAGGGGCGGCCGCGTCACTGCTGTCGTCGGCGTTCTGGCGGCCGCGCATAAAGGCCAGACAGCGTTCCCACATGGCAGGATTGAGATGGGGCCGGTAGAGGTGGGAGGTGACTGCATCCTCGGGCGGGAGGGGCGGCATGTTTTCGCTGACGGACCAGTCCTGCAGTGTCTCGAAGGTCTGTTCGAGAACTTGATCCATCTGTTTCAGCATCTGTTCCAGACGATCATGGACGCGGGCCAAGCCACGCCAGAGGCCGTCTTGCAAGCGGGCGGACAGTTCAGAGCAGGCCAGATTGACCCGTTCGCGCCGCAGCTTCTGCACGCGCTGGGCTCTACGCCGGAATGAGGTGGTTGCGCCGAGGAACGCGCCGATCATCAGCCCTATAAAAGTGGCGGCGTTGGCTTCATTGCCGATGAAACTGACGACTGCGTCCATTGACGCGCCGGTCATCGCCTGCATGAGAACGGCGGGATTGGCTTCGCTGTTGACGATTACAGCCATATTGCCCACCAACCCGGAACCGAACAGGTAGACCAATGTCAGCAGCACGATGCCGCTGAGCAGACCGAACGAGCGCGTCAGTGAACCGAACAGGGATGGCTTATCGGCGAGCGTGCGCAAATAGCGGTTGCGCCAGTTGCGCAGCGCCAGCTGACGTTCGACGCGGTTGGCTCCGGCGGTATGGGGTTGGGCACTTTGACTGTCACCGGGTGTGCCAGCCTCTGCGACATGCAGCAGCCATTGTCGTTCCTGCTCCACTTCAAACAGCCACTGGTGAAGTTGGCGCCGCGCATGCATGAGTCCTGAAGGTTGGGCGCTGAGCAGGGTGAGCAGGCTGGCGCGCATCTGCTGCGAGATGGTCGGCAGAAAGCGGTTGTCGGTGGGGTTTTGGGGCAGACCGTCTTCACGCAGGGCTGTAAGCCCCCAGGCCGTGTCCAGTGCGCCGGCGCCGATATGGTCTTCAAACTGGGCCAGCACGCCCTGGAACTGCTTGTCGAAGGCTTCCTGCCAGCGGACCGGATTGAGACCGCGCATCTTGCGCGCGGTGGCTGCCGGCAGCACATAGCTCGGGTGAATTGAAAGCTGCTGGAACGATTGGGGATTGAGGTCATCGAAGAGGTCGGGCATCTGCTCGATGAGCCGGGTCAACACCTGGTGCGAGGTGGCGCCCAACATTTGCAGCGAGGCCAAAGGTTCGTTGTTGCCGGCAACGCCCGGCACGGGCGCGACGTCTGGGCTGCCAGGCTGGAAAAGGACCTGCTCGCGCACGAGGCGTTTGCCCTCATGCTCCTGGGCGGCCTGGAAGATATAGTCCAGCGGCACATAGTCTGCGGCGGCGCCCAGCAGACTGTATGGACGGTCGCTGGCGTTGCGCAGATCGATACCGACCTGTTCATCAATGTATGCGGCCCCATCAGCGGAGATGAGCGACTGGAGCGTGTTGCCAACGAGGACGGAGAGTTCGTAGCTGTTGCGGGCCAGGCCTTGATTGCTCTTTTCGCGATCGACCAGGTAGATACGGTCAAAGAGGGGACGGCCAAGCCACTCTTCCGGCAATGTGCTCTGATTCTTGGTCCCTTTCCAGACGGAAGAGATTACCTGTTTGAGGTTGGCGCGGCGCTGGCCGGTGAGCGCCTCCATTTCGGCCAAGGCTGCGTAGCAGGAGGCATCTTCCATAGTGCGGCTGCTATCGGTGGCATAGCTGCCGGCGGCGAAGATGCCGACGACTTGGGCGATGTGGCGCTGGCCCAGATAGTTGAGTTGGTGCGCAATAATTGGCCAGATCAACGCCGACGTCAAAGGTTCGTAGAGGGGCGCAACCACATACAGAGTGGTCTGTACAAAGGGGTCGCCGGGAACATGGGTGTCGGCGCGGATGGGGTCGATGATGTTGGAGGCGAACAGGTGGGCAATACTGTCGCCGCCCTGCAATGCGGCGCGGAAAGCATGCCGGCGGGTGGGTGGTTCGAACGAGTCCACTGGCGATGCAGGCGGGATGTCCGGGTTGGCGGGTGTTGCGCCGTCTGCGCCCTTGTTGGATCTGCGGAAGGGCCAGGGCAGTCCCCTGCGACCAGGTTTTTCGGGTGCTTCCCCTTGCGGATAGGGTGAAGAGGGGGTCGCTTGCCATTGCAGCGGGTGGAGAGAATCAGCGGCCGCCTCGAGCAGAAGGCTGGCGCGCCGCTGGCTCGCGGCCAGTCGCCAGTTGTTCGTGGTCAGCGGCGATTCACTGATTCCGGGCTGTTGATCAGCGGCGGCCGAGGGTTGAGAGCGCATGAGGCCATCGAGAAGCCGTTCCAGGTAGAAGGGCGGCAGACGGTTGTCGCGCAGGGTGAACAGATTGAGGGCGACTTCGTCCTGGTGATTGCGTTGATCGGAGGGCAGGAGGGCTGCAAAGCGGGTGATGCGGGTCAGGTCCGGGCCGTCAACGCCGGTGGCGATGCGCTGTTCCTGGGCGGACTGCAGGCGCGGAGCCAAGTGGAGCATTGTCTGCAAGCCCCATCCGCCAAAACAAAGTATTGCAGCTCTGCTGCGGGTTGCGCCGGGAATCATTGGGAATTTCTAGTTTTCAGTTTCTAATTTTTTGGTTGTCGAGTCGGGACAGGCGCCCAAAAATCCATGTTATCAGAGAGCTAGTCAGGGCCGCAAACAGCTTTGTTAACTCTTTACGCTTCTTGAGCAGTTGTTTCTACATTCGAAAAGAACAGGTATTGCAAATCTCTTTAGATTATAAGCAGAGATTCCCACTCTGTAGAGGCAAGCACCATTGCCTACGTCCCTTCGGACGGGCAGCAGACAACGGAAACCTAAATGCCTTCTTCGGTGATTTCGGGCAGGTCGACCCATGCGGGATGGAGATGAAACTCTTCGCGGGCGGGGAAGTCACGCTTGTTTTCATACTGTGCACGAAATTCGTCGAGGCGGTCGATCAGCGTCACCGGAAGGCCGTGGACGATCCAGACAGCGTCCATGCGTCCGGTGTCGCCGGTGGGCACCCATTTGATGTCCTCCTGGCCTACCATGGCCATGGCCAATTGGGGATCGTCGATGCGGGAGGATGGCGTGGCCGCGAGACGGATATGCTCCAGATTGGCGTCGTGGAAGCTGAAGCGGTCCGAATCCCAGCGGATGTAGGGGTTCAGACGATCGAGCCACTGCTGGACGCGGTTGTTGGGCAAAGGCCGGGACTGCTGGGTCTCCTCGCCATGCTGGACCCCGATAATGTGGCGGATGTCGACGCACTGCAGAACCCTGCCCAACAGCCCCCTTTCGGTGGCGATTGCATTGGTGAGGTTGGCGAACAGCTCCTCGCCGCTGACTGCCTGGTTGTAGTTCAGGATGCGGTCGATAATAGGCCCGAGCAGGCTTTCCCAGTCGCTGGGATAGACGACCTGGGCTGCGTTGCGATAGAAGTGCTGCAGATAGTCTCGGCCGACTGCGCCGGTCTCCAGTTCATAGTATGTATTGGTGCTGGCGGTACCGTCGGGGATGCGGGGGTCGATACGTTCGGCGGACCGCTTGGCGGCATGATTGGCTCGACCCAGTGCGCCGCCGGCATTGTCTATCTGGGAACGAAAAACTTCGCGCAACTGTGTGCCGTAGGCGAAGAGTCGCTCGACGAGGATTCGCTCCAATATGTCGCGGCGCTGGTTGAGGCGGGCGCGGGCCTTGCGTTGCCGCATGTCGCGGGCGCGGTCGCGGGCCTGGCGGGGGTTGAAGGCCGCCAGCATCAGGTCGCCCAAGCCGCCGGCAATCTGGCCTAACTGTTCTGCTGCGCCGCCCTGTTGGGCGAGCAACGAGCGCCAGCGGGTGCGATCCTCGTCCATAACCGGATGATTGTTCAACAGAAAGAGTCTCTGTTTGATCAGCGATTCCATCGGTGCGGTGGATGGATTGGGCGGGGCCAACAGGTCGGTCAGCGTGAGCGCGCCGCGCAGTCCCGTCTCCAGGATTACCTGGCGGAAGGTGTTGTCGACCGCGGTCTTGAAGCCGAGCCAGGCGCCGCGCTGTTCCTCGACCTCTTCGGCCAGTTCCTCCAGCCGGTCGTTGTCCAGAGAGAGGTAGCGGGAACGCATCCTGGCCAGGAGCCCCTGCCAGGCGGCAACAGCCTTTTGGCGGGCCTGAGGCGAGACCGGTTGGCGCGGGTCGTTGAGCTCGGGCCCGGCGGCAAACCGCCTCATGCAGTCGGCCAGAAATGCCTGCTGCCAGAAGTTGACCAGCGACTCATCGGGCGCCACGATGGCGGAGGCGGCAAAACTGCTGTAGACGAGGTAGTTGCCCTTGGGGGGCTTTCCTGCGCTGCGTTCGTTCACCACTTCGGCGGCTGCAACGCCGCCGGACATGCGTTCGCGTACGACGTTCACCTCGAGCCCGAGGATTTCGCTGCTCAGATGGCTGATGGCGGTGAGTTGGATCAGATGCGCGGCCAGGTTTTCGGCGTCGGCTTTGCGAGCCAGGCTGCGGCCGTCGCGGTTGGTACGCCCGACCAGAAAGATAAAGTCGAATGGTGCGTAGGGTGTGTCGGGCAGCGCCCGCTGTTCGCTGGGGTAGAGTTCCTGGAACTGCTGCGTTTCCTGGAAGTAGTTGAGCTCTTTGAGCGCGGCGTAGGCGTTGGCTTTGATGCGCCTGCGCTGCAGATCGCTGTTGATTTCCTCTTCGAGCACGTCGGGCAGGAAGAAGATGCCGACGACGCGGGCATTGCTGCGCACGAGCGCGCGCACGCGGTGCGCCACATCCATAAACATGCCGGCACCGGTACCGCCGCAGAGGCTGCTGACGATATAGACGAGCTGATAGTTGCTCATCACGGGAAAGCGGCGATTTTGCGCCATTTCCAGATCGCGGATTTTGTCCAGGGCCGCGTACTTCGTCTCCAACAGCCTTTTGAAGTTGACGTAGTTGCGGAAGAAGGACAGGCGTCCGATAGGCCGCAGTTGTTTGGCGCCGTTGTGGATGTAGCCCAGCGGGATCGAAGGGTAATTCCACCAGCGGGCGATTTCGGGATGGTTTTCGAGGTTATCCACGAGGCGGGTGGCGTCGAACTTACCCATATAGGCCGATTCATCGGCGTAGAGCGGCTCCTGATCGAGCCGGTTGATAAGCGGTTCGGTGTCCAGGGCCAGCAGTTGAATCATCGCGGGCAGAGATTCGCCGCCCCACGCTTTGCGCAGGCGTCGTTTGACGGCGCGCACAGCGTTTGTGCCCATACCGCCTACGCCGACCACGAGGGTCGGATAAATTGTTGGCTTTTCACTAAGAAACGGTGCCCCGTTCTGATCCATTTATGGCTTCCTTCTGAAGTTATCAGTAGTAAAGTCCTGGTTTCGATCTGCTGTGCTCGTTGATGCACATTGCCACTTTGTCAGTTAACGACCAGCTGGCCGCATCTCCGGAGTGGCGGTGTGTGCAGGCTGCGGTGCACTGAATACCGGAAACCAAGAACTAAAAGCTATCGCGCGGGCTGCCCCAAGGGTCATCCGATCCCGCGCCGGCGGGTGCGTTGTTCTGATCGTCGCCAAATGCCCCGTCGGATGGAGACGGCGATGACCAGCCCCAGTTGTCATCGGACGATTCTGTTCGGCCGAAATCACCGGAGCTCGGAGCGGCAGAGGGGTTTGCCCCCCAGCCTCCCTGGTCCCAACCTGAGTCCCAGGCGGACTCTTGTGTTCCCGCATTGGCATCTTGCCAGCTGTCGGAACTGCTGGAGCCGGCAAAGCGCTCAGGCGGGGTGTCAGCAATGTTTTCAAAAGCAGGCGAATGGCCTGGCGAACCCGCCGGATGTACCGATCCTGCGACGGACGGCGGGTACGACGCGTGCGCTGGGCCCCCGGCCACATTCGACGAGCCAAATGCGGAATCCGGCGCGTTCGAATGGTACCAACTGTCGGAACTTCCGGAAGCGGCAGCGTACCCAGGCGTCAGCGGGGAGTCCTGCCCAGGCAGGGTCACTGTCGGATCTTCGTCATCATCCATATTGTACCCGCGACTGCGAGCACGCGCCACCACGATGAGCAAGGCCAACAGCATCAGCGGTCCACTGCAGAATACCAGCGGGAAGGTGTAGAAGGGACGCAGCCACCACTCGACGTAGCGTTGATAGAGGGTTGGGCTGCGGAAGCTGATATCGACCGAGCGTGTCTCATTGGCGAGGCCGGCGATGCTTAACAGCAGTTCTCCACTGTAGAAGGAGCCGCGCAAGGCATCTTTTGGCACGTCTTTGCGGGCAATGAGGGTGATGGGGACCTCAAAAAATCCTTCGTCATCGGGGGAGTCGGTGACCTCCACCGGCAGGGCTTCAAGGTAGAGTTCATCCAGAGCCATGACGCCGTTGCCGGTTTCGCCCGAAGCGGCGATACCGACTGTTTCGACCACAAAAGGCGTCTTGCCGTTGAAGCGGAGGTATAGCGTTTGTGTTGTTTTTTCGCCGGCTCGCCCCAGATTGCCGAAATCGAGCGCGCCGGCGACACTCCACTCGACGTCGCGAATCTGCAGACGGAAAGGCACAATCGCGGATGCGGCCGGACCGGCGCCGGACGACGGATTGGCGGAAATGACATCGAATTCCTGGCTTGGCCCAGCCAGATTGAGGAGGCCGTGGCAGCTGCCGGCGGACATGGGCCCTTCGCTCAGCAGGCGTACCGGCAGCGCCCAATTTGCAGGCTGTAAATTGTCTGAAGCGGTGGAGCCGGCAGCGTTGACAGTTGCCGCTTCGAAGGGTTGCAGATCAGCGGCGGTGGCGGAGAGGCCGCTGCAGCTGCTTTCGGTCAGTTCAACCGTCAGCCGAAAGGGGGTGTCGCCGCTAAAGGCGACGGGCAGCAGGATCTGCTCGTCCAGCCGGAAATTCGGAGACGTATCGAAAAGCAGTGCGCCGAAGTCGGCCTCCTGCACCTGGATGTGCGCCTGGGAGCGGGGAATGTCCAGGACTACGGGCAGCGAGGGGGCGGGACGAACCTGGACCTCCATTGGCAAGCCGGCGGGACTGAAAGCGGACAGGTTCAACTGGCCTTCGTATGCGCCGGAGCGTAACAGATCGAGTCCGTCGACATGGAGGAGCGCCGTCTGGATTCCATTTTCGAGCACTTCTACAGAAAGGCTCACTGAAGCCTCGCGCACGATTTCGCTTGTATCGGAGCGGCGCAGAACGAGCGAGGCTTCCAGAGTTCCGATCTCTTCGACGGTGGTCGCCTGGACGGTCAGCGGCCATCCTGCGGGCGGCATTTTCGCCAGATCGATATCGGCTGGCAGGCCCCGCACATAGATCGCCGGCTCCACTTCCAAGACGGTGCGCGCATAATCTCCGAAACGGACGCCATCAGTGGCGGCAGTCAACAGGAAGAGCGCTTCGTAGTCGCGTCCGTCCTGCGGCATAAAGCCGTCGTCGGAGCAGTACTGATCACCGCAGTTGATTTGCCGCCGGTAGACAATCTGGCCGCCAGTGAGATCGGTGACGTAGACGACGGCCTGCATGTCCTGCACCTGAACGCCGGGGCCGAAACCCACCTTGAGTTGGAGGCTGCCATCTTGCAGGATTCCGGGACTGTTGGCGGAGGGAGAGAAGACCTGCGCCTCGGGCAACTCGTCCGAGGCTTGAAGGCGGAAGGTGCGCAGCAGTTGCAATGGCTCTCTATCCTCTCCCAATTGGATCGTCACCTCTTCGGCGCCGCGGTCAAGCTGCTGGGCAGCGACCGTTCGGCCGCTGACGGGGTCTTGTCCGAGGACGGGGATCGGTATGTTGCCATTGAGCATCAGCGGTTCGTTGGCGGCGGGGCCGGCGCCGGCAACGATGACGATGGGCGCTTTGCCGGTAGGATAGTAGCGCGTTGCCGCCGCGTTGCCCTGTACGCTGGGAGGGGGAAAGAGCAGTTCGGGATAGCTGTCCGCCTGAACGACGGCAAAACTGCTCAGATCGGTCGTTTTGGCCACCCATTCGCCAGCCGCCAGCGGGGCGACAGCGACGTTGAGGTCGATATTGCCGTCGGCTATCAGGCTCTGTGTCGACATCGGCGCGCCGTCCCGCTCCACCGCCGTGATCGCCGACTGCGGGCTGACGAAGGCGATGCTGCCGGCGCTATGCGCGTTGCGGATCGAGATGGTCAAATCGCCGTGCAGGTTGCGGTGGGTGACAATCGAACGGTCGGACTTCATCTCGGCGAAAATTTCGCTGAAGATAAGCAGGAGATCCTGCGAACTCTTGGCCTCCCGCGCCAGAGGTGAACTGGTTTTGAGAAAATCGCCCGCGCAGCCGGCATCGGGATTGCAGAGGATCACCGGGTAGAGCAGTGCGCCGGCGTCCTCGATCCGGGCCAGCAGGTTGGTGATGGTCTGGCGCTGGCCGGTAACCTGTAACGGGGCGGTCGGCTCGCCGTCTGTCAGCAGCAGCACGTACTGGCTGCGGTCGGGGTCGCCGTGTGCCTCGAACAGCCGCAGCGCCTCCTGCAGCCCCAGATCCATGCGTGTAAAGCCGCGCAGTGCATAGTCCTCCGGGGCCTGGAGCGATGCGGCCATCCGGCGGCGGTTTTCGGCGCTGCCGATCTCTTGTAACAGGCTCATGGCGCCGACGCCCTCGGCGGTACTGTCGAAACGCAGAACGGCGATGCGGTCGGCACTGTCGGCCAGATGGACCAACAGGCGGGCGGCGCTATAGCGCAGTTCGTTGGGGTCACTGGGTGCGTTGAAGCTGAAGCCTTCGCAAGGGGGGTCGGAGGGGGGTTGGCCTTGCGGCCAGGGCCAACAGGTGGCCATGCTGCCGGAGTCATCGAGAATGACGATTACATCGATGGGAGCGGCAACTGTCGCGGACTGACTTGGAGGCGCGGACAGGGTGTCGGCGTGTGCCGGCGCGGCGGGACTGCCCGTTATCAACAGGAGGAGAAACCCGCATAGCAGACAGGCAGGCAGAGCCCAAAGCCGCCGGTCCCAGTCTTGCGAGGGGCGGCGGATGAGCAGAGACCGCTGGAAAACGTTTCCGGACAGATGGCGCTCCTGACACCAGTGGCTACTGCACAGCGGCTAGCAACCGACCACGAATCACTGAAATCAACCGATCCAATAGAGCAACAAACGCGCGCATCGGCTCCGCGTTCCCCTGCTGTGGTAGCAGGGGTGCTGTCCCCCACAGGCCAAACCCGCCGTACGCTCAGTCCCGTAAAGGGAGTCGGTTGGGCGGGTAAGACTTGCAGTGAGCGAAATGCGCGCGCATCGGCTCTACTTCTATCTAGAAAAATTGTAACACAGCGCAAATTTGTAATACAAGAGCCAGGTTGAGGTCCGGATGCCCGCTGCCGGGTCCGTTTTGCGGATGCCGGCAGCGGGTGAATTGTCCCCAAATCGGCTGCGCGTTATCGGTTACCTTAAGACTGGCTACACTGGAAATTTGGACAGACCACCTGATCTTGCAGGGGTTCTCCAGCATATGATTTTCGGTTCTCGATACACGCCTGGTTGCGAGGCGGCCGCTGCTTGAGTGCGAATTGACTACCAGAAACTGATGCTTGGCATGTGGGCGATTTGCCTACGATCTGCCAATGAAATTCAGACCCAAGCGGCGGGCGGTGGTGCGATCGGCCGTTCTCAAACCACCAGATTTACTAATTGTCTGCGCCCGCGGCTGAAGCCTCGGCGAGCATCTCTGCGAGCGCGGCCACAAACTGGTCGGCAGGCAAGGCGCCGGGGATCAGCCGCCCTTCGCCGCCGTAAAGGACGACGAACGTGGGTGTGCCGCGAACAAAGGGCGCGCCGTCCTGCATATCACTCTGGACGGCCTGTGCGGACCCGTCTGCGGACACGCAGGTTGCAAAGGCATCGGTATCCAACTCGTATTCAGCTGCCAACTCCATGAAATAGCTGCTGTTGTCCGGGCGGGCCCAGAGTTCCATATCGACGAACAGGCGATGGTGGAACTGCCAAAACGCCTCCTGCTCGGCCGCGCACTCGGCTGCGACCGAGGCGGCAAAGGCAAAGGGGTGGATATTCTGGATGGGGAAGTGCTTGAAAACCCACATCACCTCACCCTTCTCGATAAACTCCTGGTCCAGAACCGGTTGTGTTGTCAAGGTATGGCGGCTGCAGTAGGGGCATTGGAAGTCGCTGAATTCAACGATGACGATCGGGGCGTCGCTACTGCCCTTATAGATGTCGCCTGCCAAAGTATAGCCGGGGCGGTCCGGATCGGGCGTCAGGCCCTCTGCTGTCGCCCAGAATGGCAATTGTCCATCGCCCTGCTGCTGCTGCTGTGTCTGGGCCTGGGCTTGCGCCGCGCCCTGAGGCGTGCCGCCGGATGCGATCGTGTCGATCCAGCCGGCGAAGGTATCGTATGGCTGCGCGCCGGTGAGGGAGAAGGACTCGCCGGTCTCTTCGCGGACGAAGCGGAAGCTGGGCGTGCCGGTGTAACCAAAGGACTGGGCTTCGGCCAGGCTATCGTTCACCTTTGCCAGCTGGGTGGCGCTATTGGCCATGCAGGATCCGTATTGGGTGGTGTCGGCGCCCAAATCCTGGACCAGCCCGGCGAAGAAGGACAAAGCCTCTTCAAGAGGCGCCCACTCCTGCTGGGTGCGGAAGATCAGATCGTGCATCTGCCAGAAGAGGACGATATCCTGCTCGGCTACACAGTTGGCGGCGATGGCCGCGGCGACAGCATTGGCGTGTATAGAGGAGAGGGGCATATCGCGGAAGACGAATTTCACCGAGCCGGTTTCGCCGAACCCGGCGAGGAGGGCCGGTTCGGTCTGGATCACATGGCGGGCGCAGAAGGGGCATTCGTAGTCGCTGTATTCGTAGATGGTGATGGCGGCATCAGGGTCGCCGCGGTAGGGATATCCCTCCGCGGTGAAGCCGACGGGGACGCCTCTGTGCATGGCAGGTTGTGTTTCGCCGGCGGGGGCGGGAGCGACGGCCGGGGCGACTATATTGCCATCGGCATCGGTGGTGCATCCGGCGGCAAGCAGAAGAACGACGGCGAGGAGCGCGAAGAGGCCAAGGCGCAGGCTGCTCCTTTTGTTCGCGTTGTCGCTCTCTTTCTTTGTGCGGCGCATACGTCTGGCTTGCAAATGCATGAATCCTCCTTGAGGAATAGCCGACTGTAATGTTAACTGTGGCCCTGGACAATTGGTTCCAAGTGGTTCCAAGTGGTTCCACCTGGTTATGTTGGCGCTGACGCGTCTGCCGTGTTGACCGTACAGTGAAACATTGCAATCGAGTGAATTTGTCTCGAAAGTTTGCGGTCCGTTCATTGTAACGGTGAGAACAGGAGAGTACCAATTTGGGGGGTGGTTCGGGGGATTCGCGTTGCTCTCGCCTCGGGTAGTAAAGTTTGGCTGAAAGGGTAGTTGCATCGTAGTATGGAGACTTTGGAAGGGCAGTGGCCAACCACAGTGGTCGGCGGTGCGTGGATAGTGGATAGTGAATAGTGGATAGTGGACGGCGCACACCATCGACCGCGAAGCGCTAAGAGTGAGAGAGCTGTATGGACGACACGACCCTGGCAGCAGGTGTGGAAGCAACAGGTGTAGAAGGAGCAGAGGCGCCTGAGGCAGCCGGAGGCCCCAACCGGGTCGGGGACGGGGTGCAAGGCCCAAACAGTGCCGCGACCGACGGGCACGTCAGCGCGCGGATTCAGCCGACCACGCTTCTGCCCGGGCACCTGCGTCAGCTTGAGTCGGAGGCGATTTTTGTGCTGCGAGAGGTTGCGGCGCAGTTTGAGCGGCCCTACCTGCTCTTCTCCGGCGGCAAAGACTCGATCGTGTGCGCGCATCTGGCGCGCAAGGCTTTTGCGCCGGGGCGGATTCCGTTTCCGCTGCTGCACATAGACACCGGTCACAACTTTCCTGAAACGTTGGCCTTTCGCGACCTACTGGTGAAGAAACTGGATGTTCGCCTGCTGGTGCGATCGGTGCAGGATTCGATCGACGCCGGACGCGTGCAGGAGGAACCGGACGGCGATCCGAGCCGAAACCGGTTGCAGACGGTGACACTGCTGGATGCGCTGACGGAGTTGCGCGTTGATGCGGCGGTGGGCGGCGCGCGGCGCGATGAAGAAAAGGCGCGTGCAAAGGAGCGCTTCTTCTCGCACCGCGATGCCTTTGGCCAGTGGAATCCCAAGAACCAGCGGCCCGAACTTTGGAACCTCTTTAACGGCCGAAAGCACAACGACGAACACTTCCGCGTCTTTCCGATCAGCAATTGGACCGAGCTTGATATCTGGCAGTACATTGCCGAGCAGGAGATCGGCCTGCCCAGCCTCTATTTCGCGCACGAGCGGGAGGTCGTTAGCCGGGATGGAATCCTGCTGGCGATCGGGGCCTTCGTCAAACCGCGACCGGGCGAAACGGTCAGTCATGAGCGGGTGCGTTTCCGTACAATCGGCGATATGACCTGCACGGGCGCGTTTCGCTCCTCTGCGAGCGATCTGGGGGAGATTATAGAGGAGGTTGCCACCGCCCGCATCACCGAGCGGGGCGACCGGGCCGACGACCGCCGCAGCGAGGCGGCGATGGAAGACAGAAAGCGGCAGGGCTACTTCTGACGATAGCAGATTGCAGGAAATGGATAGTGGCTGGCGAAGAACCTGTTCACAAGCTGCGGGCCACTGATCGCTGATCACGAACCGTTGAGACTTGATATGGACCTACTACGCTTCTCCACCGCCGGCAGTGTCGATGACGGCAAGTCGACCTTGATCGGGCGGTTGTTATACGACTCCAAAGCGATATTCGAAGACCAACTGGATGCGATCGAGCAGGCGAGCGCGGCGCGGGGCGAGCCAACGGTCGACCTGGCGCTGCTGACCGACGGGCTGCGGGCAGAGCGGGAGCAGGGCATCACCATCGACGTTGCCTACCGTTACACAGCGACGCCCCGGCGCAAGTTCATCATCGCGGATACACCCGGGCACATCCAGTACACTCGCAACATGGTGACCGGCGCCTCCACTGCGGAGCTGGCGATCATTCTGGTTGACGCCCGCAAGGGGATCCTCACCCAGTCGAAGCGGCACAGTTTCATCGCCTCACTGTTGCAGATCCCCCACATCGTTGTTGCCGTCAACAAGATGGATCTGGTCGATTACAGTGAGACGCGATACCACGAGATCGTCGCCGACTATCGTGCATTCGCGGCCAAGCTCAATGTGCGCGACGTCGTTTACATCCCCATTTCGGCGTTGCTCGGGGACAACATAGTCAGCCAGAGCGAGAATATGCCCTGGTACCACGGGGCAACGCTGCTACACCATCTGGAAACGGTCAACATAGGCGCAGGCCGTAACAACGTAGACTTTCGTCTGCCGATCCAATATGTGATCAGGGCGGATAGTAACGGTGGCCAAGGCTTCCGCGGTTTCGCCGGTAAGATCGTTTCCGGCCGCATCGCGGTGGGTGAGGAGGTGGTGGCGCTGCCAACCGGTATCCGCAGCCGCGTGGCCGGCATTCACATCGGCGAAGAGAGCTGTGAGCGGGCCGCGACCGGCGATGCGGTGGTGATTACACTGGAGGATGAGATCGACGTCGGCCGGGGGGACATGTTGGTGCGGGTGCGCAACCTGCCTCACTCGTCCAACCAGATCGATGCGACGTTGTGCTGGATGGGCGAAGAGCCGATGAATATTCAGGGGGCGGCGGCGAATAACTTCAGCGGCCAATGGTACTGGTTGCAGCATTCGACGCGGCGGGTACGCGCATCGGTTCAGGAGTTGAATTACCGCATTGACGTGGACACGATGCACCGTGAGGATGCGCAGACACTGCATTTGAACGAGATCGGCCGCGGGCAGATTGTGACGACAGAGCCTCTTTTCTTTGATTCGTACCAGATAAACCGCGCCACCGGCAGCTTCATTCTGATCGATCCCCATAGCAACAACACGGTTGCGGCCGGCATGATCCGGGACCGGGCGCGGCGGGTGAGCGAGCTGGTGCCGAAGGTCGAAGAGAGAGTAACGCCCTCACTCAGCAGGTCTCATTCCTCCGATGTCGTTTGGGAACCGGTCGCGGTCACGCGGCCAATGCGGGAGGAGCTGAACGGGCACGGGGCGGCGGTGCTCTGGTTCACGGGGCTGTCCGGTTCGGGCAAGTCGACGGTGGCGAAGGCCCTGGAGCAGAGGTTGTACGGTATGGGCGTGCGCACCTTCTCGCTGGACGGGGACAATGTGCGTCATGGTCTGAACAGCGATCTGGGCTTTGGCGCGGAGGCGCGCACGGAGAATATTCGCCGGGTGGCGGAGGTGGCCAAGCTGGCGTTTGAGCATGGCAATATCGTGCTATGCACATTTATCTCGCCCTATGCGGCGGATCGGGAGGCGGCGCGAGCGCTGGCTCCGGAGGGCAGCTTCTGGGAACTCTATGTCAAGTGCGACGTAGAGATCTGCAAGGAGCGGGATCCCAAGGGGCTGTATGCGCGCGCAGAGCGCGGCGAGATTCCGAACTTCACCGGCGTTTCAGCACCTTATGAGGAGCCGCCGCAGCCGGAGATGATGCTGGAGACGGACCGGCACAGCGCGGACGAATTGGCGCAGCAGATCCTGGAAGCGTTGGTACGGGCAGGAATTGTACCCGGCGTAGATCATTGACCACTGGCAGTTATTGTTCGGTGGGCGATTGGTGGGATTGTTGAGAACTGCGATTGTAATTGGCGGCGGCATGGCGGGACTTTTTGCCGCCAACGTGCTCGCCGACCATTGCGAGCGGGTCACTGTCCTCGAGCGGGACGACGAGTGGCGTTCCCCGTCACAGGCCAGCGCGCAGGCAGTGGACAATGAGAGGTTGCCGCAAGCCGCGAGCCGACCCGGCGTGCCCCAGTCCCGTCATGTGCATGTGCTTCTGCTGCGGGGCGTGCAGAGCCTGCGGAAACGATTCCCCGGGCTGGAGGAGGAGTTGCTGGCGCTCGGTGCGCCGTCGCTCAACTGGCTGAATGATACGGCTGCCCTGGCCGGTGACAGTTGGTTACCCCGTTTCGATTCCAATCTACCTGGCTTCAGCGTGAGCCGCACCCTGCTGGAAAATAAGGTACGCGAGCGCCTTCAGCGCCGCGGCAATATCGAGTTCCGCACCGGGCACCGCGTGGTGAACTTGAGTACCGCCCGTGAACAGGGGTCGGTGCATGACCTGCGAGAGGGCGAGGCCGGTTCGGTCGATGTCCGCGTAACCGGCGTGGTCTGCGTCGCGAAGAATGCAACGGTCACGCTGGAGGCCGATCTTGTCGTGGATGCCAGCGGGCGCTCCTCGCGTCTGCCTGGCTGGCTGGAAGAACTCGGATACGCTGCGCCGCAGGAATCGACTGTAAACGCCGACGTGGGATACGCCACGCGCTGGTACAAGATTCCGGAAGACTGGCGGG